>SL_3KL_010_SEDDRAFT_10005038_pt1 | contig 11890 bp, 9 predicted proteins | sample SodLakKL_010_SED_2_FD_10381 | JGI IMG/M metagenome (IMG submission 10381)
ATCTTGAAGGGCGACATGAACCTGGTGGGCCCACGCCCCGAGCAGCCGGAGATCTTCAAGCAACTCCGCGACGAGATTGACGGATATCAGCAGCGTCAGCGAGTCCTCCCGGGGATCACCGGACTGGCCCAGGTGAACCAGCACTACGACCACTGCGTGGAAGATGTGCGGCGCAAGGTCACGCTCGATCTGGCCTATGTGGAGCGTGAGTCCCCGCTAGAGGACCTGAGGATCATGGCGCAGACGGTGCCGGTGGTGCTCATGGGCAGGGGTGCGACCTGAGGGCGCTGGGAGATCAACCGGACCCCTATACCCTTCGACTCGGCGACGGATGTTCAACGGGGAGGTTCCCATGGTTCCCATAACCGCTCCGATCCCCCGGCTGCGACCCGGCCCAGCGCTTGAATGACGGCCGCGTTGCTCATGAGAACGAAGGCGGGAATCGAGAGCACCGGGGGTAGCGACTTTCCGCCCGGCTGATCATCCGCCCGACATCACGCCCACACACCGATCACGAAAGGGCCGGATCAGGTGTCGGTCGAACCGTCCGAAGCGATGAGGATCTGCCGCCGAGTTTGCGGATACTCCAGGGCGACCAGTCTACGACCTTGGCTCAACAGCCAGTTCGTGAATCGTAGGTCCTTTCATCCAACCCCGCGCCCCATGGCCGCTGAAGACGGGTTCGACCCGCTGGAACGGATCTCTCAGGGGAGTTTTGCCAGCAGGGCTCAGCTTCAGGAAGTGAATCTCCGGGTACTTTCCCCCTTCCAGCGTGCTTTGCTGACCATCGATGGGACGGTGACCCGCTTCATCGAGGCCTATACCATGGAGCCCGTCGAAATCCGGCGCATCCGCCAAGACCGATGTCTTCCGTGCGAGGAGCACCGCTGGCTCGAGCCGGATCCGCAGAGTCCCATCATCGAGCGGGAAGTCCTGATTCGGGGTGGCTACAGCGGTACCCTCTACGTCTACGCCATCTCGCATATCCTCTCTGATCGACTGCCGCTTCGAGTACGTGAACGGCTCGAGGTGCAGGGTGAGGGGATCGGACGGATCGTTCGGGACGAGAAGCTGGAGACGCGGAGGGAAGTCCTCTGGTTTGGTCGGGAGCACCTGGACGCCCTTCCGTTCCCGCTCAAAGATGACGAGCAGGCGGAGTTCATCAGCCGAGCCTATCGGATCATCTTCGATGGTCGTCCCGTGGTCATGATCAACGAACGATTCCCGGTGTCCCTGCGACGGATTCCGGCACATCATTGACGGGCGTTTCGGCGTTCTCCAAGCTAGCTTACCGAGGATGACGGCATGGTAGATACAGGGATCGAAGGCGAAGGTGCTGTGGTTTCCGAGGGATCGGGCGGGCAACGGCCTTCGCTGGAGGCGGGAGCTGAGGCGTTCCGGATGCCCCGCACGGACTACCTGGACCCCTTCATCGAGACCCTCGGAAGAGAGGCGCTTCGGGAGATCCAGCTCAAGAAGCTACAACTCATGTTTGACCCGGTGCTGGACTCCAACCGCTTCTACCGGGAGAAGCTCGGACGAGCCGGGCTGGGCCGTGCGCTGGAGTTGCGCAGCTTGGAGGAACTCCGAGGACTTCCGTTCACGACCAAGTCGGAGTTGTCGGCCGCTCAGGCAGCCGATCCGCCCTATGGGACGAACCTGACGTACGGTCGCGAGCGCTATACCCGGATCCATCAGACCTCCGGAACCACCGGGGTGCCCCTCCCGATCCTGGACACCGATGCGAGCTGGGCCTGGTGGGCCCGCTGCTGGGCGAAAGTGTATCGAGCAGCGGGTGTCACGTCGAGGGACAGGATCTTCTTCGCCTTCTCGTTCGGTCCCTTCATCGGATTCTGGAGTGCCCACGAGGGCGCACGCCACATCGGCGCCCTGGCCGTCCCCGGCGGTGGAATGTCGTCGTATCAGAGGGTCAAGGCCATTCTCGACCACGATATCTCCGTTCTCGTGTGTACCCCCACCTACGCCATGCATCTCTCAGAGGTAGCGGAGCAGGAGGGCCTGAATATTCGTGATTCCAATGTGAACATCACAATCCAGGCGGGTGAGCCGGGAGCGAGCCTCCCTTCGACCAAGGAGCGTATCGAAGAGGCCTGGGGTGCTCGCTGCTACGATCATGCGGGAGCCACTGAGGTTGGGGCCTGGGGCTTCGAATGTCAGGCACAGAACGGCGTGCACCTGAACGAGGGCGAGTTCATCCACGAGGTCATCGATCCCAGTACCGGAGAGCCGGCTGAAGAAGGCGAACTCGTGATGACCAATCTCGGACGGGTCGGGATGCCCGTGATCCGGTATCGTACCGGAGACCATGTCCGTCTTGCCGCGGATGCCTGCCGTTGCGGAAGAAGCTATGAGCGGCTGGACGGTGGGGTGATCGGCCGAATCGATGATGTGCTCATCGTGCGCGGCGTGAACGTGTTTCCCAGCGCGGTGGAAAACCTCGTCAGAAGGTTTCCCGAGGTCGCCGAGTTCGCAGTGGATGTGCGACGGCGAGGCCAGATGGACGAGATGGAGATCAAGCTGGAGGTGCGAAATGGCGAACCTGAGTCGATTGCGAAGGCCGTCGCCCGGGAGATCCGAGCGGGGATTGGCATCCGCGCCACGGTGTCGCCTACTTCCTACGGCACCCTTCCTCGATTCGACCTCAAGGCCCGAAGATTCAAGGACCACCGTGGCTCCGATGAGTCCTGAGACCCCCAAAGCGAGGCCTCGGTCATGATCATCGTGTTCGACCTCGATGCGTCCCGCCGTGACATCGATCACGTGGTACGCCGAGCAGCCAGCCTCCGGCTGAAGACCCATGTTTCTCAGCAAGGCGGCCGAACACGGGTGGGCCTGCACGGAGACCTGATCGGGCTGGATCCCAGCGTATTTTCCGGGCTGCCCGGGGTCCAGGATGTTCGGACTCTTACCCGACCTTTCCACCTGGCCAGTCGAGAGTTCAAGGATGAGGCGACCCACGTCCATGTGGACGACCAGATCATCGGAAGCGACGCACTCGTCCTCATGGCCGGCCCCTGCTCGGTGGAGACTCGGGACCAGATGATGCGCATTGGATCTGCGGTTCAGGAGGCCGGAGCCTCCTTCATTCGGGGGGGAGCCTTCAAGCCCCGGTCCTCACCCTACAGCTTTCGCGGGCTCGCAGAGGAAGGTCTGCAGATCCTGGCTGAGGTCCGGGAAGCGACCGGTCTCCTGGTGGTGACCGAGGTCATGTCACCTGAGCAGGTGGGGCTGGTGGCCGGCTACGCCGACGTGTTTCAGATCGGGGCCAGGAACATGCAGAACTACGCGCTCTTGGATGCGGTGGGGAAGGCCGGGCTCCCGGTTCTGCTCAAGCGAGGCATGTCGTCCACGGTCGAAGAGCTCCTTCTCAGCGCCGAGTACATCCTCTCCCACGGCAACCCGGACGTGATCCTGTGCGAGCGGGGAATCCGAACCTTCGAGACGATGACCCGCAACACCCTGGACATCAATAGCGTGCCTCTCCTCCACGAACTCACCCATCTACCCGTAGTGGTGGACCCGAGCCACGGAACCGGAAAGGCCAGCCTGGTGCCCGCAGTGAGCCGAGCGGCGGTGGCGGCCGGGGCGGATGGGCTCCTGATCGAGGTCCATCATGATCCGGCGAACGCATGGTCCGACGGTGATCAGAGCATCACGGGTGAGGCCTTCAGCCGCCTCACCCCGGAGCTCATGCGGATCCGCAAGGCGCTGGCTACCCCGGCCCTTGGGTACGGTGGCAACCGCCCAACCTTCACTCGGTGACGGAGGTGCGGCGGGTCGGCTCCCACAACCGCTCCGATCCCCCGGCCACGGCCCGACCCAACGCATGAACGACGGCCACGTTGCTCATGAGAACGAAGGCGGGAATCGAGAGCACGAAAGGTAGCGACGTTCCCTCCCGGCTGAGCATCCATCCCGCAACCGCCAGCACCCCGAGGAGGCCGGCCACTCCCAACACACCGAGCGCCCACATGTGGCCAGGCGCCAGGAGGGCCAGGCCTACCAAGGTGAGCGCCAGTGCGAACGGAAAGGCCCAACGGCAGATCTTGTGGCTGAACAGCTTCCAGGCGAAGCCGGGATGCCGCATGGGGTTCAGGAGGCGTCGCCAGGCCCAGATGGTCGACATGCCCCGGGCCACTGTCCGGACCTTGCGCCGATACTCCCTTCTCAACGAGCCGGTCCGAGGTACGTAGCAGACGGCGTCGGGGGCCGACACCGCTCGATACCCGTGGTCTCGAGCCACGAGGACCGAGGCGAAGTCACGGCTCAGCTCCGGGGGCACCGCCTCCCGGTGCAGGCCGGCCCGGGTAGCATAGAAGCATCCCGAGGCGCCCACGATACCTCCGGCCCGGGTCTCCAGGTCGCGGACCTTCATCTCGAACCCCACGTAGCCCCCCTCGCCCGTGTTGGCATCCGCGCCGTGATGCGCCACACTCACGTCGCGACCCGACACCACACCCACAGACGGATCACGAAAGGGCCGGATCAGGGGCGGGAGGGCATCTGGGCGGATCCGGATGGAGGCATCCGTGTTCACGACGATCTCACCGGTCAGGTGCGGGCGTGCGGCATTCTCTGCGGCCCCCTTCCCTCCCCGGTCGGTGACTCTGAGAAGCTCGACCCCCCGATCTTCCCACGCTCGAACGACTTCGTCCGTTCCGTCGGTGGAACCGTCCGAGACGATGAGGATCTGGCGGCGATCTTCCGGATACTCCAGGGCGACCAGGCTGCCCAGGAGCTCGTCGATCTGGTGGACCTCGTTGAAGACGGGGACGGTGATGGAGATCCGAGGGAGCGATGGCTCCTCCTGATCCTCCTCGCCCGCACGGGCAGCACTCTGACCGCGGTCCCCAGCCTGAATGGCTACACGGCACACAAGCAGGAGCGGATACAAAACCAGAGGATAAAGGGCCAGGGTCAGGCCGCCGATCAGGAGGAAGATGCCCGTCATTATCTTGTCCTCGCCAATCCCCGATAGAGTTCCAGGTGCCGGTGAGCCCACTCCTTGGTAGAGGCCACCTCATGGAAGCGCTCTCTGGCCCGGCTGGCTCTTCGGCTGGCCTGCTCGGGGGCCTCCCGGACCATGGTGATCGCCTGGCACAGGGCACCGGGATCCTCAGGGTCTACCAGAACGGCTTCCTGTTCCGTGACAATGTCAGGAATCCCCCCCACCCGAGTCGCCACCACAGGAATCCCGGCAGCCATGGCCTCCAGAAGGACGATGGGCGTGCCCTCGCTCCGGGAGCTGAGCACCACGACGTCGAAAGCGCGAAGGTATCGCGCCGCCTCCGGGAGCACGCCAGCCCAACCGATCCGGTCGTCGATGCTCCTCTTGCGGGCCCGGAGCTTGAGTTCCTTCAGGAGAGATCCCGTTCCAATGAAGGTGGACTTCCATGGGACGTCGCCCATCTGAGACAGGGCGTCGAGAAGAACATCCGGGCCCTTCTCCCAGCTCATGCGGCCGATCCACCCGATGTGGAAGGGCGTATCCGGGACAGCAACTCCGGCCCCCTGCCCCGAATCCCCTGGCAGGAGTCCAAGGACGGACCGGGCATCCTCAGCCGGGAGGAAACCTCCCGCCGGAAGCGATCGCGCGTTCGAGATCACCTCGAGCTGCTCGGTCGAAAACCCCGCCTTCTGCAACTGAGCGGAAAGCGGGATGGAAACNGCGATCACCCTGTCTGCGCGNCGTAGGGCCCACCGTTGTGTCCGTTCATAGAACCGGTTCTTCCACCCCCCCCCGGTGAAACCATGGACGGTCGAGACGACGGGGCACGATCGGGCGCGCGCTGCCAATCCTCCCATGAGATCCGACCGATAGCCATGAGTGTGAACCACCGAAGGTTGGATCCGATCGAGGAGCGATAGCAGGACGCGCCGCTCCTTCAGGTAACTGCGAGGAGGCAGCAGGACCGGGTGCACCTCAACCTGCGGCGAGATCAATGAGAGGAAGGGATGATCTGGGTTTCCCTCGTCGAGGACCGGGACCAGATGAACCGGGTGGCCCTCGGTAGCCAGCGCCGCCGTCAGGTCGGCCACAACCTGCTCTGCTCCGCCCACCAACCCAGGAGCGAAGGTGTGCAGAATGGACAGGCGAGATGATCTCATCGAGCGGTATCCACCCGCTCCAGCGGAGCCGGCGCCATGATGGAGTCCTTCTTTCGAGCCAGCACCTGAAGGGAACCCCCTACGCCTGTAGGGGGATTGCAGCAGTGAGCCATACGGCTGGGCCGACCGGATCTCAATTCAGACCCCGGGTCACCATCCATAAGTGCTCCATCCGGTCCTCTTCTTGCATACGTTGGTCCTATGTGAGACATGACATTCGAGTCGTAGCGGCCCCTCGTCGCCACACGCCCCCAACCGGGCACGGCGCCACCCGTTCCCATCTTTCAGCCCAAGCCAACGCCAGGTGCCAAACGTTCGCACGACCCTGAAGCATTGCCTGGAAGGCCTGGCTGTCGGGTTCGGAGTTGATCGCATCAGGCGACGACTCCATGGAGACACCCCCATCATCCTGGCGTACCACAATGTCGTCCCGGACGAACTCGCGGGCCTGGGCGACGCCTCCCTCCACATATCCCTGGGCAGGTTCCGCCAGCACCTGGATGCCCTTACTTCGACTCACGAGGTACGGCCCCTGGAGGAGGTTCTCTTCGGGAGGCAGCATCTCGATGAAGAGACATCGATAGCAGCCATAACGTTCGATGACGCTTACCGCGGTACGCTGGAGGTTGCCCTCCCCGAGCTCCAAGCACGCAAGCTCCCGGCCACGCTCTTCGTCGCACCGGCCATCCTCGGAGACCGGACCCTTTGGTGGGACGCAATCAGCGCGCCATCCCTGGGAGGACCTTGGCCGGAGGTGCGAACAAGGATCCTGGAGGAAGGAGAGGGTAAGGAGGAGTCGGCACGGCTGATGGTCCCGGATGCTCCGTGGCAAGAAATGCCCTCTCTCATGCGGACCGTAACTGAAGCAGAACTACTCGAGTTGGAGACCGGATTTGACTTGAGCATTGGCTCTCACACGTGGTCTCATCCGTCGCTACCTCACCTCTCGAAGGACGACCTTTCAGAGGAACTTCTCCAACCCCGAGAATGGCTCAGAACCCGTTTTCCCGAGCGTTATCTTGACGTGTTGTCATACCCCTACGGACACTCGTCAAGGGAGGTCAGGCGAGCCGTAGAGGAGGCAGGATACCAGGCCGGGCTCGCGTTACGGGGTACCCGACGTCAGAATCTGGAAGACGGCACCGGCTACGCGGTTCCACGACTGAACATCCCATCCGGCTTGTCCCGCAACGGCCTCAAGCTCCGGCTTGTGAAAGGGAATCGATGAAGATCCTCCTGGCCACATCGAACCTGGGAGGCGGAACCGGCACCCACCTGGTGCGCCTCCTGGAGCACATGGAACTGCCCGCCGACTCGGCAAAGATGATATGCTTTGGTCCTCGCACCTTGGATCCGCCGGAGCCGGTCTCTCTCATCGATGCGGCGAGGGAGGGGCCGTTGCACCGATTCCCCGTTGCGCAGTGGCGGGAGTACCGGCAGCTCCGGGAACTCGCTCGGCAGTTCCAACCTGATCTTTTGCACACCTTTTTTTTCTGGCCCGTGATCTATGGAAGGCTGCTGAAGCGTGCCGGCATCGTCCGCAGGCTGATCGAAAACCGCGAGGACGAGGGGTTCAACTGGTCCCGCTCCGATTACCGTTTTCTCCGGCTCACGCGATCGATCCCGGATCGGATCATATGCGTCTCAGAAGGAGTGCGTAAGGTCGTGCTTGAGCGCGAAGGTGTTTCTGGGAAGCAAGCCGTCGTGATCCGAAACGGTGTCGCCTTTCCCCCCCCTGACCCCGGGCCACACGAACTCCAGGCCGTACGATCAGAATTGGGCTTGAGTCCGCAGCATCAGGTCGTGGGCATGGTGGCCAACCTGAACCGTCCGGTGAAGGGTGTGCGCTACTTCGTCGAGGCTGCGCCCATGATCGCCGAAGCAGCCCCGCACGCGCGACTGCTCATCGTCGGAGACGGCAAGCTCAGAACCGGACTGGAGCAGAAGGCACGTGAACTCGGAGTCGCCGACCGGATCATCTTCGCTGGATTTCACTCCAACGTCTCGCAGTTCTACGGGATCATGGACATCTCGGTGCTCACCTCTCTTTCCGAAGGTCTCTCCATGACGATCCTCGAGTCCATGAGCTTCGGTCTTCCGGTGGTGGCCACATCTGTCGGCGGCAACGCGGAGTTGGTCAGGAACGAAGAAACGGGCTTCCTGGTTCCACCGAAAGATCCATCGCGGTTCGCTCGTGCCGTTGTCACGCTCCTGGGCGCCCCCGATGCCCGCCGGACCATGGGTGACAAGGCCCGTAGGATCATCGAGCAAAGATTCACGCTGCCGGCGGTCGCCGATCAGTACCGATCGCTCTACGACCACGTCGCCGGGAACCAGCCTCGAGAGGAACTCTCGTCATGAATGCCCAGACACTGGAGATCAGGCCCTTCACTCCCGAAGCGTACGAGGACGTGTTCGACCTGTATGATCGGGCATGGCCGGATAATGTGGAACGCCGAAAGACCGCCTTTCGCTGGCTCCACGAAGGCAATCCTTTTGCTCGCAGAGACCGCTCCTACCTTCTTGGATACAAGGGGGGAGTGCTCGCCGGCTACTGGGGTCGGATGCCTATGCGATTCTATCACCGGGGTCTCCCGGTGGACACCGTATTCAACCAGGAGGCCCTGGTAGACCCGGCGTTTCGGCGTCAGGGGATCGCCCGGGCGCTGATGGAGGCATCCACTGCGGATGAGGAACTCTACCTCTCGCTCTGGCACAACGCGAAGATCGTTTCCCTGCTCAAGTCGGCGGGTTGGTCCAGCGTCGGCCAGTACCGCACCAGAAAGAAGCTCTACCGGATGGAACGGCTGCTGTCTTGGAAGCTCCGAAGCACAGCGCTCGGCAGGACCGTCGGTACGCCGCTGAATCTCGTCCTCCGGGGAATCCGCTCACGTCGCCGATCTCCGACGGACGTGGAGACGGAATCGGTGAACGTGTTCGGACCTGAGGTGGATGCGTTCTTTCAAGAGATTGTAAAAGATCTTCCCTTCATCGCTGACCGAACCTCCCAAGTGCTGAATTGGCGTTTTGGCGAAGTCCCACACCGGAATTTCCGCCGCTTGGTCGCCCGGGACGGCTCAACGGGCGAGTTTCGGGGGTACATGGTCGTGGAAGTCACTCAACTCTCCGACGAAGAACTCGTTCGCGGAGATGTCGTGGACTTTCTCGTCGCTCCGAGGGATGAAGCTGCGCTTGGGGCCCTTTTGTCCGAGGCCGACCGCCTCTTCCTTCGGGAGAAGGTGGACTTTGGTGTAGTCCTGCAGACACTCCCGCTCTATCATGAAGTCCTGACGCACGAGGGCTTCCGACCGGCCCGACACCCGGGGGTGGGGAGCCAACTCCTGTTTCTGGATCGCCGCACGAAGGCAACCCCGCCTCCCGGCAACTCCTACGAGGATTGGTTTGTCACGCAGGGTGATTCGGACGGACACCTGTGGTAGCCCCGGCTTCAGCGATGGACAGGGGGGATGCAAGGGCCACCGCGCTTCCTCCAGGCATACCGCTTGCACATGTCCGTAGTCAGCCGACTGAAGCTCGCTCCACATGCCACCTTGAAGGGCCCTCCCTCATGACGCTGGACCGACCCCTCCGAATCGCTCTCGCCGGCGCTGGACAGATGGCGCGGCAGCACGTCCAGGCGATCCAGGCGCTTGGGCCCACCGTCCAGATCGTGGGCATCGCAGATCCGTCTGCGGAAGCACGGACGGCCATCCTGGATGAGTTCCCCGATATGGCAGAGGCTCCCACCCTCCCCGAGCTTCTGGAGACAACCGTTGCTGACGTGGTCCATGTGTGCACACCCATGGAGTTTCACGCCGAAGTCGCCATGCAGGCGCTGGATCACGGTTGCCACGTGTACGTCGAGAAGCCCGTCACTCCAGAGGTCTCGGAACTGACTTCCATGCTGGGGAAAGCCGGGGAACGAGGATTGAAGGTGTGCGCTGGGCATCAAGTCCTGTTCGAGCGTCCATACCGCAGTCTACTCGACCTGCTGCCATCGATCGGCCGACCTGTACATGTGGATAGCTACTTCAGCTTCAAGCCTGTACGCACGTCGTCGGGGAGGACAAGACCCCTGTCGAACGACGAGCAGTTGCTGGATGTGCTGCCGCACCCCACCTATCTGCTTCTGGATGTTCTGGAACGGACCGTCCCGGAAGGTTCCTCCGAACTCCGTGCGCTGGAGATTTCGCAGGGACGTACAATGCATGCCCTCGTGGGACGAGGGGAGGTCACCGGATGCCTGGTCGCCTCGCTGGAAGCCCGCCCTGTGGAGCACTGGCTCAGGGTCGTGGGCACCAACGGGACCCTTCACGCGGACTTCGTCAGGGGTTCGGTGCAGGAGCTTCTCGGCCCGGGAACCTCGGGGATCGACAAAGCTCTAAACCCACTCAGACTCTCCTGGCAACTGGGATTCAGGACCATCGGTGCCCTCGCCCGACGGATTCGCAAACGCGGAGGAAGCTACCCCGGGCTCGAGGATATCTTCCGAAGCTTCTACCAGTCGATTCGGGACGACCTTCCTTCTCCCACCTCCGAAACCCAGATCAGGGAAACGGTCCAGATTTGCCAGCAGGTCAAGAAGCGACTCTTGCACAATGAGGAGGCCGTCAGTCGCGAAAACCCCAAACCCGCGCCGGATCCCCAGGTTCTGGTCACGGGTGGAACCGGACTCCTAGGTCGGGAGGTGGTGAAGATCCTTCGAGAGGCTGACTTTGGAGTCAGGGTCGTATCCAGGCGGATCCCGCCACCGGAGGATCACGTCCCAGGCGTACACTATGTTGCCGGGGATCTGGCCGGAGACCTGCCGCCTGGGCTCTTGACCGGCATACGCAAGGTGATCCACTGCGCCGCCGAAACGTCCGGGGGCTGGGATGCACACCAGAGGAACTCCATCGATGCGACCGTGTCGCTTCTCAGGGCATCTGCAGACGCAGGTGTGGAGACCTTCGTCCAGGTCAGTAGTGTGGCGGTCCTGGATTCGCGAGCAAAGGGACCGGTGACCGACCAGACCCCTCTCCACCCGGACCCGAAGCGTTTAGGACCCTACGTATGGGGAAAGTCAGAAAGTGAACGCCTCGTCAGGGAAATGGCACCCGAATTGGGCATTGGCCTGAAGGTCGTCCGCCCCGTTCCCCTCATCGACACCAATCGCTTCTCTCCCCCGGGTCGGCTGGGGCGACGCATCAGCAACCTGTTCGTCGCAGTGGGACGTCCCAGTAGATCGCTCGTGGTGGCAGACAACAAGTCGACCGCCCGAGCCGTCGTGGAGACCGCCCTTCGTCCGAAGGCAACCGAGCATGTGACGAATCTGGTACCGCCACGTCCCCCAACCCGCGGAGAACTCGTCGAACGACTGCGACGGGTTAGTCCCGAGGTTTGGGTTGTCTGGGTGCCACCCGTAGTGCTGCACCCGCTGTCCTGGACTGCAACATTGGCCCAGAAACTCTTTCGCCCAGGGCAACCGGCGATAGACCTGGCCAGCGCCTTCCGAGGCATCGAATACGCACCGGGACCCGCCGCCAAGTGGATGTCTGAGCGCCACACGGTGAATCCGCTCGCTACGGAAACGGCCCATGCATCCTAACGTTCCCAACCATGCAAGGAGCGTGGGTCCGAGAGGATTTCACACCCGCAGCTCCACTCAAGCGATCACCAGGTCACCAGGCTCGCAGAGGCCAAGTGGCCCAGGAAAGCCCTATCACACCAAGCCTGAGCGTTGGGACCTTTTCCTTATAGTCGTGGCGGGTCTGCTCTTGGT
>SL_3KL_010_SEDDRAFT_10005039_pt1 | contig 11890 bp, 12 predicted proteins | sample SodLakKL_010_SED_2_FD_10381 | JGI IMG/M metagenome (IMG submission 10381)
AGTGCGCCACGCTATGCTGGCACACGCTCCATGCTGCGCTGAAAGGCAAGGAGAAGGTCACGACGGAGTAACTTTTGAATACGGAATTACTTTTGAATAGGGAATTACTTTTGAATACGGAATTACTTTTGAACTTGTGAAATCCCCGGATAGCAATTTCATGACAACGCCATATGGATTGTACGGTAATACCAGCGTAAACCAAACGTTTACCATCCAGAAAAGATCACCGAAAAAATTGACGTTATGCCAAAAATAGCCGAAATCGAAAGAACACCGAACCCGGACGCCATGCGATTTGTGCTCAGAGAGCCCATATCCAACGGCGTTACCCGGTCCTATGAATCACCAGAGGAAGCTTCGGCGGATCCCTTTGCGACCGAGCTGTTCAATATCCCGCATGTTATCTCGGTTTATTATGTCGACCGGTACATAACCATTACCCAGGACGGGGGGATTGACTGGAACACCTTGCTCAGGCAGCTGGCGCCTCCGATTCGTGAGGCGGAGGCAATTGAACATCTGGAGACCGACGACCCCAACGTAAATGTCAGCGAGGAGGCCAGGCAGTCGGATGATCCGCGGCTGGACGAGATCAACAAAATGCTTGACGAACAGGTACGGCCGTATTTGCTGGCCGATGGCGGCGGCCTCAAGGTCATCAGCCTTGAGAACGATGTGTTGAAAGTGCACTATCAGGGTGCCTGCGGTACCTGTCCGACCGCAACCACCGGAACGCTTTATGCCATTGAGAGCATGGCCAAGCGCATTGACCCGAATATTCGTATCCAATCGGTTTAGGATCCCGGATGCTACATTTCGGTTGAATTGGTAACATCTGGAAAACCGGCACCGGTGTTATCCTGCAGATCCCATAAGTATCAGTAGATATGGCAGCAATTACTATTTCTGAAAAAGCACTCAAAAGAATCAATGAAATTCGCAGCATGGAAGGTGCTGACGAAAATACAACACTGCGCATCGGGGTGGTCGGGGGTGGATGCTCCGGGCTCTCCTATCAGCTCGATTTTGACGCAAAAGGTGCCTCGGAAGAGAAAAAGGACCAGGAGTTTGAAGTCAGCGGCCTCAAGGTGGTCATTGACATGCGCAGCTTCCTTTACCTTGCGGGAACTCAGCTTGATTACTCCGACGGTCTGCAGGGCAAGGGATTTCATTTCATCAACCCGAATGCCAGCCGAACCTGTTCATGCGGCGAATCTTTCTCAGTTTAATTCCATGCCATGGCCGAACAGCGTACTGAAATAGAAAACAAGGTTGCAAAATCCGGGCTCATTACACTGGATCTCCAGCAGTGGTACTCGCCGGACGGGATTGAGCCCTTTGATCTCAAGGATTACCTGCATATGGAGCTGCTCCTTCGCGAAAAGGAGTTCCGTCAGGCCTTGGAAGACCATGACTGGAGCCGGTACACAGGCAAGGTTGTTGCCGTTTATTGTTCCACAGATGCCATTGTCGCATCCTGGGCTTACATGCTGGTGGCGGCGCATGCCCGCGGACACGCGGAAGATGTTGTATTCGGAACGCCGCAGCATGTTGCTTTTGAGCGGTTTCGTCAGGGCCTGGAGACGGAGGACTGGTCCGGATATATGGGAAAACGCGTTTTGTTGAAAGGCTGTGCTGATGTAGAGGTGCCTCCCTCTGTCTATTTATATGTTACTCAGAAACTGTTACCTTATGTTGAGCGATTGATGTACGGTGAAGCGTGCTCATTTGTACCGGTATATCGTGCTCCCAGAAAGGCCGGGATGGTTTAACATGTCTTGCTGACCGATGGTATAAAAATGAGGTTGCGTGGCTGCCGGGGACGGGGGGGCGATTCACCAGACGCACAGGGTATCTCACAATCCAATGAGGAACAACCGAGTCTAATGGACGAAACAGGCAAACGCAAAAAAGATCACCTGGATATAACAGCTGCCGGTGGCGCCGGCTACGAGAAAACAACCGGATTTGAGCGCTACGATTTCGTGCATGATGCTCTCCCTGAAGTGGGTTTTGACGAAATTACCTGCGAAGCCCGCTTTCTAAACCGATGGTTCGGTTTTCCATTGTTTATCTCTTCCATGACCGGCGGACACCACGAGGCAACCCCCGTAAATGCCGTTATTGCCGCATTCTGTGAGCGCTACAATCTGCCGTTTGGTGTCGGGAGCCAGCGTGTCATGCTTGAGGACCCATCCACCCGAAAAAGTTTTTCCATTGTGCGTGAAGAGGCTCCCTCCGCTTTTATCGCCGCAAATATCGGCGGGGCGCAGCTTGCCGGCGGAATGGAAAAAGAGCAGATTGATCTGCTGGTCGACACCATCCGCGCCGATGCGATTATCGTTCATCTTAATCCCTTGCAAGAGTTGCGTCAGAAAGAGGGTGACCGCAGGTTCAGCGGAATCAGGGAGGGGATACGCTCACTGGTCAATGATGTGGAAGTGCCGGTTATTGTCAAAGAGACAGGAGCAGGGCTTTCCGAGAGCGTCATATCACAGCTGCTGGATTGCGGCGTGTCCGCTTTTGATGTTGCAGGTGCGGGCGGGACGAGCTGGGGGAAAGTTGAGAATATCCGAAATGGCAGCATGGAGCGGCATTTTACCGATGATTGGGGTATCCCGACGGTGGACTGTCTGCTGGCATCGCGGGAACTGCTGCATGACAGGTGTGAGCTTATTTCATCGGGTGGAATCCGCGGCAGCGTCGATATCGCCAAAAGCCTGTGCCTGGGTGCCGTGATCGCAGCGACAGCACAGCCGGTGATAAAAGCCATCCGGGGTGGAGGTTATGACGGCCTGGAAGCCATGCTCCGCCAGTGGGAGGAGGATTTTCGTCTTATTTTGTGCCTTTTGGGATGTGAGCGTCCCACGGATCTCGATATGATTCATCTTCGGAGGGTTCAGGGTCGATGATACCCGATCTTTTTTGTATATTTGCTCCCCAAAACCCTCATCCTGAATCCGCGTGATTTTGCAAGACCTCCGAAAAAAACTCAACGCCGTTCTTGAATCTGCCTTCCATTCGATGTCAATTCCAGAAAAGCCGTCTTCTCTGTATGACCCGGTTCGATATGTGATGGGCATGGGAGGTAAGCGTCTGCGTCCGCGCCTGCTGCTGCTAACTGCAGGCCTTTGCGGCGGGAAGCCTGAGGATGCCATACCTGCCGCGAGGGCTGTAGAGATGCTGCATAACTTTACACTGCTCCATGATGATATCATGGACAATGCGGGAACAAGGCGCGGCATGGAAACGGTGCATGAAAAATGGGATGATGCCACGGCGATCCTGTCCGGCGACGTCCTTTTTGTACTGGCTTTGCAGCAGCTTGCGGTTCAGGGAGCGCATGCGGGTCTATCTGATGCCGTGAACACCCGGCTTATGCAGCGATTCCTTGAGGCTATCCGCATTGTATGTGACGGGCAGGCCATGGATATGGATTTTGAGCGGCGCGACGAGGTTGCCCTGCCCGAGTACCTTGAAATGATTGGCGCCAAAACAGCCGCTTTAATTCGCTGTTCCATGGAACTGGGCGCTCTCACAGCGGGTGCTGATGACGATGTTGTGGCTGCTTGCGGTGAAATCGGCGAGCATGCGGGCCTTGCATTCCAGATTCAGGATGATCTGCTTGATGCTGTCGGAGACACTTCGAAATTTGGCAAGAAAGTTGGTGGGGACATCATAGAAGGGAAAAAAACATGGCTGACGATACGTGCACTGGAGCGGGCAGACGACACGGATCGTCTTTTGCTCAGGCAGATCATTGGCAGCGGTACGGCCGGTGAATCAGAAGTTCTCAGGGTCATACGTATCTATAATGACCTTGGGGTCATAGAGGATGCTGTGAGGGCCATACAGGAGCATTATGACATTGCGTCACACAAACTGGCTCTGTTTGAAGAATCTGAGTACCGTGAGGAAATAAAAGTGCTTCTCGACAAGTTAAAGGTACGAGATAAATAAGGGCCAATTAAAATAAGGGCTGATTAAAAGCGTAACACACATTCATATGTTCAAACCTAGTAAAAGTATTGCCGTTTTTCTGCTTCTGATATTGCTGGCCGCCGGCTGCCGGTCCAGCCGGGATATCCGACCGGGCGACACCATAGATGTGGCATTTGAAAAAGCCATGAGTCAATACGAGCGGGAGCGTTTTTCCCAGGCCGTCCGGTCCTTTGAAACGATTCTGTCCATGGGAAGAGGTACGGAATTTGCCGCGGATGCGCAGTTCTACCTGGCAAAGAGCCATTTCCACAACCGTTCCTACCTGTTGGCTGCAAGTGAATTCCGGCGCTTTGCGAGAAACTACAGCCGTGACGAGCGGAGAAAGGACGCCGAGTTTATGGAAGCCTATTCGCACTACAGGCTCAGTCCGCGATTCAATCTGGATCAGACCGAAACCTACAATGCCCTTGATCGGTTTCAGTTGTTCGTGACGCGTTATCCAGGCACGGAACGGGCCCGGGAAGCCCAGGGCTATATGGACGAACTGCGTGACAAATTGGCAAAAAAGAAGTTCCATGCTGCCGAGATGTATATGCGTGTCCGTGAATACCGATCTGCTGCCATCTACTATGGATTAACCGTTGAGCGGTACCCGGGAAGCGCCTGGGCCGAGAAAGCGCTGGTTAACCAGATACTGGCTTATGTCTACTTTGCGGAAAACAGTGTGGAGGCCCGGCAGCAGGAACGTTTTGAGAAAGCGGTTGAAAGCTATCAACAGTACCTGCAGATATTTCCCAGAGGCGATAACAGGGATTTGGCGGAAAGTTACCATGACCGGGCTCTTGACGGTCTTGCCAGGGTTGTCAGAACCACTGCAGAACGCTAGTTATGGGCACCGGACTCTTTTTAGGAAGTTTTAATCCGGTACACCGTGGTCACGAAAAAATGGTTTCATCTTTTCTGGACAGCGATTTGACAGATGAATTATGGATCATTCTCACGCCTTCACCGCCCCATAAGCATATCAGGGAACTTGCTTCGTTTCGTGACCGCTGGAATATGCTTGAGCTGGTGTTTGGAAACAATGATACCGTGCATTTGTCTGATATTGAACAGCGGATTCCTTCCCCTCATTACACGGTTCGCACCCTTACCTATCTGAAGAGCAGTTATCCGGACAAGTCATTTTACCTTTGCATAGGCGGCGACACCTTACAGACACTCTCTTCCTGGTATGAATATGAGAAAATTGCCCATAAGGTGGAGTTGCTGGTTGCAGAGCGTCCAGGTGTTCCCCTGTCCTGTCCTCCCGAACTGGAGTCTTTCGAGGTGCACTATTGTGATCATGAACCCGTAGCCGTCTCTTCCACGGACATTCGGAAGAAACTGGGTGGTGGAAAAACACCCGGGACAGACGAGCTGAACCCGGCAGTCATGAGGTACATCCGCACCAAGGGTTTATACGGATCCTCCGGTCCAGGTTCCTGAGCGTATTTCAGAGAAGCAAAAAGGTGCAAATCGTTCTGATCTTTTGTTGCGACAGCTTCCTGCGCAGTTGAAGTCAGGGTGATTTTTTCTTTGCACGAAGCTCTTCAAAAAAGCTGCGCATGAGTGATTCGCACTCCTTCTCCATGATTCCCTGGATCATCTCGATGCGATGGTTCAGTGCAGAGTGTCCGGCAATATTGAATATACTGCCGCAAGCACCGGCCTTTTCATCCTGGGCACCAAAAACCAGACGGCCGATTTTTGCCCATACCAGTGCTCCGGTGCACATGGGGCAGGGTTCCAGTGTTACATACAAGGTGCAATCAGGCAGATACTTTTCACCGAGATGCTGAAATGCAGCGGAAAGAGCGATCATTTCCGCGTGGGCGGTTGCATCAGAGAGCAGTTCCACCTGATTGTGCCCCCGGCCTATAATCCGGTTATTGTGGACAATGACAGCACCAACAGGCACTTCGCCGATCTCTGATGCTTTCTCCGCTTCATGAAATGCTTGCAACATGAACCGGTAGTCCACGTTTTCAGAAGAGATATCGGTTGAAGAAGTAATCATGGCAGTTATGGCTAATCTGTTGCGTAAAAATGAGGTTTTTTTCAGTGATATCCGTGCCGGGATATTTAAATAATCCTTCAATATTGTTATTATAGCTGTTTATTTTGAAGAATCAACACGTATGAATGTAAGAATGCATGCTGACAAAGATATTGAAGTGATTCGAAAGTTGATCAGGGATGTTCCCGATTTCCCGAAAAAAGGGATAATCTTCAAGGATATCACACCTGTGCTGCAAAATCCGGAAGCATTGAGCATGACGTCCCGTCTATTGCTATCGCCTTTTGCAGACCAGGACGTAGACCTGATTGCCGGTATTGAATCCAGGGGCTTCATTTTCGGAACCCGTATGGCCACGGATATGAATGCGGGATTTGTTCCTGTCCGCAAGCCGAATAAACTACCGGCAGAGAAAATTTCGGTGGAATATGAATTGGAATACGGTATCGACAGACTGGAAATGCATTCAGATGCGATCAGAAAAGGGGACCGTGTGATCATTCATGATGATCTCATGGCTACCGGCGGATCGGCACGTGCTGCTTCGGAGTTGATCCGCTCACTGGGTGGAGTTGTAGTTGGCTACTCTTTTGTTCTGGAGCTGACTTTTTTGAACGGGAAGGATAAGCTTGCGTCTGGAGTCCCGGTTCACTCCCTTTTACGAATTTGAGTGGAAACAAAAGAAAAACAACTTGATGGTATCATGAAAGCACGAGTTATCCCGTTAAAGATATCATAATAAATGAATTCGTTATTTTATTGCGTTGTTTTTTTTGATATTTTCAAACCAAATGGTCATGCTTGGAATTATTTAGCAAAAGTTTACCAACGATTTATAAAGAATAACGTCAGTAAAAAAGTAACAAGGTCAATTAAAATTAACGCTTAAAAAAATGGTCTCAATGAAACATCTCAGAATACTGGGGAATATCTCGGCAGCAATGTTGCTTGTTTTTGCTATTGCCTGTGGCCCCTCGCTAACACTAACCGATGTGGACTACGCTCAGCCCATGGAGTCCGTTGCATCACCTGACCAGAATGGCAACGTGCAGGACGTTCGCCTGGGGATCAGGTTCAATGTGACTGACCTAAACATCAAGGAGCGTGGTGAAGGTTCATCTCTTCCTGAAGAAGTACGCTTTATACGTAGCAGGGACGGATACTATTTTGTGACTGCTCCCGGGTTCAGAAATGTATATGTCTTTGAAGTAGAGGAACGTGCCCTGGATCTGAAAACAGTTATCCGTGTTTCTGGAGCAGGTCTGGCAAACCCGGCTTTCAATCAGCGTTCTCCTTACATTCAGCTTGTGGATGGAGATGTTGAATATCGACTGACCAAAGACGGCCTTGCAAACTAAACCGAAATTTTAAAGCTACAAGTATAAAGAACATGGAAAAGCTAACTATTAAAACTGTACTGGCAACGCTCCTCGTACTCGCTTTGGGATTTACCGGTCAGGTGCAGGCGCAATTTCAGTCTGATTTCCAGATCAAGCAAAATTTTGATCGGGATCACGCCGAAGTTCTCGAAGCACTGAAAACCATTCAGACTGGCGAGGAGGTGGACGAAGTCATTGAGATGCTCAATGAAATGCAACGCAGATATCGTGACAACGAATCTCTGCTCAACAGGGTACTCTATCCCGAAACCCTGCAGGCCCGCATGACCAATCTGCGCGAACTTACACAGGCTACAGGTGACCGTATCTCCCGGATAGGTGAGAAAGGTGATACCATCGTTGTCCTTGAAGAGCGTATTGCAGAATTGTCAACGGATGCCACCCGCTACCAGCAGCGTGCTGACTCCCTCAACCAGGAGCTTGCCGCCATGCGCCGTTCGCGGGACGCCAATGCTGCCCAGGCACGCCGCCTGCGTCAGGAACTCGACAAGCGGGATGCTTTCATCATAAAAATGGTTGATTCCATCTTTGTGGCATATGAAAATGTTGATCTTCAGTCGCTGTCTCCTGCAGAGCGTCGTGGACTTGCACTCGAAATCGATGCGCAGAATGTCATGGGTTACATTGAGTCCGTTGTCGACAACAATATCTCCTTCCTCAATACGCACACCGAGCTCAGCACGCAGGATTTCCTCAAGCTCTACAGCGTTCAGGTTGAATTCAACCGTATGTGGGAGAATATGGGCTACGATCTTACCCAGATCTATGTGGCCGAGACACGCCGCAGCGAACGCATCGGCTCTATTGTTGAGAAAGTGGACGAGTGGGAGATGCTGATTGATGATGCTGCCTGGACGACCCTCTCTGATGCTTTTGCACAGAACAATATCGAACTGGCGCCATTCAGCAACTCGCTTGAGTTCTATACTTCGCTCAATACGTATCTCGACGAAGCCATCGCGCGCGCCGAAGAAAGTGGCAGCGACGAAGAAGTTGCAAGATATCAGCGATTTGCTGATTTCTGGTTCGGCACCGTGAAGCCCAACTGGCAAGAGTACCTTGTCGATGCGAACCTCATGACCTTTGAGAACTTCAATACCATCGATGAGAAACTCACTGAGTGGAAACTGCATGCTCAGCCGACTTCATACACGATGCTGATCCTTCTCGGTCTTGCTATCGTCCTGATACTCATTCTGCTTGCACTGTGGCTTCAGGCACGCGGCAAAAAGTAAGAAATGATTGTTGGATGCGGTATAAACAGTAAACCGCATGCCATTGATAATCTCAAGCCGGAGTCAGACTGTAATCATACAGTCAGGTTCCGGCTTTTTTATATCGTTTAGTGCAATGACCGGTATTTGCGGATAACCCATTCAACTGTCAGCAGAAGTATAACTAGAATGAACCAGATGGGATTCCGGTACAGGGACAGCGTCTCGGAAGTGGTTTCGATGCGCTGGTCAAATCCAATCTCCTCTTCAAGGATATCAAACAAAGTTTCTGTCTGTTTATGAGGCAGGAACCGCCCTCCTGACACCTGGGCAATAAATCGGAGCAGGTCGTCATCGCGAACCGTATCAAGGAACTCCCGGTTGATACCGCCCACGGTAAATTGTCCGGTTCTGGTGTCAATTTCGCGATCCCCACGGTTCGCCGTTCCGGTAAAACGATACGTGCCCTCAGGAAGATTGCCTATCTCAAGCTGATATCGTCCGCCGGTTTCGTTGCTCATAACATAACGGCGTTCATCAATATCATCACCGTCCAGAACCAGATCAATGACCGCATTTTCTTCAGGATCTCCGGCTTCATTTCGAAGGAAGCCATTCAGGATAACAGGTTCTCCCAACTGAACAACAGGTTCCGCAGGAGTTATATTCAGCAGTTCTTCATCGGGTTGCGCAGCCGTCCACTTGATGATATTGTTGAGAAGATTTTCCCAGAAGCTGCGTGTTTCCTGTCGCGTGCTCAAAGACCACAGGTACATGTTGTAAGCGTTGAGCTGTGAGATGTTGCGGTCTCCAATGGTTTGCACCGCAAGCAGAGGTGTCTGGGTCTCGTTGCCGCGATATGTGGTCCTGAGCAATGCTGCTGCGTTTGCCGTTGCCCCCGCATCACGGATGCCGCCCCGGATTGGAGTAAACCGCAGATCGTCCGGCATTTCAAAGTCCAGAACAGCGTGACTGCTGCGTTCCGCCGGAAGGTGAAACTGCACATCCTGCCAGCGATAGCCGGATTGAAAACGAATCGGGAGCTGGCCGGAAAAGAGCCTGGAAAGCCGGGAGACATCCTGTCCGGCAGAACCGATAAAGAACAGAGCGTTCTCTGAAAAACGATCTGCAACCTCCCTGGCGTGGCTTTCATCCAGATCTACGTGCGGAAATCCGTGCATGATGACAAGGTCCAGGGTGTCCGGACGATCGGGCAGCTCACCTTCAACATACCGCTCCCCGGTAATCCATGTCCGGTTCTCAAGAGTGATCTGTTTGTCCTCTCTCAGGAATCTTCGCACATTCCGGACATCGGGATGAACTTCATAGGCCAGGTGCAGGATGCGGAGGCGGTCATCACGCACATCCACGGAGAACCAGCGCGAATTGTTCTCGGTAGTCCATTCCCCCGGGACTTCGGGCACGTGGATCTGGAACTGCTGCAGCCCTTCCTCCTCAAGCAAGATTTCAAACCGGACCTGCTGAACAGAACGCATTTCGGAAGACCGGATCGTTTGTTCCTGCATCACCTGATCATCATGGCGAAGCTGCACCAAAATGTCGCGATCCGGAAAACCATCATTGAGGATGGATGCTTCTACTGTCAGTGAGCTGTTTAGTGACGCAGTCGGGTTGTGTGTCACCCGTTGCACAACAATGTCATTTTGTCGCGATGTATCCCCGATAGCAACAGTGTATACAGGGATGGGCATCTGCGATGCGGTGGCGGAGGGATCCCTTCCGGATGTGACAATGCCATCGGTTACCAGTATCAGGGCCTCGTGCTGATCCAGTATCTCCAGAAAGTCGGTGAGCCCCCGGTCGATGTTGGTACGCGTGCCGTCCAGGGCAAGTTCGTCCGTTGAACTTACCGGAAACAGCTCTGCATCAAAACCATATGTTTCTATGACGACATGCTCAAGATTACCGGCTGCGTCAGGTGTAAGGATGCGCATAACATCCCGGTAACGGCTTTCTCCTTCATAGGATCCCTTGTCAATCGCCGTACTTTGACTGTTATCCAGCAGCAGAGCCAGATGCAATGGTGACGTCCTCTCTTCATTGATGGATATGACAGGATTCAGCAGGATGAGCAATAGAATGAGAAAAGCAACCGAGCGGAGCCCGGTCAGCACCCATCGCCATGCCGCAGAAAGTCCGCTTGCACGCTGATACGTCCAGTAGGAAAGTATCAGGGCCCCGGTAATCAGGATCACAATCCAGAATACCGGTACAGCATTTTGAAAACCGTCAAATTGGATGTCCATAGCAACCGGTCAACCGGTGTTCCTTCAATCGGTATGTTCAAGCAGCCGCCGGATAAGAGAAACCGTGTTAAGGCCTTCCGCTTCAGCTGCATAGTTGTTCACAATCCGGTGGCGGAGAACGGGGATGGCCAGACTGCGGATGTCCTCTTCGGTGACATTGTACCTTCCCTGGGAAAGTGCCCGGGCTTTTCCTCCGATCACAAGGAATTGCGAGGCGCGTGGGCCGGCTCCCCAGCTCATGTATTTATTCACAAAATCAGGTGCGTGGTCCGTATTGGGACGCGTCATGGAGACCAGGCGCACGGCAAACTCAAGCACGCTGTCAGGCACCGGAACTTCCCGGACCAGTTCCTGGTATTCCATGATCTGTTTGCCGCTGAGTATCGGTTGGACCACTGCCTGGCCTGGAGCCGTCGTCTGGCTTACGATATCCATCTCTTCCTGGAAAGCGGGGTAATCCAGCCAAAGATTGAACATGAAACGGTCAAGCTGCGCTTCCGGCAGGGGATAGGTGCCTTCCTGTTCAATGGGATTCTGGGTTGCAAGGACGAAAAACGGTTTTTCCAGATCATGGCGCACGCCACCAGCGGTAACATGGTACTCCTGCATGGATTCCAGCAGTGCCGCCTGGGTTTTGGGCGGGGTTCGGTTGATTTCATCGGCCAGGATGATGTTTGCAAATAGCGGGCCGGGAATGAAACGGAACATTTTTTTTCCGGTACTGGCGTCTTCCTCAATGATCTCGGTACCGGTAATATCACCGGGCATCAGATCCGGCGTAAACTGGATTCGATTGAACGAGAGGTTCAGGCTTTTGGATAGCGTGCGGATCAGCAGTGTTTTTGCAAGACCGGGAACACCGACCAGGATGCAGTGACCTCGTGAGAACAGACTGATGAGCAGCTGCTCGACAATATCATTCTGTCCGACTACGATTTTCGCAATTTCTTTTCGCAATGCTGAAAAGTCCCTGGTAAAGGCTTCAGCTTTTTCCGTTTTGCTGAA
>SL_3KL_010_SEDDRAFT_10005040_pt1 | contig 11890 bp, 12 predicted proteins | sample SodLakKL_010_SED_2_FD_10381 | JGI IMG/M metagenome (IMG submission 10381)
AACAGCCTGCATATCCTGGAACCGGATTCGGGAGCCGAACCCGGCATGCGGGTGAAATAGATTCAGCTGCAAGCTACAAGCTTCAAGCTGCAAGCTGCAAGCAGGCATGGATAAGCCTGAAAAGCTGGTGGCCATAGCGGCTACCTGGATACGTTCAACATGACGAACCTGAACCCAGCACGGCCAGCTTGTAGCTTGAAGCTTGTAGCTTGCAGCTCGCCCGTATCGTCGGCACAAAAGCTTGTGTCGCCGACAAGACAAGAGCAAAGCCTGAACGCTATCGGCTGGAAAAAAGCGAGGGCGCAATGACCGAACTGGCCCTGATCCTCCTGGCGACCGTGCTGGTGAACAATTTTGTGCTGGTGCAGTTTCTCGGCCTGTGCCCCTTCATGGGGGTGTCGCGCAAGCTGGAGACGGCGGCGGGCATGGCTCTGGCCACCGCCTTTGTGCTGACCATCGCCTCGGTAGCCGGTTATCTGGTCAACACCTATCTGCTGGCGCCGCTGGGCCTGGAGTACCTGCGCACCATTGCCTTCATTCTGGTGATTGCCGGGGTGGTGCAGTTCACGGAACTGGTGGTCAGAAAGACGAGTCCATTGCTGTACCAGGTACTGGGCATCTTTCTGCCACTGATCACCTCCAACTGTGCCGTACTTGGCGTGGCCCTGCTCAATGTGCAGGAAGCCCACGGCTTCATGGAATCGGTGATCTTCGGCTTCGGTGCCGCCGCCGGCTTCTGCCTGGTATTGATCCTCTTCGCCGGCCTGCGCGAACGCCTCGCCGGAGCCGATGTGCCCACGCCCTTCAAGGGCGCGGCCATCGGCCTGATCACGGCCGGGATCATGTCCCTGGCGTTTATGGGTTTTTCCGGCCTGGTCGCGGGCTAAAAACCATGGAACCACCGAACACACCGAAGACGCCGAAAAAATCAGAAAGCACTTTTTTTTCTTCGGTGCTTTCGGTGTGTTCGGTGGTTCCCGTGTTTTGAATTTCAAGAGGTGCAAGTCGTAAAACCATGATCGAAGCGGTACTCACATTGTCGGGGCTGGCGGCCGCCTTTGGCTTGGTGCTGGGCTTTGCTGCGATCCGCTTTCGGGTGGAGGGTAATCCGGTGGCGGATCAGGTGGATGCGTTGCTGCCGCAGACCCAGTGCGGGCAGTGCGGTTTCCCGGGCTGCCGGCCTTACGCCGAGGCCATTGCCGCGGGTGAGGCGGATATCAATCAATGCCCGCCGGGCGGCGAGGCGACCATTGCCTCCCTGGCCGACTTGCTGGATCGCGAGCCCAAGCCCCTGAATCCGGAGAACGGTGAGGAAGCCGAAGCGACCGTGGCTGTCATCGACGAGGACGTCTGCATCGGCTGCACCAAGTGCATCCAGGCCTGCCCGGTGGACGCCATTCTGGGCGCGGCCAAGCAGATGCATACCGTGATCGAATCCGAATGCACCGGCTGCGATCTCTGCATCGAACCCTGCCCGGTGGACTGCATCGACATGGTGCCCCGCCGGCGGGATATCCGAGACTGGAAGCCGGCTTTTCCCGATCAGCTAGACTGAGAACAGCAAACACTGGAACCACCGAAGACGCCGAACACACCGAAAAAGGCGAAAACCAAAAAATATTGACACAGAGAACACGGAGAATCCGCGGAGCGCCACAGAGGAAAACCTTGCTTTGCGGGTGCCAAACTGATGTAGGAGAGTCTTTCCAGCCTCGATTCATGCTATCCGATAGCAGTGGACTAAAGCCTCTCCCACAGCTGTTCGGCAACGAGCCACACATTATCAATTTTCCTCTGTGGCGCTCTGCGGATTCTCCGTGTCCTCTGTGTAAGTCTTTGTTCTTTTTTCGGTGTGTTCGGCGTCTTCGGTGGTTCCAAGGTTTTAAAGCATTTTCCAGGACATCCAGGCCATGAAGGATTTACACGGATTCCCCGGGGGGTTGGCACTGGCGCCGCGCAAGGCGCAGTCGACGCAGCAGCCGCTGGCGCGGTTGCCCCTGGGCTTTGAGTATGTGCTGCCGCTGCTGCAGCACGAGGGGGATCCGGCCGAGCCTCAGGTGACGGTGGGTGAGCGCGTTCTGCGCGGACAGGTGATTGCCCGGGCGGAAGGTTATTTCAGTCTGCCCATTCACGCCCCCACCTCGGGGACGGTGACGGGCATTCTGCCCCGGCCCATTCCCCACCCTTCCGGCCTCATGGCCGAGTGCATCGTGATCGAGGCCGATGGACTGGATGAGGTGATCGCGGACAAGGCATCCATTGAGGACCCCTCCGCCGTTCATCCCTCCCGCCTGCGTAATCGTCTACGCGAATGCGGCGTGGCCGGCCTGGGGGGGGCCGCCTTTCCCACCCACATCAAGCTCAATCCCACCGGCGGGCGCAAGGCCGACACCCTGATCATCAATGGTGCGCAGTGCGAGCCCTATATCAGCTGCGACGACATGCTGCTCCGGGAACAAGCCGATGAAGTTATCGCCGGCACCGCTGTCATGCTGACAGCACTGGATTGCCCCAGGGCCCTGGTGGCGATCGAATCCGATACGCCGGACGCCATGGCGGCTGTGGATGCGGCCATTGAGGCGGCGGGTGATGAACGCATACAACGGGTGATGGTGCCGACGGTCTACCCGGAGGGCGGGGAACGCCAGCTCATCCAGACACTGCTGGGCCGGGAAGTACCCAGCAGCGGTCTGCCGCTGGATGTGGGGGTCATTTGCCACAATGTGGCTACCGCCCGAGCTGCGTGGCGGGCTATACACCACGGAGAAGCATTGACTGAACGTGTGGTTACCGTCAGCGGGAACGGCGTCAGACAACCACGCAATGTGATCGCCCGCCTGGGGACCCCCGTCGCGGAGCTGATCGCATTCTGCGGCGGCTACACCGATAGCGTGACACGCCTGATCATGGGCGGACCGATGATGGGCTTTGCCCTGGGCGATGATGAAGTGCCCGTGGTCAAGGGGACCACCTGCATCCTCGCCGCTGACGAGAGCGAAGTAGTCAGCCACAAGGAAGCCCTGCCCTGCATTCGCTGCGGTGAATGCTCGGAGGCTTGTCCCGCTGGGCTGCTCCCACAACAACTCTACTGGTATGCCCAGGACCGGGATCTGGACGGGGTCAGGGATTACCATCTCTTCGACTGCATCGAATGCGGCTGCTGTGATGTGGTCTGCCCCAGTCACATCCCCCTTGTACAATACTTCCGCGCCGCCAAGACCGAAATATGGGCACGGGAACAGGAACGGCGCAAATCGGATATCGCCCGCGAACGCTACGAGCATCGCCAGGCCCGGCTGGCGCGGGAAGCCGAGGCGAAGAAACGCCGACTTGAAGAAAAGAAAAAGGCCCTGGCCGAGAGGAAAAAGGGAGACAGCGAGGTGGAATCCGAGATCGATGCCATCATGTCCCGGGTCAAGGCCCGCAAGAAGAAGGACGATTGATGCGATTCGCCACCAGCCCGGCGCCTCACCTTGCGCCAAACCATTCCGTCACCACCCTGATGCTGCGCGTATTGCTGGCGCTCGTGCCTGCCCTGCTGGCGTGGGTCTGGTTCTTCGGCTGGGGCATCATTTTCAATCTGCTCATTGCCTCGACGGTAGCGGTGGCGGCCGAGGCCCTCATGCTGAAGCTGAGGGGGCGACCGATCCGGCGACACCTCATGGACCTGACCGCCATCGTCACGGCAGCCCTGCTGGTGTTCTGCCTGCCCCCCACCACACCCTGGTGGATCACCACCACCGGGGCCGTCTTCGCCATCGTTTTCGCCAAGCACCTTTACGGCGGGCTGGGCCACAACCCCTTCAATCCGGCCATGGCCGGCTATGTGGTCCTTCTAATTTCCTTTCCGGTGGAAATGACCCAATGGCTGCCACCTCGGCAACTGGTGGAGGACGGGCAGTTTCCCGGTGCCTGGGCGCAGCTGGTGGCTATCCTCACAGGCGAGCTCCCGGGTGCTGCCACCGTAGACGCCATCAGCCGCGCCACACCGCTGGATGTGATGAAGACGGAACTGGGGATGGCCCGGACCATTGCCGAAATCACGGCCGACCCGCGCTTTGGGGACATAGGCGGCTACGGCTGGGAGTGGATCGGTAATGGCATCATTGTTGGCGGGCTGTGGTTGATCTACACCAAGGTCATTCGCTGGCAGATTCCGGTAGCGGTACTGGCAGGCGTACTCGTACCGGCCACGTTTTTCTACTTGCTGGACCCGGGCAGCCACGCCTCGCCGGGCTTTCATCTGTTCAGTGGTGCCACACTGCTGTGCGCCTTTTTCATCGCCACCGACCCGGTCTCCGCCGCCACCACCCGTCTGGGCCGAATCATTTTCGGCGTCGGGATCGGCCTGCTGATCTATATCATCCGGACCTGGGGTGGCTATCCGGACGCCGTAGCTTTTGCCGTGTTACTGATGAATATGGCGGTGCCGCTGATCGACCGCTACAGCCGGCCGAGGACTTACGGGCACGAACGGTAAGGAAGTGAACAGTGAGCAGTTCCCAGTGAACAGCTGGCCGTGCTGGCATAGATGCTGTGCCGCTACGGGAAGCCCGTGCCAGTTCCAGGGTTTTGCGTGGCACCAGCATGTCAGGAAACTGTAGGCCGTTCGGCGGGCACGGTCCGCTGTTCACTGGGAACTGTTCACTGTTCACTTCCCTCGGGGACTGTTCACTCAAGACTTTCTTATGGGCATGGGGGTAACTGTCAGTGAGCAAGCTCGATAAAAAGACCCTTGTTCGATCGATGCTGATCAGCGCTGCCCTGCTGGCGGCCTTTGCCGTGGTGGGTGGCGGCCTGGTCGCCCTGACTGAGCAGCTGACGCGGGAGCGGATCAGTGAGAACGAGCGTCGCGCCATGCTCCGTTCCCTGCAGGAAATACTGCCGGCCGACGAGTACGACAATGATCTCGTCGCGGACACCGTTGAATTAATGGATGTCCGTGGCCTGGGTATCGATGGCCCGGTGGTGATCCACCGCGCCTGGAAGAATGATGAGCCTGTAGCCGCCATTTTCCCAGTGGTGGCGCCGGATGGTTACGGCGGGCCCATCCGACTGCTCATGGGGGTCTATATCGATGGGCGTGTAGCAGGCGTCCGCGTCACCACGCATTCGGAGACGCCGGGGCTGGGCGATCCCATTGAGGTCCGGCGGTCCAACTGGATTCTGGACTTCCAGGATCGACAGCTCAGCGATGAGCCGGACAAGAAATGGCAGGTAAGCGCCGATGGGGGCGAATTCGACCAGTTCACCGGCGCTACCATCACCCCCCGGGCCGTGGTCCGGGCCGTACGCCGCGGACTGGTATACTTCGAGGCCAATCGAAGCCTGATTTTCCCCGAAAACGGGGAAAGTGAACAGTGAACAGTTCCCAGTGAACAGTTGGCCGTGCCCACCCAGCTGCCTACTGTTTCCTGATAGGCCGTTGCTGCATTAACTCTTGGCAGTGCCGAGGTTTTTCCGAAGCGGCACGGCATCCATCCAGGCACGGCCAGCTGTTCACTGGGAACTGTTCACTGGGAACTTTTTTATGACGAACTATCGCGACATTGCCCGAGAGGGCCTGTGGACCAATAACCCCGCGCTGGTGCAATTGCTTGGCCTCTGCCCCTTGCTGGCCGTCACCGGCACGGCGGTGAATGGCCTGGGCCTGGGCATTGCCACCACGGTGGTGCTGGTGGGCTCCAACCTGGCGGTTTCCTTCATCCGCCACGCCGTGCACCCGGAAGTGCGCATCCCCGTCTTCGTCATGATCATCGCCTCCCTGGTCACGGCGGTAGAGCTGACCATGAATGCCTTCTTCCACGATCTCTACCGGGTGCTGGGCATCTTTATCCCCTTGATCGTCACCAACTGCGCCATCATCGGCCGTGCGGAAGCCTTTGCCTCCCGCAACCCGGTGCCACGGGCATTCGCTGACGGCCTCTCCATGGGCCTGGGCTTCACCGCGGTGCTGGTGGTACTGGGCGCCCTGCGGGAACTGGTGGGGCAGGGCACGCTGCTGTCGGGGGCCGAAATGATGTTCGGTGCCGCCGTCGACCTCACCCTGCGGCCCATCCCGGCCTATGACGGCCTCCTTCTGGCCGTGCTGCCCCCCGGCGCCTTTATCGGACTGGGCCTGCTGGTGGCGGCGAAAAACTGGCTGGATACACGCCAACAGGCCGTGAAAGCATCGGCAATAGCACACGAAGCGAAGTCATGAACAAGGACAAGCGCAGCGAGATATTCCGGCGCCTGCGGGATGCCAATCCCAAGCCGACCACCGAGCTGAATTACGATGGCCCCTTCGAGCTGCTGGTCGCCGTGCTGCTATCGGCCCAGGCCACAGATGTGGGCGTGAACAAAGCGACCGCAAAGCTCTTCCCGGTGGCGAATACGCCGGAAAAGATCCTGTCCCTGGGTGAAGACGGTCTCAAGAGCCACATCAAGACCATCGGCCTGTTCAACAGCAAGGCCGCCAATCTGATCAAGACCTGTCGCATCCTGCTGGAACGCCACGGTGGCCAGGTACCGGAGGACCGGAAGTCTCTGGAGGCGCTACCCGGCGTCGGCCGGAAAACGGCTAATGTAATCCTCAACACGGCATTCGGGCAGCCAACCATCGCCGTGGATACCCATATTTTCAGGGTGTCCAACCGGACCCGTCTGGCGCCAGGCAAAACCGTGCTGGCGGTTGAAGAGAAGTTATTAAAAGTGACACCGGCGGAATTCAAGCAGGACGCCCATCACTGGCTGATTCTGCATGGACGCTATGTCTGCAAGGCGCGCAAACCCAACTGTTTCGAATGCCCCATTGCCGATCTCTGCGAATGGCCGGAGAAGCCGGTTTGAAAGCAGCTTCAAGCTGCAAGCTACAAGCGGCAAGCAGGCCCTGCCAACCGAAGCATCTTGCTGTTTACTGACAAACCGTTTGCAGGCTGCAGGGCAGCACTGTGGGAGACTACGGGGGCTGGTTCAGATCGTGCGGACGCGCCAGGCAGGCCGCCGGACTCGGACGAATAGACTGCTTGAACCGAAAGTCGGCAAAGGACGGGCCTCGGACTGGAACCGGCAGGCTGATTTGGCGTCCAAAACGCTTATGGACCCTAGAACTACCGACGCCTGGGGTCACAGCCATTTGCACCGCACGCCAAAAAATGGCAGATTTCTGCGGGGCGTGGGAAAAGCCCACCAGGCGAACATTCAGTGACAAGGCCTTAACAAGTCCCCAAATAAAGGGACGCGGAGAAAACATGAACCAGTCATATACTCGCTCTCTCGCAGGCGTTTGTCTGCTCGCGCTGAGCGCTGCCGCCATGGCAGGCGAACAGGACAGCCGCGATCGTATCGTCGAAGGCCTGCAACAGAACCTTCCCGATCTCACCGTGAACAGGGATCAACTATCTCCCACGCCCATCGACGGCCTCTGGGCGCTGAGCATTGGGCCTGAGGTCGTCTATGTCGACGGCAAGGGGAAACATCTGTTTCAGGGTGACCTCATTGACCTGTCCAGCCGGACCAACCTGACTGAGCAGACCCGTTCCGGCGCTCGCCAGGCAGCAATCGCCAGCATCGAAACCAACCAGAAAATCAGCTTTCAGGCGGAAGATGAGAAATACCGGCTGACCGTCTTCACGGATATTGATTGCGGGTACTGCCGACAACTGCACCGGGATATGGACGAGCTAAACGCTGCCGGGATAACCGTGGATTATCTGTTCTATCCGCGAGGTGGGCCGGACAGTGCCGCTTGGGACAAGTCCGACCGGGTCTGGTGCTCAGACGACCGGCACGCTGCCATGGACCATGCAAAAAGCGGCGGCACACCCGAGGCTTCCGTATGCGAGGACACGCCCACCGAAGCCCATTTTCAGCTTGGGCGACAAATGCAAATTACCGGGACGCCTGCACTCGTGACCGAATCCGGCCACATGATCCGTGGCTACATGCCAGTAGATCGTCTCGTGACCGAGATTGCCGCTCACGACGACAAGGACTGAGAATCGCGCCAAGGTGGCATCACCCGCAGGGGCTGCCAATCAGCCACGCGGGTGATGCTCCTCGTGAAGACTACGCAAGCGCTCTCGCGCAATATGGGTATAAATCTGCGTGGTGGATACATCACTGTGACCGAGCAACATCTGAACCACGCGCAAATCGGCGCCGTTGTTCAGCAAATGCGTAGCGAATGCATGGCGCAAGGTATGCGGTGACAGCCCCCGCGAAATGCCGGCTTTCTGCGCGTAGCGTTTGATGATGTGCCAGAAGGCCTGACGGGTCATGCAGGCACTGCGGCGCGTGGGAAACAGATACGGGCTCTGACGCCCCCCCAGAAGCTCCGCACGGGCATTATCCGTGAAACGCTGCAACCAGGCCTGGGCTTCTTCGCCGATGGGCACCAGTCGCTCCCTGTCCCCCTTTCCGAGGATGCGGATGACACCTTGACGCAGGTTCACCTGATCGACCCGGAGCCCAACCAGTTCGGTTACTCGCAGTCCCGTGGCATAAAGCACCTCCAGCATGGCTCGATCCCGCAGGCCCAGCGGTTTTTCCAGGTCCGGTGCGCCCAAAAGGGCTTCCACTTCTTCCTGACCGAGCGATTTCGGCAACGGCCGCCCAAGACGCGGCATCTCGATCTCTGCCGAGGGATCGTCCGCGCGACATCCCTCGCGCACCAGATAGCGATAGAAGCGGCGGATACTCGAGAGCTGACGCGCTGTGGAGCGCGGCCTCGCCCCACCCTGGACCCGCCAGGCAAGAAACTCGAGAATATCCTCCCGCTCCAGTTGCTCCAGCGGACGGGATGCCGTCTTCGCCCATTTGTGAAGGTTCTGGAGATCAGCGCGGTAAGCAGCCAGGGTGTTATCGGAAAGACCCTTTTCAACCCACATCGCATCAAGAAATTGCTCGACAGATTGAGAGTCGGGATACTCAGCGTAGTCAGGTACCTTACTCATACCACGTCCTTTCAATGGAACTGCCCCTAATAAACCAAATATTATGTCAAAAATAAACCCCTCCGCCACAATCACCGGGCGCGGCGGCAAAGAAAAACTCCTGGCAGCGCTTATAGCACCCTTTACGGTCGGCTTTGGCCTGATGTGGTGCCTATCCTGCGGACTGATACTCGTTTCGCTGCCCGGCCTTCAAAATCGGCGCAGATTTGCCCGTCGCGCAGCTCGTGGGCTACTCCGGTTGCTCGGCCTGCGCTGGACAATCAATGGATCTGACCGTATTCCGAGCGGCGCCTGTGTCGTGGTCGCGAACCATGCCTCCTACCTTGACGGCGTTATACTCACCGCCTTGCTGCCACCTCATTTTGCCTTCGTCATTAAGAAGGACATGGCATCGGTCCCACTGGCTGGCCTCCTCCTCCGGCGCCTGGACTCACTCTTTGTAGAGCACAAACAACCCAACCGCCGGGAAGACAGCCGGCGACTGCTTGAGCACACGGCTGCCGGGGATGCGCTGGGCATCTTTCCCGAAGGCACGTTCAAACCGACCCCGGGATTGCTGCCCTTTCGTTCGGGCGCTTTTGTAACCGCCACACGAGCAAACGTGCCGGTGCTACCGATCACACTTCACGGCAGCCGGCGCGCAATGCCTGCGGCTTCCTTGTGCCCCCTCCCCGGGCGTCTAACGCTCGATATTCACCGGCCGATAAATCCCGGCGGAAAGGAGCGTCGACACCGCGTAGATCTCGAGATCCGCTCACGGAAAGCGATATTGAGTACCCTGGACGAACCGGACCTGAACCCCAGTTCGGCCTCAACCGATACCTGAAAACCTTCTCATGGTCTTGGGAATACTTTATCAAATTCCAAGTGCTCGGACAGATCAATAAGCGCTGAGTTCATCGCTGCACAAACAGTGCGACACGGCCTAGCTGCATCATGTCCAGATATGTCGGCTGACTCCTGATTTCCTTGAGATATAAAAAAACACCCCGCTTCTGCGGGGTGTTTCCATTCGTGCCAATCAAAATGTCCGCTATCGTCAATTGCCGAGAATGGCTCTTTCTTCTTCAATATAGTTTACCCACTGACCCGCCTGTTCGCGGCTCTCATCATAATCCATTGCTCGCTCGAACACGGCCAACGCCTGGTCATAGTCCTTTCGCTCGGCGGCAGCACGGCCCGCCAGCAACAGTGCCCGGCCCGGATCATCAAGACCACCGCGCTCATAGGCTCTGTTCGCCGCCTCGAAGGCGCCGTCCCAGTTAGCCCGTTCCTGTTCAAGCTGGGCAATGGTGAGATCTGCCGTGCCATCACCTTTGATTTCGGACAACATCTCAAGCGAGCCAATCGCCAGATCGTATTCCTGGGCTTGAATCCAGGCCCGCGACATCATGTCCACCCGCTGTTCATTGCGCGGAATATCGCCGGCTTGAATGCCGTCCTCCATCACCTGCCCGGCTTTGTAGGGAGCGCCTTCCAGCATGTACATGCGATAGAGGTTAACGTAGTGGGTTTCGGAGTCGAACAGGCCCTTGCGGTGCGCAAGCTTGAGCACACTCAGCGCTTCCTGGTCGTTACCAAGCTCAACTTGCAGACTGAACATCTGGAACCAGTAATTCATATTGTCGGGCCAATAGCCCAACATGGTTTCCAGCGCATCTACTGCATTCTCGTACTCATTCAACTCAAAGTAGATGCTGAGGAGCGCCCGATAATGACCTTCTCTCGGCTCATCGTCGTATTCAATGGCCTTTAAAAGATAGGGTAGAGCTTCCCGCCAACGCTCCATCTGCATATAGGCCTGTGCACCGACGAGGTAAATGCGTGAGGGCGCATGGTCCCTGTCCTCACTCTTTTCCACCAGATCGATATAGCGATCCACATACTCAATGGCTCGCTCCCACTCCTCGAATTGCCCATAGAGCTGCGCGACGTTCGCCTTGATGTTCAGGGTAGGGTTCACCGGCAACGCGTCTTCAACTTCCAGAGCCGCAAGAAACTGGTCTAGAGCGTCCCGGTAGTTCTCCATATTGATGTGGATAAAACCCAGGACCTGTGCAATAACGGCACGCTCGTGATCATTTCTTGCCCGGTCACGAGCAGATCGCGCGGCCTCGAGAGCATCAGTAAACCGCTCCTCATCCATGAGACCGTAAACCCGTTCCAGACGATTATAGGTCGCCTCCGTCATCAATCCTTGAGCGACAGCGACATCGGAAAGGCTGATTGCCACACACAGGAAGCCCGTCAGCAATAGACCGCTGCACCATTTACTGATCCGGCTCATTGTGCATCCTCCAGGTTGAACTCAATGGTCTGCGTCGCACGCCGCTCGACCGGGCGCCCGTCGACAATACGCGGCCGGAAACGCCAGCGCTGAATAGCGCGCAGGGCGGAGCGGTCAAATACCCGCCGCGGTTCCGCCTCGAGCACGCGGGGATTGGCCACGGAGCCGTCCTCTCGGATCGTAAACTCAACCCGCACCCAACCTTCAATACCATTGACCAGGGCTTCTCGAGGCCACTGAGGCTCCACCCGGACAATCGGCACGACGTCGCCGTCGCCCGATCCCTCGCTCTGACCACCGCGCCCGATAAAGGCACCGCCCTCTATTCCGGTCGGAATATCCAGCTGCGGCATGTCAAAGTCGAGCTGGGTCTCCGGCGGCTGATCCTGCTGGATCTGCATCTCCGGCGGCGGTGGCGGCTGATCCGGTTCCTGCGGCTCCTCAGGGGGGGTCCGCTCCCGTTCCCGTACGCGTTCGTCCCGCTCAACTCGAATGAAATCAATGCGTTCGCCGCGATCCAGGCTGGGTGCGCCATCTTCGTCGGTCATGATCATGCGCTGCATCACGAAAAACAGCAGCACCGCGACCACGGCGCCGCCCAGCAGCGATAGCAAGAATCGGATCATAGCTGACCTCCCCGCCCTTCTGTGGCGATGGAAATATCCGA
>SL_3KL_010_SEDDRAFT_10005041_pt1 | contig 11889 bp, 7 predicted proteins | sample SodLakKL_010_SED_2_FD_10381 | JGI IMG/M metagenome (IMG submission 10381)
TAGGAGTACATGGCGGGCACGATGTAGAGGGTCAGGAGGGTCCCGATGGCCAGTCCACCGATGACCGCGATGCCCATGGGCATCCGGCTCTCGGCCCCTGATCCCAGCGCCAACGCAAGGGGAAGGATCCCCAGCGAGGTCGAGATGCTGGTCATGAGGACGGGGCGAAAGCGCACCGCCGCGCCCTCCCGGATGGCGTCCAGGACCTCGAGGCCCGCCTCCTTCCGCTGGTTCGCGAACTCCACGATGAGAATCCCGTTCTTGGTGACCAGCCCGATGAGCATGATCATCCCGATCTGACTGAAGATGTTCACCGTCTGATTGAAGTACCACAGCGAGAAGAGAGCCCCCATGAGCGCCAGGGGCACGGTGAACATGATGATGAGGGGGTCCCGGAAGCTCTCGAACTGGGCGGCCAGGATGAGGAACACGAGGATGAGGGCCAGGATGAAGATGAAGAAGACCCCCTCGGAACCCTCCTCGAAGTCCCGGGAGGGACCGGTGAGGCTGGTGTTGAACCGGTCGTCCAGGACCCGATCGGCCACCCGGTCCATGGCGGCGATCCCGTCGCCGATGACGTACCCGGAGCCCAGTCCGGCCGAGACGGTGGCCGATGCGAAGCGGTCGAAGCGGTAGAGCTGTGGCGGCGCCACCGATTCGGTGAGGGTCACCAGGTTGTCAAGCTGAATCGGCTCCCCACTCCCGGTTCGGACGTAGAGGGACCTGAGGTCGGACGGCGCCCGACGCTGATCCAGCTGTACCTCGGTGATCACGTCGTACTGCTGGCCGTTCATCAGGAAGAAGCCGGTCCGCTGCTCGCTCAGGGCGAGCTGGAGGGTGCGGCCCACATCCGCGGTGGAGATCCCCAGGTCCCGGGCCCGGGCCCGGTCGATGGCGACCTGGAGTTCCGGGCTGTCGAAGGTCAGATCCACGTCCACCACCGAGAACACTCCCTCGGCCCGAGCTTCATCCAGGAACTCAGGGAGCTTCTCCGCCAGATCTTCCAGGGTGGGAGCCTGGAGGACGTACTGGACCGGAAGGCCCCCTCCTCCCCCTCCACCGCCGGTCCGAATGCTCTGGTCCTGGGCCACGAAGGTCTCCACTCCCCGCACCTCTCCCACCCGCCGGGAGAGGGCGTCGGCAATCTCCTGCTGGCTCCGGTCGCGCTCCGAGGCGTCCACCAGGGCCAGACGGATGAAGCCCGAATTCACCGCGGAAGCGGCCCCGAAGCCCGGAGAGGTCACCGACACGATGGCCCGGTATTCGGGCACCTCCTCCCGCACCAGCNCCGAGAGGGCGTCCATGTGTCGGTCCATGTAGGCGAAGGTGGCACCTTCGGGTCCCGAGACCCGGAGCTGCATCCCGTTCCGGTCCTCGGTGGGCGCCAGTTCCTGGGGAAGGATATTGAAGAAGAGGACGCCGAGTCCGCCGCAGAGGATGAGCACCCCGAAGGCCATCCACCGGCGCCCCAGGAACCACTCCAGAGAGTCCCGATACCCATCGGTGAGACGCTGGAAGAAGGGCTCGGTGAGCCGATAGAAGCGAGGCTTCGTCTCCCGCTTCTTCAGGAGCCGGGAGCAGAGCATCGGGGTGAGGGTCAGCGCCACGAACGAAGAGGCCACCACCGCCCCGGCCAGGGTCATCCCGAACTCGGTGAAGAGCTGTCCCGTGAGGCCCCCCAGAAAGATGATGGGGAGGAAGACCGCCACCAGGGCCAGCGTGGTCGAGACGATGGCGAAGAAGATCTCCCGGGTGCCGTCGATGCTCCCGACCACCGTGTCCTCGCCGGCCTCGACCTTGGAGTAGATGTTCTCCACCACCACGATGGCGTCGTCCACCACGATCCCGATGGCCAGCACGATGGCCAGGAGGGTGAGGACGTTGATGCTGAAGCCCAGGGCGAACATGACGAAGAATCCGCCCAGGAGGGCCACCGGGATGGCGATGATGGGCACGATGGTCGTGCGCCAGTCCCTCAGGAAGAGAAAGATCACCCCGATCACCAGGAGGAGGGCCAGGAGAACCGTCTGCTGCACCTCGCCGATGGAGGCCCGGATGAACTCCGTGACGTCGAACCCAATGCTCGTCTGGATGTCGTCGGGGAGGTCGGCCCGGATGGCTTCGAGACGCTCGTAGAACTCGTCGGCGATGGCCACGTTGTTCGCGCCGGGCAGCGGCCGGATCACCACCCCCACCATGGGGACCCCATCCCGCTTCAGCACGGTCCGGGCGTTGGCCGCGGCGAGCTCGGCCCGTCCCACGTCCTCGAGCCGCACGACCTGACCGCCCTCCTCCCTGAGGATGACCTCATTGAACTCCTGCTCGGTCTGGAGGCGGGTCAGGGTCCGGATCGTGAGCTGGAGGTCGTCGCCCTCCAGGTTCCCCGAGGGGAGCTCCACGTTCTCCCGATCCAGCGCCTCCTGGACCTCGGCCAGGGAGAGGCGGTGGGCCGCCAGCCGCTGGGGGTCCAGCCGAAGGCGCATGGCGTACCGACGGGAGCCCCAGACGTCGACTCGACTCACCCCGGAGATGGTCTGAAGCCGCTCGGCGAAGCGCGTCTCGGCGATCTGGGTGAGCTCCAGGAGGTCGCGGCGATCACTGTAGATGTTCAGGAAGACGATGGGCCCCTCGTCATCGGAGGCCTTGGACACCTGGGGAGGATCCACGTCGGGAGGTAGATTGCCCAGCACCCGGTTCACCCGGTCCCGGACATCGTTGGCGGCCCGGTCCAGATCCTCGTCCAGATCGAACTCCACCTGGATGGTGGATCGGCCCTCCCGGGTGGTGGAGGTGAGGGCTCGAATCCCTTCGACCCCGTTGACCGACTCCTCCAGGACCTCGGTGATCTGGGACTCGATCACGTTGGCGTTGGCCCCGGGATAGTTGGTGGTCACCGTGATGATGGGCGCATCCACCGATGGGAACTCCCGGACTCCCAGGAAGGTGAAGGAGATGATCCCGAAGATCACGATGACCAGCGACATGACGGTGGCCAGCACGGGCCGCCGCACGCTGAGCTCGTGGAGTCTCATGACCCGCCTCCCCCAGCCCCGGTCTCACCCCCGCCCTCCCCCGCTGCGCCGGCATCCGGGTCCCCGATCACGCCATCGGGATCGGGAAGGGCTTCGTCGAGAAGGGAATCCTCGGTCTCCACAGCCCCCTCGGTGATCTCCGCGGGCGCCACCTCCATCCCGCTACGAAGCCGCTGGAACCCCGTGGTGATGACCGAGTCTCCGGGAGAGAGGCCTTCGACGATCTGGACCGCATCCCGGGTCCGGATCCCCAGGGTCACCGGGACCGCCTCGGCCTCGCCCCCACGATACACAAAGACCCGGGACCCTTCGGCGTCGGCCCGCACGGCGATGGAGGGCACGGTGAGCGCATCGTCCTGTTCGTCGAAGATCACCTCCACCGTGGCGAAGCCGCCGGGGCGGAGCCGCCCGTCGGGATTGTCGGTCCGAGCCCTGAGGCGGAGCGTGCGGGTCCCCGTCTCCAGGCCGGGATCGATGGCGTAGATCACGGCCTCGTGCTCGTCACCGGAACCCTCGACCCGGAACCGCACCCCGGTGCCTTCCTGCACCCGGTCCGCGTAGCGGGCGGGAACGGAGAGATCCAATCGCAGGGGATCCAGCGCCTGGAGGGTGGTGATGTGGGTCTCGGAGGTGATGTAGCTCCCGGGGCTCACCTCCCGGAGCCCGACCCGGCCGGAGAAGGGAGCCCGCACCTCGGTCTTTTCGATATCGGCGCGCACCATGTCCTTTTCGGCCTCCAGGACCTCCAACTCGTTCCGGGTCTCGTCCAGATCCTCGGCCCGGACCCCTCCCTCCTCCAGGAGTCGGACCTGCCGGAACTCCCGCTGACGCAGAAGGTCGCTCTGGGACTCCAGTTGGCGGAGCCGAGCCTGGAGATCCCGATCGTTCACCTTTACGAGGAGGTCCCCTTCAGAGACGAAGCCGCCCTCCTCGAAGCCGATCTCCACGAGTCGGCCCGAGGCCTCGGTGCGGATCTCCACAGACTCGTTGGCCAGAAGGGAGCCGGTCGTCACCGTGCGGTCCTGGAGGACACCGGGCTCGACCACGTGCAGGTCCACGGTAAGTGAACTCCGATCCGGGCCGGGTCCGTTCTGCTCCCCTCCGCCGTCACCCCCCAGCGTGAGGCGGGGCACGATCAGGAGGGTGAGGCCGGCCAGGAGGGCGAGGCCGATGAGAACAGGGGTCCAATTCTTCTTCACGGTGGCAATCCATTCACTTACACGAGGAATACACGAGGCGCCTCCTGCGCGAGGAGACGGCTCTTGTCCGACATCGTCCGCCGACAGGGGAGGGCTGGGGGGGTCCGAACAGGCGGACCCTCCCATGGGCATCAGCGGGGAAACGAAGTCTGATGTTTGCACCGCCCAGGGCGTGGAAAGTTCCTCGGATCCCGGTCCTGGCACCATCGAGGGACTCGGAGGTACCCATAGATCCGCGGTCCGGTGGCCATGACCCGGGAGGTGCTTCCCCTGCCCGAAGGCTCGGGAGGACGTCCCGCCAACACCGACTCCGGTAAATCCCGATCAATTCCGGGGGTGCCCCCCGGTCACCCATAGATGGTGCACGATCCACGACGACGAAGGAGAGGCCAGCAATGAAGACGATGCTTTTGAAGGAGAGGGAGTTAAAGGGAGGCAACGGGGTGGAGCGCCCTCCCTTCAAGGTGAAGGACCTGGGGCTCTGGGAGCTGGGACGAGACGAGATCCGCCTGGCCGAGCACGAGATGCCCGGCCTCATGGCGCTTCGGGAGGAGTACGGGGACACCCGACCCCTCGAGGGAGCCAAGATCATGGGGTCGCTCCATATGACGGTGCAGACCGCCGTGCTCATCGAGACCCTGACGCACCTGGGCGCCGACGTCCGCTGGGTCTCGTGCAACATCTTCTCCACCCAGGATCACGCCGCCGCCGCCGCAGTGGTGGGCCCTGGCGGGTCTCCCGAGGACCTCCGGGGCGTGCCCGTGTTCGCCTGGAAGGGCGAGACCCTGGAGGAGTACTGGTGGTGCACCGAGCAGGCGCTCACCTGGCCCGATGGATCGGGCCCCAATCTGCTCCTGGACGACGGGGGCGACGCCACCCTTCTGGTCCACCGGGGCAAGGAGTTCGAGGAGTCCGGGGAGATCCCGGAGTTCGACGAGGAGAATGACCCGGAGGAGTGGGGCGTCATCCTGGAGCTGCTCCGGCGCGTGGCCAAGGAGGATCCGGGGAAGTGGACCCGGATGGCCGCTGAGATCCGGGGCGTCTCGGAGGAGACCACCACAGGCGTCCACCGCCTCTACGAGATGATGAGGGCCGGGACCCTGCTCTTCCCCGCCATCAACGTGAACGACTCCGTCACCAAGTCGAAGTTCGACAACCTATACGGGTGCCGACACTCCCTCACCGACGGGATCCTGCGGGCCACCGACGTGATGCTCTCGGGCAAGGTGGCCGTGATCTGCGGGTACGGCGATGTGGGGAAGGGCTGCGCCCAGGCCCTCAGGGGACAGGGCGCCCGGGTGCTGATCACCGAGATCGATCCCATCTGTGCCCTGCAGGCGGCCATGGAGGGCTACCAGGTGGTGCGCCTCGAGGACGTCCTGGAGACGGCGGACATCTTCATCACCGCCACCGGGAACAAGGACATCATCACCGCCGAGGACATGGCCCGGATGAAGGACAAGGCCATCGTGGGCAATATCGGCCACTTCGACAACGAGATCGACATGGCCGGGCTCAAGAAGCAGAAGATCGAGCGGAAGACCATCAAGCCCCAGCTCGACGAGTTCACCTTCCCGGACGGCCACTCGGTCCTGGTGCTGGCCGAAGGGCGGCTCCTGAACCTGGGCTGCGCGACCGGCCATCCGTCCTTCGTCATGTCCGCCTCCTTCACCAACCAGGTCATGGCCCAGATCGAGCTCCACCGGAACGCCGGGGAGTACGGGCTGGAGGTCTACACCCTGCCCAAGCACCTGGATGAGAAGGTGGCCCATCTGCACCTGGACAAGCTGGGGGTCCGGCTCACCAAGCTGACCCCGGACCAGGCCGAGTACATCGGCGTGGACCCCGAGGGCCCCTACAAGCCGGAGCACTACCGCTACTGAGGCGGGATCGGGACGTGCGCGCTGGTGTCCGAGCCGGCGTGACACTGCCGGTGTGTCAACGAAGGGGGGCCGTCGCCGCTGCGGCGGTCCCCCTTCCCACACCCGGGACGGGGAGGCCGTCCCCCAACCACGGAGGAACCCCATGGCGAAGCTGACCCTGGACCTTCACGACATCTACAACCGGGGCCACCGCATCGACGAGGAGCTGGAGCAGGTGGTCCAGGATGCGGTGGAGAAGAAGATCAAGACGGTGGAGATCATCCCCGGAAAGGGGAGCGGACAGCTCAAGAAGCGGGTCCTCCGCTTCCTCCAGCAGAAGCGGATCAAGCAGCTCTACCACCGGGTGGAGAAGGACTCGAAGAACCACGGGCGGGTCTTCGTTCACTTCCGGCACTAAGGGGCGGAACTTCGCCGGACTGCGTGGCCCGGCGGAGTCCGGAAGGCGATGCCGCCCTCGCCCCAGCGGCGTGGCGCCCCCAACGGTGGCCCCTCTACTTCTCCAACAGCCTTCTAAGGCTCGAACTCCTCCACCAGGCGGTCCACCGCCCGACGCAGCGTCCCGGGCCCCGACGCCCCCACGACACGGTGGCGAATCCGACCCTCCGGATCGATAATGAAGGTGGTGGGGATCCCGGGAATTCCGCCCAGCACCTCCCTGGACCCCGCCCCGGCCATGGCCATGGGGAGCTCCAGACCCCGCTCCTCCCGATAGGTCCGGACCACATCGGGTCCTCCGCCATCGATGGAGAGGGCCATCACGACCACACCGTCGTCGGCCAGCTCCCGGTGAAGCCGGTCCAGGGTGGGCAGCTCCCACCCACAGACCCGGCACCAGGTGGCCCAGAAGGTGACGACCCGGATCCGATCCGCCAGTTGGGGATCGTCCAGCGGCTCCCCCTCGAGGCTGAAGGCGGGAGGCAGCCCCCCGGAGAGCGTCTCCACCGGGGCGAAGGAGGGGCCGATGCCGGTCCAGGCCGCCACTCGAGGCCCAAGCTGTTCGGCCAGGAAGATGAGGAGCACGATCCAGAGGATTCGCTCACCCCACCGGAGGGCTCGTCGCCAGGCAGGGGTCTGCTCCGGGCCTTCCGGGGAGGTCTGGTCTCCGGTGGCGCGGGAGTCGGGGGGCGGGTCCAGGGGAGGGTTCTTGTTCATGGCAGAACCCAAAGGTGGAGAAGATGAGCGCTCAAGGCCATGGTCACCGGGAACTGAGGCGCCAGGTTGGACATGCGGGTCCACCCCTTGACCGGAAGTATTCTACTATTAAGTTGTATACGTGATTAATGAACGCCACCCCTCACTGCAAGGTGCGGACATGCTAGAGAGTCTCTCCGGTCCCTGGCCCTGGTACGTGGCCGGACCCCTCATCGGACTGGTCGTCCCCTTCCTCCTCCTCCTGGGCGGAAAGGTCTTCGGGATCTCGTCCAACCTCCGGCACATGTGCGCGGCGGCGCCCACCCCGGAGAGCTGGAAACCGGCCTTCCTGAACTACGAGTGGAAGCGCGCGGGAATCTGGAACCTGACCTTCGTCCTGGGCATCTTCCTGGGTGGGTTTCTGGCAGTGCAGCTCATCGGGATGCCCGACGCCGGCAGCCACATCTCCGAGGCCACCCGGGCGGACCTCCAGGCCCTGGGGGTGCAGGAGTTTTCGGGACTGCTTCCGGCCGACCTCTTCTCATGGGGAAGCCTCCTCTCGCCGGTGGGGCTCGTCCTCATCGTGGGAGGCGGGTTCCTGGTGGGATTCGGAGCCCGCTACGCTGGAGGATGCACCAGCGGCCACGCCATCTCGGGGATCGCCGACCTGCAGCTCCCCTCTCTCGTGGCCGTGATCGGGTTCTTCGCCGGCGGCCTCCTGGTCACCTTCGGGCTCCTCCCCCTCCTTCTGGGCTGAGGACGAGATCCATGAACCCCATGCCGACAGGAGACCACGTCATGAAGCATCAGTCCACAAGGAGCCCGGCCGAGCCGCAGAGCTCACCTCTCGCCCTCCTGGGATACCTTCTGATCGGGACGTACCTGGGTGTGATCTTCGTCCAGAGCGAGGTGGTCTCGTGGTTCCGGATCCAGGAGATGTTCCGCTTCCAGAGCTTCCACATGTATGGGATCATCGGCTCCGCCGTGGTGGTGGCCGCCCTATCGGTCCAGGTCATCAAGCGCCTGGGGATGGAGTCGGCCACCGGAGAACCGCTGCAGCTCAACCCCAAGGAGTGGGGCGACAGCCGGGTTCCCGGTGCCCGGTACTGGATCGGAGGCACCCTGTTCGGCGTGGGCTGGGCGCTCCTGGGTGCCTGCCCCGGTCCGATCTTCGCGCTGCTGGGCTCCGGGATCACGGTGATGGCGGCGGCGCTTCTGTCCGCCCTCGCCGGCACCTGGGCCTACTCCGTACTCCGACCGCACCTTCCACACTGACTCGAAGCGCTTTTCTACTTTCGACCGAACTCGAACCGGGAGACCGACCATGTTGTTCCGACAGTTTTTCGACAAGAAACTCGCCCAGTACGCCTACCTGGTGGGGTGTCAGAAGACCGGCGAGGCCCTGATCATCGACCCCGAGCGGGACATCGACCGGTACGTGGAGGCCGCCGAGGCCGAGGGCCTGCGCATCACCGCCGTGGCCGAGACCCACATCCACGCTGACTTCCTCTCCGGAGCGAGGGAGTTCGCCGAGCAGTTCGGGACCGCCATCTACCTCTCCGACGAGGGGGGCGAGGAGTGGGCCAGCGACTGGGCCCGGGGCGGCGAGTACGACGCCCACTTCCTCAAGGACGGGGACAGCTTCAAGGTCGGCGGGATCGAGGTGAAGGCCGTGCACACCCCGGGGCACACGCCGGAGCACATCAGCTTCGTCCTCATCGACCGGGGCGGGGGCGCCTCCACCCCCATCGGGGTGGCCACCGGAGACTTCGTCTTCGTGGGCGACCTGGGCCGCCCCGACCTCCTGGAGCAGGCGGCCGGGATGCACGGGGTGCAGGAGCCCTCGGCCCGGCAGCTCTACGCCTCCCTTCCCCGCTTCACCGAGCTGGAGGACTACGTGCAGGTCTGGCCGGCGCACGGCGCCGGATCCACCTGCGGCAAGAACCTGGGGGCGGTCCCCCAGACCACGGTGGGCTACGAGAAGCTCTACAACGCCTCGCTGAACGCCGCCGACCGCGGAGAGGACGCCTTCGTCGACGCGATCCTGGCCGGACAGCCCGAGCCCCAGACCTACTTTGCCCGGATGAAGCGGGACAACAACAAGGGCGTGCCTCTCCTGGGCCAGCTCCCCTCTCCCCGGCGGCTTACGGTGGAGGAACTGAAGCGGAAGGTGGCCGAGGGTGAGACCCTGGTCCTGGACACCCGCCTCGACCGGTCGGCCTTCATGGCCCGGCACATCCCGGGGTCGCTGCACGCCCCCATGAACCGGAGCTTCAACACGGCCGTGGGCTCGCTGGTGGAGGATGAGACCCAGCCGATCCTCCTCGTCGTGGAAGAGGGGGCGGTGGAAGAGGCGGTGCGGGACCTGATCCGGATCGGGTACGACCACCTGGTGGGCTTCGCCACCCCCGAGACCCTGACCCGGTACTTCGACCGGGAGGGACCGGTGGCCCGCATTCCCGAGGTGAACTTCGACGCCCTCTCCGACGGTAAGGAGGCCGGCAAGGTGGTGGTGGACGCCCGGTTCGCCGCGGAGTACGCCGACGGCCACGTCCCCGGGGCCATCAGCGCCTCCTACACCCGGCTCCCCTCGCTGGCCCCGGAGCGGCTGCCCAAGGACCGGACCCTCATGGTCCACTGCGGATCGGGCGCCCGTGCGGCGGCGGCGGCGGCATTCCTGGCCCGGGAGGGTTACTCCGTCGAGTACGTGAACGGCTCCTTCCAGAAGTACAGCGAAGAGGGCCCCGTGGAGACGGGAGAGTTCCGGCCCGAAGGCTCCGAGCCTGTGGCGGTGGGTTGACCCGACCCCGTGACCCCGAGGCGAGGCCGCCAGGCCTCCGCCCACCCCTCCTCGGCGCATCGTCCGGTGCGTCCGGGGAGGGGCTTTCCCGGACTCCGCCCCGACCATGATCCGACGACACCTCCCCATCCTGGCTCAGACCGAGGGGTACGACGGGCGGCGCGCCCGCGCGGATCTTTCGGCTGGGCTCACGGTGGGAGTGATGCTCATCCCCCAGGGGATGGCCTACGCGCTCATCGCGGGCCTGCCGCCGATCTACGGGCTCTACGCCTCGGTGGTCCCCCTGATCGTCTACGCCCTCATGGGCACTTCCCGGGCGCTGGCGGTGGGCCCGGTGGCCATTGTCTCGCTTCTGGTGGCCGCCGGGGTGGCCCCCCTGGCCGCCGGCGACCCGGAGCGGTACGTGGAGCTGGCCCTCCTCCTGGCCCTGATGGTGGGAGTCCTCCAGTTCGGCCTGGGACTCCTCCGGTTCGGCTTCCTCACCAACTTCCTCTCGCACCCGGTCCTCAGCGGCTTCACCAGCGCCGCCGCCCTCATCATCGGGGCGAGTCAGCTCCGGCACCTGGTGGGAGTCGACCTCCCAGGGGGCCACGAGGTCCACCGGATCGTCCTGGCCCTGCTCCAGGATCTGGGGGCGATCCACCTCCCCACCCTGGCGGTGGGGATCCTGGGGATCGGCGTGCTCCTGGCACTGGGGAAGTGGAACCGGAAGCTCCCGGGCGCGCTGGTCCTGGTGGTGCTGGCCACCGGGGCCTCCTGGCTCCTGGGATTCGACGGCGGAGCCGTCCGGATCGTGGGCGAGGTGCCCGGAGGCCTGCCCCTGCCCATGATCCCTCCCCTCGATCCCGCCGACATGATGGAGCTGCTCCCCGTGGCCCTCACCATTGCGCTGGTGGGCTTCATGGAATCCATCGCCATCGCCAAGGTCTACGCCACCCGGGACGGGTACGAGGTGGATCCGGACACGGAGCTCAGGGCGCTGGGCATGGCGAATCTGGTGGGGGCTTTCTTCCGGGCCTACCCCACTACGGGGGGCTTCTCCCGGACGGCGGTGAACGCCCGGGCCGGGGCCACCAGCACGGTGGCCACCCTGGTGAGCGCAGGGGTCATCGCCCTCACCCTCCTCTTCCTCACCGATCTCTTCTACCACCTCCCCAACGCCGTTCTGGCCTCCATCGTCATGGTCGCGGTGGCAGGGCTCATCGACTGGAAGGAGGCCGCTCACCTCTGGCGGGCCGACCGGCAGGACTTCGCCATGCTGGCGGTGACCTTCGGCGCCACCCTGGCCCTGGGGATCGAGGGGGGCATCCTGGTGGGGGTCCTCGCCTCGCTGGCGGCACTGGTCTACCGCACCTCCCGACCCCACGTGGCCCTCACCGGGCGGCTGCCCGGCACCCGGAGCTTCCGCAACCTGGAGCGGCACCCCCAGGCCCAGGCCATCCCCGGAGTCCCGGTCCTTCGCATCGATGCCACCCTCTGCTTCGCCAACTCCCAGGTGTTGAGGGACCAGGTTCGAGGGCTGGTGGAGGGCACCCCGGCTCGAACCGACGCCGACGCCCCCCTGGAACGGACTCGCCCGCACACGGTGGTGCTGGACTTCCATCCGGTGAATGGGGCCGACTCCACGGCGCTCCACCAGCTGGAGGAGTTGGTCCACTTCCTCCGGGCCCGAGGCGTGGCCCTCCGGTTCGCCGGGGTGAAGGGACCCGTCATGGACCGCCTCCGGCGGGTAGGGATCGAGGAGCTGGTGGGCCCGGACCGCTTCCACCTCGAGGTCGCCGACGCGGTGGACGCCGCGCTGGCGGAAGCGGATCCGCCTGGGGGGCCGGGTGCGGCGGTGGGCG
>SL_3KL_010_SEDDRAFT_10005042_pt1 | contig 11889 bp, 9 predicted proteins | sample SodLakKL_010_SED_2_FD_10381 | JGI IMG/M metagenome (IMG submission 10381)
TAGATTCCAAGATACCAGGCAAGCGAAAGCCCGACGATCACATAAGCAAAAATATTGACGTACATCGGTTTCCGGGTATCTTTCAAACCGCGAAGTGCTCCAAATCCTCCAACCTGGAGCCCGTCGGATATTTGAAAAATTGCAGCCATGAACAACAGGCTGACTGCCATTTCAGCCACTTCTGCATCGTTCGTGTAGATTGATACAATCAGTTCCGGAAAAAGAATCATCAGGATTGCGGTAATTGACATAAAGATTGTACAAAGGCCGACCCCTACAAACCCTTTAAAGCGTGCCTGGCTAATCTGTCCTTTTCCAATTGCCTGGCCTACTCTTGCAGTGATCGCCATCGACAATCCAAAGGGTACCATGAAAGTCATTGCAGCAAAATTAATAGCAATTTGATGTCCGGCAACTGCAATGGTACCCAATGCACCCATTAATAAACTGACGATAGCAAACATGGAGACTTCCATGGTGGCACTTACCCCGATTGGTGCCCCGATCGAGAACAGCTCTTTTAAATATTTTTTTTCAGGTAAGCGAAAACGTGCAAATATTTCAAACCTTTGATATGGTTTAAAGTTAAACGTAAATAGAAATATCGCACAGAACATGATCATATAAACTACTGCAGAAGCATAACCAGTCCCGACAGCACCAAGCTGCGGAAAGCCCAATTTGCCGTACATCAAAACATAATTCAGCGGAATGTTGGCTATCGTTCCGATCAATGCAACATACATGCCGGGCCGGGTAACCGACAACCCCTCATTGAAATATCGAAGGGCTCCATAGGCCAGGCCGGGGAAAATTCCCCAGGAAATGGCCCTCAGGTAACCGTCGGCCAATGGTATCACTTCACCGGTTACCCCGATTCCGGTCATAAGAGGCTCAAGATTTCGAATGATAAAGAAGAAGGGAAGAGCTACCAGTTGACTTAACCATAATGTCTGACGCGCATTTGCTCCAATCTGATCAAATTTTCTGCTTCCATAGTTTTGTGCAACAATAGGATTTACAGCCATAACGGTTCCAAGGCCAAACACAAAAAAAGGCAGCAGAATACTCGACCCGATTGCCACAGCAGCCAGGTCAAGTGCAGACAGACGTCCGGCCATAACAGTATCCACAAAATTCATGGACATCTGTAATAGCTGAGCCAGGATGATCGGAAATCCAATTTTCAGTGTGGTGCCCGCTTCCTGAATGACCCGGTGACGGTATGATCGGTCAAAGTGTTGCATACAATTGAAATAGAAAGGCTGATGGTACGAAGATTATGAAAGAAATTCTCGGCTATGATTTGAGTAAAGAGTCGTGAGTCCAGAGTCGTGAGTCTTGAGAATTTTCCTATTCAATATTCGGTGTGTTCAGCATTCGGTGTTCGATAAACCTGTGCTATCGAAATATCGGAACGTCGCTTCGCATCTACATGCTGTCAATCTGTAAACACCCTGTCCCCTGAACCCTGAACCCTGAACCCTGAACCCTGAACTACCGTTTTAATTGTCAGCTAAAGGAAGCTCGATTTTAAATGTTGTTCCTTTGTTGATTTGAGAACGAAAAGTAATTACACCGTGATGAGCTTCGATAATTTTTTTTGTAATAGCCAGTCCCAGGCCGGTACCGCTTGATTTGGTCGAAAAATTAGGTACAAATATTTTATCCTTGTCTTCTTCTGAAATACCGGTTCCGTTATCTTCAACTTCGACAATTACATCTTTGCCATTTTTATAAGTACGGATGGTGATACTGGCCTGATCTTCAGATGAGGCTTCAAATCCATTTTTAACAAGGTTAATCAATGTACGACGCAATTCGTCGGATGACCCCATGATTTTAAGTGAAGACGGATAAAGGTCATGTGAAATTTTTCCGGGTGCATCCGGTTTGTACAAATCGACAACAGAGCGGATTAATTCATTTATTTCAACCTCAGAAAACTCTTCACGGATCGGCTTTGCAAATTTTGAGAAATCGGAAGCAATTTTATTAAGCGATTCAATCTGCTCGATGATATTCATAGTAACCCGTTCAACATTGACCCGAAACTTGTCTGAATCCTCCGGGTCGTTGTCAAGCTGACGTTTAAGATGCTGCAGATTCAGCTTCATAGGAGTTAACGGGTTCTTGATTTCATGCGCAACCTGTTGTGCCATCTCTTTCCATGCAGCTTCTCTCTCAGCTTCTGCAAGATTGATCTGAAGCTCCTTTAACTTCTCAACCATTACATTATAAGCATTGGACAACGAACCTATTTCATCCTGACTTTGCACCGGTATAGTCGTTTCAAGATTCCCGCCGGAAATTTTATTAAGTCCTTCCTGGATATATTGAAGTGGTTTAGTCATCCGGCTGGAAATAATCACGGTTGCGAAGATAAAAATGGTAAATATTAACAGGTAAAATGCAAGAAGATAGCTGGTGGTTTCCAGTAACTGCTCTGTATATAATGGTGATTGTAAAAATGTCGGGATCGCGATGACCCCGAGAGGCTCATTATTTTCATTTTGAATTACTCTGTACCCGATCAAAAGAGTTTCATCACCAATATCAATGGTTCTGACTACATGATTACGCTGCCTGTTATACAAGAAGTCGTACACTTCGTATGGAAGAATTCGCGGCAGCAGGTTTTGCTGAAAAATCTGTGGTGTCGTTGATTCGGAAACCAGTTGATCGCGGTAGTAGATCGCATCCGTATCAAGCGGAGTGGTTGCCCTTGACAATGGTATAAATTCATTGGTAAACGTACCGGTTTGTTGCCTTTCCAGGTGAATAGCTTCTGCAAGATTGTCGAGTTTGGCTACGATATCTCTTTGTAGATTGGATTCATTTTGGCTGGTTACTGCAAACTGAGTTGCAATAATCAGGACAACCAGAAAGAGCAATGTCACAAATGCCAGGCCGTCGAGAAGCCGGCTCTGGAACCGTCGGCTTTGATTAAACAGATGGAAAGTTTTTAGGCCAAGAAATGAAAAAACAGGAAACAGGATCAATCCTGTAATCAAAATTACCACATTAAACTTAAAAAAGGAAAACAGGTGGCTGTTAAATCCCGGTACGGGTGTGCTGGCCTTGTAAATAACTTCATCTGATTTTTTTAGTAGTAATTCCCGGAATGTGCCGTTTGCTGTAAGGCTGGATATAAACGCAATAGAATCCTGATGGACAATTTCAAGTTCCCTCTCAGGTAAGCGGTTATATATCGGCTGATTGGCATAGATCCCCTTTACAGCACTTTTTGTTAATCTGTTATTGGTGAATTCAGCCAGATAATAGGAAGTCCTCCAGTCTTCTATGGTTGAAGCGGCCAGGACAGCCCGGATCGGTTTATTAAAATCCGGCCGTTCGATATAGACAGCGGCGACAATCCATGCGATGATGTTTTCAGGATTGATATCATCATAGATGGCAATCCAGCCACGATAAAAGGTTAAATATTCGTCGCGGGTCAGAGATGCCGGCCGTTCCTGTACAACCGGCCTGTTGGTCTGTCGACGGATTTGTTCCTGCCGGTATGAAGCCTCAAGGCCAAGGAAGTTATAAAATCCCCTGCCGGGAGAATCAAGATTTGTTGCATAATCACTAAGCAGGTTCCCATTGGCGTCAAGAAATTGAATATCGTAAGAAAATCTTCGCCAGTCGTCTGTCAGTATCGACTGAATAGCCCTCTGAAACTGTGACTGAACAGCTGTGCTGCGCTCTCTGATATCTTCTTCTGATAAGAAAATCAAACGCTGTTCAATTGCCGATAGGAGTGAAAAGGTAATATCCCTGGCACTTACTTCTTCTTCTTCAAGAAACTCTTCTGTTGAATTGACGAGTCGTTCGTCCATCTTTTCAGAGTGGGCATTAGCATAGATGAGATAACCCGAAGCAGAACCGAGAAGTGCAGCCATCAATAACAGCCTGAAACCGGACATTTGAAATACAGCTTCCGGATTTTTAAATAAATAGACAGCCCCTCCAAGTGCTACACCAAACAACCCGAATGAGAGCAGAAGCTTCCAGCCTTCAAACAATGTGAGTGGCAACACTTGATCTGCTGCAAAATAAAAAAGAAAAAAGCTGACAACACCGATAATTCCAATAACAGCAGTTTTATCTTTTTCTGATACAAAGAGAAACCACCAGGTGAAAACTAAAAGTGCAGTGACAGAGGAAATAAAAAAGCCGGTTGCAACAAACAGGATCCAGCTTGCAAGGCCTGGAATGAGTTCAAGGTCATGAATGGCAATATCTGCTACATTTGCCGTATTCTGAGTCGTAAACAGGAAAAAAATGATAAAAGCTACATTCAACCCGCCGAAAAGAAATGAATAGATAAACGTCTGAAAATGTTCTTCAGGTTCTGCAAGGTTCCATTTTCTGGAAAGGGTGGCTATAACTGAAAATGTAATCAGAAATACAAAAGTTGCATGGACAAAATAGTAGGAAATTGCTTCCAGTGTTGAAAACTGATCGGAAGTCAATTCAGGGAAAAAATGACCAATCCAGTGAATGGGGGTTTGTGAATTCACTAAGATAGCCCACGCAGTAAAAATGACGATCAACTGGAGTATTAAATTTATCCATGACCGTTTTTGATGTGTCCAAAAGAAAAACAGTGCAGTTCCAAGCAGGAAGAATCCGAAATGAAATATCGTTCTCCAGCGATCAGAAATAGAATTTATAACAGAGATATACTGTTCAAAATCATCTTCAAGTGCATATACGATTCCTAATGAATCTGAGTCGGCAATTCGAAGGGTTCGGTAATATTCAAGTGATTCAGGTTCCGGGTCATAAAAATTAAAATAAACCGGAAATTTCCGATCAAGCCTTGGGTCATGATTCAGATTATAATCCTGATCCCAGGCGATAGGTATGATATTGTTTTGTTCAAGGCGTTTGGTTGTAAAAAGCGTAAACCTGTCATCTTCACCGATTTCAAAGCGTATCTGCCCGAGAAGAAATGTGACGTTATTATTTCTGAAAACATTTACATGTAAAGAATCTTCTGCCAGGCCTTCAATCGTTTCCGGCTCGGTAAGTGCAAAACCGTTCCAGGTAAATAATTCATCATTTCTGTATAGGGAGCTGCCCCATAACGGATATGTTTGCATTTCACGGTGAACAAGCTGGCGTGAAATACTTTCTGAAATTATCTCTTCAACCCGGTTTTTCAGCTGAAGTGTATTTTCAGTGAAATCGAGGTAGTTCTCCTGGAAAATTTCTTCGGAAAGATCAAGGCTTTCACCGATCAATTCCCTGTAATCGGCTTTTTCCGGAGCATTTTGATTTGAGTAGAATTCAAAACCACCATAGATAAGGGTAAACGTTAAGGATATGATAAAAAGAATCTTAACTGGTATTGAATCCGTAGTCTTCATTGCACTAAACTACAAGGTTCGGGGGGCGGGTTCCATTCAATATGGAAATTATTGCATCAGCAGCAAGGCTCCCCATTGCATTGCGTGATTTTTCAGTTGCACTTCCGATATGTGGAAGTAATACAGTATTGGGGGCATCAAGCAGCCGGGGGTGAATTTCGGGTTCATTTTCAAACACATCCAGTCCGGCACCTCCAATAGAAGCATCGTGTAAAGCTTCAGCCAATGCCGATTCATCGACAATCGGGCCACGAGCAGTATTAACTAATACAGCATGTGACGGCATTATCGAAAGTTCGTTTTTTCCGATCAGATGATGTGTCTCATCTGTCAGCGGGCAGTGTATAGACAGCGCATCAACTACTTGCAGCATATCATCAAGTACAGAATGGAACGTTGCGTTCAATTCTTTTTCAATTTCAGGCTCAATCCTGTTTCGGCCGTAATAATGAATATTCATACCACACGTTTTTACTCTTCTGGCAAATGCCTGTCCAATTCTTCCAAGGCCTATTATCCCTACTGCTGCCCCATGTAATTCTATCCCGATAAAACCATTGGGTTCCCAGCCGTTAAATTGCCCGTCACGCAGAGATATTTCAGCTTCCCTGGTTTTTCTGGCTGTGGAAAGCAACAGCGAAAGTGCAATCTCTGCAGTTGATTCAGTCAATACATCTGGTGTATTGGAAACATGAATGCCTAACCGGGAGGCAGCAGCGGTATCAATATTATTATAACCAACTGCATAATTTGCAACGATTTTAAGCTTATTCTTTCCTGCTTCCAATACATTTCCGGTAACCGGGTTTGAAAGCATGGTAAGTATGGCATCGAACTCTTCAGCAGCCTTTGATAACGTTTGTTCCTGATCAAACTCCCCCCGTTTCCCAATAGATACTTCGAAATGACTTTCCAGTTTTTTAATAGCTGAATCAACAATAGGTTCGGTAACAAGAACTCGCACGATATGCTCCTTTTTTTAAAATTAATAATGAATGATCAATTGAAGATAACAGGGAGTTTTCTGCCATCAAACAGGTGACAAAATGGACCATTTAAAACGATTTGATTTAGAAACCACTAAAAAAATATACAAATTGCAGAGATACGAATATTGACCTGAATTCCAATTCCGGATTGATGATTAGCGGGAACGGATCAGATATCACCGGTGTCGTTAATTTCAGTTCTGATAGCATCATTCCACATTCGTTCGATACCGTAAAAAGCCCGTTTTTCTTCATTGAAGATATGAATAACGACATTGACATAATCAAGGATAATCCACCTTCTGGCATCCATACCTTCTTTTTTCCAGGCTTTTTCTCCAAGTTTTTCAACCGTTTTATCGAGTACATTGTTGGCAAGTGCCCTTATTTGTGTTTCAGACGTGCCATGACAAATGATGAAATAATCTGTTAATGTGGTAAGCTCTCTGACATCAAGCAACACAATGTCTTTGGCTTTTTTCTCCAGCAGAGCTTCTGTTATCGATTCGATTAATTTACTTGAATCAGCAGTTTTTTCAGGGCTTATACTCTTGAATTGATCAGTTTTTGCTTCTGTTGTTTCTGTCATATATATCTTAGTCAATATTTAGGGATTGATAATCGGATCCGATCACCAGGGTTGCATCGAGATAGAAATCATTTGATTTTTCAATTAAAATCCGGTCTTCAGGTATTCCAAGCGCCCGGGCAACCCTGTTTGCATTGGCGAGATTACCATTTCGGGATATAATGATAGTTTCAGTCATATCGAAATTATCAAAATTTCCCGATTCAACTACATCAAATCCGTAGGATCGGAGATTGGAAGTAAAGCGGGTGGCTAATCCTGGAACACCGCAACCATTAAGTACTTCCAATTGTATAATATTGCTTATTAATACTGAATCTTGTTCTACCCGATCGCTTTGTATTCGGGGATGAAGCACCCTGAAAATCAGGGCGATAATCAAAATAGAAAGGAGTACACTCAGAAATCCAATCGCTGCATTCAGTACAAAACCCTCTTGTTCAGATATATTATCCGACATTCAATCTATTTAGTACCAAAATTGATTTCTTGTACCATACATCCCACGCCCCAAACCATAGGGAGAGTAATAATATGGCCTCTGAGAAAACTGAATGGACAGGCTGGAATTTGGTGATATCTGGTAATCAAGCTGAGCCCGGTCAATCATTACTCTTGCTCCAAGGCTGTTGTTACCCATATTCATGAAAGAGTTACCGAAAGGGGAGTGCAGAACTGACAGGTCTACATGGCCGGTAAGATTTTCACTAAAATCAAAACTCATATGATTAGTATAAGCGTTCAGGTTTTGGAACTCCCCCCCGACACTTCCGAAATTCATACTATATGAATGACTCATAGTCATATTAATACTGTTCATCAAACTTCCGAGGGTGTTGTTTTGAGATTGCTCAGTTTTAAATATTGCCCCGGTATAATCACTTGACCGGTTAATATCTTCCCTTAACTGTGCTTCCACAATCGCAACAAATCCAAATGTGAACAGAACAAAAGCAAGTGTAAATTTCTTCATAACCATATTCCTTTAGATATCAAATACAGGATACGACACTATTAAGTATAACCAATGAAATGGTATTAGTAAATATCATTCATTGTGAAAGACCAACTTTTTTCGAGCAAAAGACAACACTATCATTATTTAACGGATATTTTGCCTGAGATATTTTTTAAGTTTTTAAAAAGATATAAAAATCCGAAAAGTACGCGGGCATTAAGGATCAAATCTTGTGCTAAGGCGTAAAAAGCATTATATTATCAGGCTTTAAATTTTGCATTTCTAAAGTACACGAATTCCCTACTGATTATGAAAATGAAACTTACGGACTTCAAATTTGAAATAGACGACATCGATGTCCCGGAAAAACCGGTGGATCCAAGAGATGCTTCCCGGTTGATGGTGCTGAATCGTGATGAGAAGTCCATTAAACATGAGAAATTTTCCGATATCCACAAATATTTTCAAAAAGGAGATGTTGTAATATACAACAATACCAAGGTTTTCCCCGCCCGGTTGAAGGGAAAAAAGGAGAAGACCGATGCCGATATTGAAGTATTTCTGCTTCGTGAACTGCAACCGGAAAATATGTTGTGGGACGTTTTGGTGGAGCCAGCAAGAAAAATCAGGATAGGGAATAAACTCTATTTTGGAGATGAATTGATGGCGGAAGTTGTTGATAATACAACCTCAAGAGGGAGAACGATACGGTTTTTATTTGACGGCCCGAACCAGGAATTATATAAAATTCTTGATGAGATAGGGGAGATGCCAATGCCTCCATACATTGAAAGGGAGCCGGATGAGGAAGATAAAGAGCGGTATCAAACAATATTCGCTAAAGAAAGAGGAGCTGTTGCAGCACCTACAGCCGGAATGCATTTTACTCCGGAACTCGTTAAAAAACTTGAAAAGAAGGGTGTTGAATTTCTCCCGGTCACCCTTCACATCGGCTGGGGGACTTTCAGGCCGGTTGAGGTTGAAGACCTGACCAAGCACCGGATGGACTCGGAAAATTACTATATTTCAAAGGAGACATCCGATAAGATCAACAACGCACTTAAAAGCAAGAAGAATAAAGTGATTGCCTGTGGTTCGACGGCCGTTCGGGTTATTGAAACAAGCGTGATGGCAAGCGGTATGTCGAAGCCGGGTACAGGATGGACTGACAAATTTATCTATCCGCCTTATGATTTTAAAATTACCGAAGCCGTTATCACCAATTTCCATCAGCCTGAATCTACATTGTTAATGCTGGCTGCAGCTTTTGCTGATTATGATTTCCTGATGGAAGCTTATGAAGAAGCAAAAAAAGAGAAGTATCGATTTTTCTCATTTGGCGATGCAATGCTGATATTGTAAACCGTGTCAAAATTACCATATGCCTTAATTATACCTGCTGCCGGATCCGGTCAACGGATTGGGGGTGAGATAGCAAAACCATTTCTCCGGATTGCAGGTAAATCAATACTGGGGCATACTGTGAGTAGGTTTGCTGCTATTGACGGGTTGATCCAGGTAATCATTGCCACCACTCCGGACTATTTTGACGAAGCACACTCGGTAAAGAATTGGTTGCCGGAAACAGTATCTGTCCATGTAATTGAAGGCGGATCAGAAAGGCAGTATTCCATACATAATGCCCTGCAGAAAGCTGATAAATCTGCTGAACTGATTGTCATTCATGATGCTGTAAGGCCTTTTGTTTCTGAAAATTGTGTGGTTCAGTGTTTGAAAAAAGCCAATGAATCGGGGGCGGCAATACTGGGTGTGCCCGTAAAGGATACGATTAAAAAAGTAAATGATGACGGATTAATCCTGGAAACGCCGAAGAGAGATATGCTTTGGCAGGCACAGACACCACAAATATTCAAACAGGATCTGATCAGGAAAGCCTATGAGTATGCCCTTCACGAGGATTATCTTGGCACTGATGATGCATCACTGGTTGAATTTTATGGTGAGAGAGTATTTGTTGTGGAAGGAAATCAGCAGAATATCAAAATTACGTATCCTCTCGATTTGCAAATAACAGAGATTTTACTGACTGATAAGCAGGCCAATTTGTAACAAAAATCTGTTTCATATGAAATTTCGAATTGGATATGGGTATGATTTACACCGGCTTGTAACCGGCCGCCCCCTGATCATTGGAGGGATTGAAATTCCATTTAAAATGGGGCTGGATGGCCATTCCGATGCGGATGTGCTGCTGCATTCTATTACAGATGCAATGCTCGGGGCCCTGGCACTTGGAGACATCGGAACCTANTTTCCGGATACTGATCCGGTTTGGAAGGGGNCTGACAGTTCAAATCTATTGAAAAGCGTTGACCAGATGATCAGGGAAAGAGAGTGGGTTATTCAAAATATTGATTCTACGATTATCGCTGAGTTGCCAAAATTTAATCCTCATATAGCGGAGATTCGACAATCCATTGCAGAAATACTTGGAATGGAGTTCAGCAACATATCAGTCAAGGCAACAACAAATGAGAAACTTGGTTATATAGGAAATGGTGAAGGGATTGCAGCGCACACTGTGATTTTGTTAATGTCTGATGAAAGGTAGTCGATGGAACTGTTCTTTGATGATCTGATTAATTGGATATTTACTCTCTCACCCTGGAGTATATATATAATTTTTTTTGTTATTGCCTACCTTGAGAATATCATACCGCCTGTTCCGGGCGATCTGTTAGTTGCATTCGGTGGATATCTGGCAGCAGAAAAGCTTGTGGATTTTACAGCGCTTCTGGTTATAACAACCATTGCATCAGTCATCGGCTTTATGAGTATGTATGCATTCGGGGCGTTCTGGGGATACAGGATTGATAAAAAACGAGATAAATTCTGGCTGATGCGATTCATCGATATGAAGTACTTTGAAAGAGGGAGGAGATGGATGCAAAACTGGGGGCAGTGGGTCATCGTTGCCAATCGATTTTTAGCTGGCACCAGGTCTGTCATTGCAATCACTGCCGGCATTTACAGGACGAAATTAAATTATACAATTCTTAGTTCTTCTGTCAGTTCACTGATCTGGAATGCGATTTTGTTAAGTTTTGGATGGATAGTTCATGAAAACTGGCATTTGATCGGAAGTTACCTTGGGGTTTATGGCTGGATAATCCTGGTATTGGTACTGGCTGCAGTAACCGGACGTATTCTTTATAAATGGTTTTATCGGAATAAAAGTTATGGCTGAAGCCGAAAAAAAGAATACCAAAAAGGTTGACATAGACGGAGAATATTTTTAGATTTCGGGTCTTTCGCCAAAAGGTAAAGTATGTCCTGTTTTCAGATTTGGCGGAAGGAAAATTAATGGATGTGCCAGTGTAGCTCAGGGGTAGAGCAGCTGTCTTGTAAACAGCCGGTCGTCGGTTCGAATCCGGCCACTGGCTCTCAGGAGCCGGTAATATGAAAGATGTATTAATTTTAGTGTTACCGGATGTTGACTTTTTGACATATTGACTTTTTAGAGGGGGGATACCAAAGTGGCCAACTGGGGCAGACTGTAAATCTGTTGGCGTAAGCCTTCGCAGGTTCGAATCCTGCTCCCCCCACAGGTGTTTGAGTGTGTGAATTGGTAAATGAATGAGTAAGTAAGTGATTTTTTGAATGTAATGAATTCATTCACTTATTTACTCAATCATTCATTGATTAGGCGGGCGTAGCTCAATTGGTAGAGCGTCACCCTTCCAAGGTGAATGTTGCCGGTTCGAGTCCGGTCGCCCGCTCTCTGAAAATATGCCGATATAGCTCAGAGGTAGAGCACTTCCATGGTAAGGAAGGGGTCGTCGGTTCAATTCCGACTATCGGCTCTTCAGGTAGCACAACTAAATAAATAACATATATAAGTATAACCAGATTAAATCATGGCAAAAGAACAGTTTCAGCGAACCAAGCCCCATGTGAACGTGGGAACGATCGGTCACGTGGATCACGGAAAGACGACATTGACAGCTGCCATTA
>SL_3KL_010_SEDDRAFT_10005043_pt1 | contig 11889 bp, 14 predicted proteins | sample SodLakKL_010_SED_2_FD_10381 | JGI IMG/M metagenome (IMG submission 10381)
AAAAACGAGCCGGTAGCGGTGATCGGAAGCGGCAGTGCGGCGGCAGGCGCAGCGCTTACCATGCTCTTCTACGCTTCGAAAGTCCACCTCGTCTGCGACACGCTGGACGTTGACGCCTACCTGTCGGAAAAGCTGCATGAAAGCGAGGTGCAGCTCCATGAAGGGCGGAAGGTGACCCGCATCCTGGGCGAGGAAGCAGTATCCGGGCTGGAGATGGATGACGGTACGAAAGTTGACGCTGCCGGTGTTTTCATCGAACTCGGAGCAAAGGGAGCTGTCGATTTTGCCAGCCGGCTCGGCATCCTCCTGGACGAGAGCATGAAATACATCGCCGTCAACCGAAAACAGGAAACCAACCTTACGGGTGTCTATGCCGCCGGAGACATATGCGGCACGCCCTGGCAGGTGGCAAAGTCCGTGGGCGAAGGCTGTGTTGCCGGCATCGAAGCCGCATCCTATGCCGCCAAACGCAAACGGGCCGGCCGGGATGGCGGATAACAGTCAACCGTCACGGAAAGATTCTTAAAATGCTAAGGAAATTGCTATTTAGTGTATGTCTATGGTTTATGGTACTGGCAGTCGCCGTTTTGACAGCAGGCTTTTACGGAATACACGGTTTACATGCATGGAACGGTCTTCACCCGGCAGAGGCGGAAGCCGCATCGAATCCGGATGAAGATGAAATCCAATGGTTCAGGGAGCAACTGGGGATTTCCGATCAATACAAGCAGGAGCAAGAAGGGATATGGGGCATGTCCTGGGCCCATGCACTGACCATGGTGTTTCTTGCTCTTTTTGCGCTTGGCGCTTTGTACGTTTTTGTGCAAAGGCAGAGAAGAACCCGTGAAATACTCGAAACAATCCAGAAGGAGATGAAAGATGGCAATACAGGTTGAATTCAAGCAATCCGGCAAAACGGTTCAATGGGACGACAACCTCGATTCGATCCTGGAACTGGCGCGGGCCAGCGGAATTGAGATCGACGCCGACTGCGAAGCCGGAATATGCGGCACCTGCAAGGTGCGTCTCCTGTCCGGAAAGGTGGATATGGAGGCGGAAGACGGCCTGGAAAACGAAGACATCGAGCAGAACATGATCCTTGCCTGCGTGGCGGTTCCCCTTACGGACATTTCATTGGAGGCCTGATCCGCCATGTGGGGCGAAAAGAACATCAATGCCTACCTGGCCGTTTTTTTCACCCTCCTGGTGCTGGGTTTTCTGTTTCACCAGGACCCGGGATTCGCAGGCAGCCTGCCGGGGCATATTCTTGCCATCATCGGGGCCATATTCATCCTTATGACCTTGATCTACCCTTTTCGCAAACGGATCCTGAAAAAAAAGGGAAAGCAGAATCCGCTCGACACCCATATCACCTATGGATTTGTCGGCGCGTCGCTCGCCGTCATCCATTCCGCGCACAAGCTGGAAAGCACCATCGGCATCCTGATTTTTCTTTCCATAGTGCTGGTGGTGTTAAGCGGCATCGTCGGCCGATACCTCTTCCGCAAGGTCAACAAGTCGGTAAAAGAACAGCAGCGGGATTACAACCTGCTCAAGTCCCGAATCGAGCACCAAAAAAAAGAAATGCGTGCAGTCTGGCAGTCTGAAACCACTGGCGATTCCACTGAAGAAGCCACAGAGGCCCCACAGCATTGGATCGAGGATTGGGGACGCTTGTTCGAAGAAATGCGGGCGCTTGCGGAAATCGAGTACAACATGCGGTTTTTTGATCGGCTGAAGAACCTTTTCACCCGGTGGATGCGGGTCCATCACCTGATTACCATCGTGTTGTTCGCCATGATGATCGTGCATGTCATGACAACCCTCTACTACGGTCTTCGTTGGCTGCCATGAAACAAAAGATTCTTACCATAATGCTTTTGGCGGTGATAATCGGTGGGGCCGCCTGGCTCTGGGCCGATGAAGAAGCTGCCAAACCGGGAGCCCTTAACAGCGCCCACCAAGGCATTGCCTGCGAAACCTGCCATGTTCCCTGGCGGGGCGTAGAGGACGACATGTGCATGCAGTGCCATTTCTTCGGCGACCCGGACGCCCTGAAACCGCAAATCCGCTTTCATGAAGCCGAAAAACACTGCCTGGAATGCCATTTCGAGCACAGGGGGTACGGGGCATCCATCTCCCGGGTGGACCACACCCTCTTCCACCCGGATCTTTCATGTGCAAACTGCCACTATGACGCACATGACGGCCGGTTCGGCGACGACTGCCGGGCCTGCCACGGCATCGATACCTGGGAGATCGAGGGATACCGCCATCCGCCGGACGGGAACAGGAACTGCCATCGATGCCATGAAGCCCCGGCATCCCATCATGAACCGGATTTCTGGGTGCAGATACTGGAAGGACACGAAATCGTAACAGACCGGGAAGAAGTTCCCGTGGAAGACTGCTGGCGCTGCCACACCACGCATCGATGGGGGCATTTGATGATGGATCATGATCTGTGACGCTATGACGATTCGATATCGTCTTTCATCCGGTCGAACTCATCTTTTGTGATCTCTCCCCGGGCATAGCGCTTTTTGAGTATTTCCAGCGGCGTTTCGCCCATCCGGGATGACTCGTGCAGGTCGTCGCCGCTGCGTCGTGCAAGCAGAAAATATATGATCAGAACAGCGACAACGACCACCACCAGCCACATGAGCATCATGCCCCACCCCCCGTATCCCATCATATGATCCCACCGTCTGAAAGACTGGTCCATCGGGCGCTGCATGCACCCGGCCAGAAGTAAAGAGGCAAGCGTCACGAATCCGCTAAAAGACACTATTCGTCGTTTCATCGGTTTTTCCTTTCTGGTTCGGCAATCGCTTGAAAGCGCCGGGATTAAAGCTCAAGGCGTCGCAACAGCTGCGCGTTGATCGCCACGATTACGGTGGAGGCGGACATTAAAACGGCGCCCACCGCGGGCACGAGAAGGATTCCCGCCCATGCCAGCACGCCGGCTGCAAGGGGAATAGCCACGATATTATACCCGGCCGCCCACCAGAGGTTCTGGACCATTTTCCGGTAAGTGGCCCGGCTCAGCCTGATGATCCGGACGATGTCGCGCGGCGGGTTCTCTTCCCTGGCGCTTTCCAGAAGGGCACGTGCGATGGGGTGCGTAGAATCGAACTCCACAGCCGCGGCCAGTTGCAGGGCCAGCTCCCGTGAAACCCCTTCCGCGGGGGCAGTTTCCACAACGCGGTGCTACCCCAGCGTCAGCGTTCCGGTTTTATCAAAAACCACGGTCTGTAGCAGCCGGGCTTCCTCTATCCCGCGCCGCTCGCGGACCAGAAGACCGCTGCGTGCACCCAGGGTCGTGGATATAGCGATCACAAGGGGCACCGCCAGCCCCAGTGCGTGGGGGCAGGCAGTGACCAGGACCGTCACCATGCGGGTAACGGTAAAGTCAAGGCTCGCGCCAAAAGACAGCCAGGCGACAAACGTCAATATTCCCGCTCCGATGGCCACCAGCGTCAGAAAAAAGGCTGCCCGGTCGGCAAGCGCCTGGGCCTTAGAACGGGAACCCTGGGCGCCCTCCACCAGCCTCATGATCCCGGCCAGGGCCGTATCGTCCCCGGTTCCGGTCACTTCCACCCGCAAGGAGCCCTCCCCGTTGACAGTGCCCGCGATGACGCTCTCCCCGGCATCCTTGTCCACAGGTCTGGATTCACCGGTGATCATGGCTTCGTTTACCGCGCTCTTTCCGCTCTGAACGACACCGTCCACCGGAATGCCTTCGCCCGGTCGCACCAGCACGATATCGCCTTTTCGGAGGCTGTCGACGGGAATCTCCTCGACTTGATCCTCGCCGGTGATGCGTTTCATGCTGATGATTTTCGGGATCATCTGGCTTCATGGTATTCTCCCTGCAAAACTATTCTTCGACGACAATCGCTTCCGGTGCGCATTCCGCCGCCGCCCGCCGGACGGCTTCCTCGTGTTCGGGCAGAACCGGATCGGCAACCACACGGCTTTGAAGTTTATCATCATCGTATACGAACACTTCGGGGCAGACTTTGGCACAATTTCCGTCTCCCATGCACAGATCATAATCGATTCGTACTTTCATGGCACCCCTCCTTTTCCCTCTTTAAATTAAAATTGAAGGCATTACAGAAAGTTCAAGATCAAGGTTTGCGCGATCAGTAATAATACAGAGTGGTTATCGTAAGTGAAGTTTTCAGAAACCGCGCGTAACGAAGATATTGGACTTTTTACGAAATCGTCAAAATTGTCGCGCAGAATAATTCTGCAAATCAACGGGCTCCTGCCCCAAAAAGAATAATCCCGTGATGGGCAGTTGTCGATTCCGATTGCGATTTAACTGCCGGAGCGTATGGTTCGCCCGAGGATGGTTTCATGTATAGGACCATAGGGTGTGCTTCCTTCGTCGGCACACCCTATGCCCTTGACGAAAAATCCCGGTTTTCGGTCGGGCACCAAATATATGACCCGGGTGGCGAAAAGGGCTTTGCAGGAATGGAGAAATAGGTTATATTATAATAAATAAAGCAGAAAAACAGTTGGTTCCGTTTAAAACATCCTGAAATACAAACCATACAGCATGCCGTAATCCATCCGAGGAAGGGGTGAATATTATGGCAAAGAATTATCATACGATTCTGGGCATTTCGCCAGGGGCGTGCCGGGAGGAAATCAAGGCGGCCTACCGCCGCTTGGCAAAACAATACCACCCGGATCATGACGGCGGCGACACCGAAAGGTTCAAAAACATCCAGGAAGCCTATTCCATGCTGATAGGCGGTCCCGGATCGGTTGAATCCAACGCTTATCCAGGCGGGTGTGCCAGCCACAATACAGGACAGCAGGGTATACGGGTTCGCGTGCGGACCCGACCGGGTCCTACGGCTGCAAACAGCCGGCCCGGCGCAGAGCCGCTGATTCCGGAGCAGGACCCGATGCGTGTATGGCGGGATCGCGAGGATCGGTCGTATACAATGGATGATCCGGAGACGGATTTGTTCGACTGGATTTTCCGGCGGCTATTCTGAGCGGGGGCGGGCCGCATCCGGCTTCCGAAAATTGACGATTTTTGCGGAAACCGGGGGGTATCCGTTAAAAAAATCCCAGACAATGCCCGGGCTTTTATCCGGAACCGTTACCCCGACGCTGTTATTCCGAAACCGTTACGAGGATAAATCCGCCGGCGTTTTTTTCCTGCGGGTGCGGGTTTTCTGCTTGCCGGATTTCGATTTTTTCGGTCCGGGGGGCTCCGGAAGCACCAGCCAGTCGTCTTCCGGTTGGATGCAGTCAATTTTGCGCTCGATCAACTCCTCGATGGGAGGCAGGTAAAACGCGTCCTCCTCATCGGCAAAGCTGATGGCCGTACCCACGGCACCGGCCCGCCCGGTGCGGCCGATGCGGTGCACGTAGTCCTCCGGATCCCGGGGAAGCGTAAAATTGACCACGTGATCCATTCCCTCGATATGAATGCCCCGGGCTGCCACGTCCGTTGCCACCAAAACGCGAAGTTTACCCGCCTTGAACCGATCCAGGCGCTCGATGCGTTTTTTCTGCGGGATATCGCCGGAAAGCACCGAGTTTTGGATGCCGTAATGCTTCAATCGCTCGGAAAGGCGCATCACCTGGTTTTTCTGGTTACAGAAAATAATCAGGCGGTGGAGTTCCTCCCGGGTGATAATATTGTAAAGCAGAGCGAATTTTTTGTTTTCCGTCACGATATAGACGATCTGCTCCACGGAATCCACTGCCACCTGCTCCGGATCGATCTCCACGGTCACGGGATCTTTTGTCCAGCTTGCAGCAAGTCGCGTAATCGTCCCTGTAAGGGTGGCGGAAAAGAGCATGGTTTGCCGCTTGTCCTTGTGCGGGGTCGAGTGGATGATCTTGCGCACATCCGGGATAAAGCCCATGTCAAGCATGCGGTCGGCCTCGTCGAGGATCATCATCTCGACCTTGTCCAGAAACAAATCACGGCGCTGCTTGAAATCGAGAAGCCGTCCCGGGGTGGCGACGATGATGTCCACCGGCTTGCCGGAGAGCTGTGATTTCTGTTTCTTGTAATCCATGCCGCCGAAAACTGACACCAGATTGATGTCGCAGTACTTTGTCAGTTCTTCGGCCTCGGCGCTGATCTGAAGCACCAGCTCCCGGGTGGGGGCGATGATCAGCACACGGGGCGTCCCCGGCTTCCTGCTGCCCCGGATGGGATTTTGCATCATCCGGGTGATCACTGCGATAAGGAAAGCCGCGGTCTTCCCGGTTCCGGTCTGGGCCCGGCCGAATGCGTCCCTGCCGGTCAGGGCCGCAGGCAGAATTTCAGCCTGGATCGGGGTGCAGTAGGTGAAGCCCTGTTCCTGGATGGCATGCATCAGTACATCGGGCAGATCAAAATCGTGAAACCGGGTGCGGTCTTCCGCCATCGGCACTTTAAACCGGGAAAGATTCCAGTTGTCTTCCGGCTCCGCCGCCGGCCCTTCGGTATTTTCTGTTTTTCTCATAAACCACGCTTGTTGTTTGATTGTTTGGTTTCACTACAATATGGGCTGAGCGGTTTTCAAGTTTGCCGCGGATACGGTAAAGCGGATGCCAAGCGATGGTCAACGATGCGAGCGATTCGCTGGCAAAGACGATGCGGCAATTTCAAAAATTATTTAGTTAAAGAATAAACCATTTGAACTTATATGTCCATACGATACAGATGTCTATTGTTTTCAGGCCCCGTGTCCTCAAACACACGGCAGACAACTTGCACGCACCCTGGCCAATGCATTGACAATCACGCGCCGGGATTATATATTAAATGGAACCTAAACTGAGCGTATGTAACCTCACGGATCGATATTGAACTGGAGCCCTACTTGCTGGACAATCTTCCAATCCATCCGGTTTTACAACTGACCGCCGTTATTTTCATGCTGTATGCATGGTATACCGGGCTTCAACGCTTCCGGATGAAGCACCTGAAGCAAAAGGTAAAATTCAACTGGAAAGGCCATGTTCGCTACGGTTTGGCCGGCAGTATCGTCATGCTGGCGGGTGCGGGCATTGGCCTGTACATGGTCCAGGTTCGCTGGTATATGCTTTTTGTAACGGGCATTCACGGAATTATCGGGGTCCTGATGATTCCGCTGCCTGTCTTTGCTCTCGTCTCAGGGCTCTGCATGGACCGCAAAAAGAAAAACCGCAAGGTACTTCCCCTGGTTCATGCCGCGGCAAACACCCTAATGATCATTCTGGCACTGATCCAGGTCTACACCGGCATCCGCCTCTACATCGACCATGTTTTGTACATCCAGTTCGGCATCATGCTGTAAAGATGACGACCCCCGGTAATATTGACGCACTTGCAAAAAAGGCTCGACTCAACGGCTTTGTAAAAAGATCAAGATCAGGTATTGCACGATTTCGAATAATGCAGGGTGCTTATCTTACGTTAAATTCTGAGGAATCGCGTCTAACGCAGATACAGGGCTTTTTACTAAACCGTCAAGGTTTGATGCAATCGTAAAAAGTCTCGATCTGACGGCTTTGGGAATAGGAGACGTTGTTAACTTATTAACTTATTGCTTGCCGCCTGACAGTCGGCACGTGAGTGAAGAATTTTGCGACATAACAAGGTAATTCATCGCAATAAGTTAATAAGTTAACAACGTCCCCTACCTCCCCTACCCCAGTTCATCGAGAACCGCCTGCACGGCGGACGGATCGCGGGTGCGGGCGATCAGGGGCCCGTCTGAGAGCGTGCGGATCCGGCTGGTAAACGGCCGGGTTTCTTTTTGATACATGATGCCGATGGGAATGGTCTCCTCCGGTTGCAACGCCATGTGGATGGCCGCCTGCCAGTCATCGGCCCGATGCTCTTTCTCATCAATCATTAGGATCCGCTCATTGTAATAGCTGTATGTATTGACCGGGTTATAGGTAACGCAGACCTGCATGATATCGATCATGGCAAAGCCAGGGTACGCCATGCCGGCCCGGATGAGCCCGGCCAGGTGATCCACCTCGCCACAGTATCCCCGTGCAATGAATCCGGCTCCCTGGGACAGGGCCAGGGCCATGGGGTTCATGGCGTCGCTGAAGGAGCCGAAGGGCTGCGCGCTGGAGGCGAATCCATACCGGGAGGTCGGCGATGCCTGCCCCTTGGTGAGGCCGTATACCCGGTTGTCGTGCACCAGCAGGGTGACGTCCAGGTTCCTTCGCAGGGCGGCGAGCAGGTGGTTGCCGCCTTCCCCGTAGCAGTCGCCGTCGCCCATGTGCACCAGGATATTGAGATCATGGTTGGCCAGCAATGCGCCCGCGGCTACCGGCAAAGCACGCCCGTGAAGCCCGTGGAAAAAGTTGCAGTTCAGAAAATGCGGGGTCTTGGCGGCCTGCCCGATCCCGGAAACGAGCAGCACGTTTTCTGGCGGTATTTCCTGCTCGGCAAGCGCTTTTTTCACGGCGTTCAGTACCCCGAAATTACCGCATCCTGGACACCACTTATTTTCGAAATCGTTGTGATACGCGTTTAGATCAACCATCGGAAACCTCCAGGTACTGCATTGCATCGTGCATCAGACCGCCCGGTTTCATGGGGCGGCCGTCATAGCGAACGATTGCCCCTGCCGCATGCAGGCCGGTGTGCGCNCGGATCAGGGCTCCCAACTGGGCCGAGGCGTTGAGTTCCACCATGACAAACTGACCGGGACCGGACAGCGCAACCGCTGCAGCGGCCGCAGGAAACGGCCATATATCGGAAAAAAACACCGCTCCCACGTCATGATTTTCCCTCCGAAGCCGCATCACGGCTTCCCGGACCACCCCGCAGGTGGAACCCCAGGCGACCAGCAGCAGGCTGCTATCGGGGTGAAGAACCTCCGGGGACCGCATTTCTTCAACCATGCGCTTCATCTTTTTTGCCCGTTTTTCCATCTGCCCGTTCCGATCGGAGATGGCTTCGCTCAGATGACCGTCTTCGGCATGCTCGTTGGCCGTAACCATCACGCGGGCTTTTCCCGCGCACGGCACAGCTCGCGGGGAGATCCCCGATCCGCTCGTGGAAAACCGTCGGTAGCGCGCCGGGTTTTCCATTTCCGCGTCCGAAACCAGAAACCGTTCGACGATTTCCGGCACGACCCATTTCCGGCCGGCTATCCCCAGGCTGTCCGTGAAGTACTGGTCCACGAGAACAATCACCGGCACCTGGTACTGTTCGGCCAGATGAAATGCACGAATCATGGTTTCGTAGCCCTCGTCAAGGGTTCGCGGGGCCAGCACGAACCGGGGAAATTCGTCCTGGGCCGCGTGGATGACGAAATGAAGATCCCCCTGTGCCGTCCGGGTCGGCAAGCCCGTGGCCGGCCCGGGGCGCTGAGCGTTGACAACCACCGCGGGCGTCTCCGTGATTCCGGCCATTCCGATGCCTTCAGCCATCAGGGAAAACCCGCCGCCTGATGTTGCGGTCATGGCCCGGACACCGGCAAACGAGGCGCCGATTACCATGTTGATGGCGGCGATTTCGTCTTCGGCCTGCTCCACCACCAGCGGAAACCGGTCCATGTACCCGGCCATGCCGACCATGACCCCGGTCGCAGGTGACATGGGATAAAAACAGGCGACGCGGCAGTCCGCAGCCAACGCCCCCAGGGCCAAGGCTTGGGCGCCGGAGACAAGCTTACCCCGGGGATTTTGGCCGGGCCATTGAAGGCGCCAGTCAAACCGGATTTCCGCGACCGCATTGCGCCCCATTCTGGCGGCTTCCAGGTTGTTATCCCGGACAGTTTGCGATTTGTCCCGGAACTGGTCTTTAATCACGCTTTCAACAAGCTCATCCGGGGCGCCCAGCGTGCCCAGCGCGGCACCCGCGGCCACGGTGTTGGCCATGATGCGGCCGCCGGCTTCCTCAGCCAGTCTCCTGAACCCGACCACCGCGATGCCTGCTTCCCCGCCTTCACCTGCTTTGTCATCGCCTTCGGATCGTTCATCAATCAATGCATATCCCCCCGCGCGGATTTCTTCCGCATGGACGGCCAGGGATCCCCGGTTGAGGGCCACGAGCAGGTGGATGCCATCATCTGCGGCATATACCGGCTCATCGCTGATCCGAAGCTGCATGAAGCTGTGTCCGCCCCGGATCCGGGACTCAAAGTCATTGATAACCATAAGATAAAGTCCGGCCCGATGGCAGACCAGGGCCAACAGGTCGCCGACCGTCTGAATCCCCTGCCCCGCGGCGCCTCCGATGGTGACCGTCATGTCAATGCCCATGAGAAAACCTCGGTTCGTTTTTCAATTTCCTAATCTGAGCGATTTTCAAGTTTGCCGCAGATACGAGGAAGCGGATGCCCAGCCATAGTCTGCTAAGCGAGGCATCCGCTGACAAAGTAGATGCGGTCTGTCGTTTCAGGATTTACCACCCCCCGTTGGACGGCTTTTAAGTCAGGAGAATCCAAGCCTTCAGACGCAGACAGCCCGTTGTAAATCACCGGGCTGCAATTCCATGAGATATATTCAAAACTTACCAGTCCCATCGGGGACCGGGACCGTAAGCGCCCCGTTCCTGGAACTGTCTCATTTGCTCCCGCTGCTCATCGGTAAACAAATCATTCATCCGGTTGCGGCTTTCAATGCCCGACTCGATCATATCGGCATGCTTGCGGCTCATGGCTTCCTGGAGTTCACGGACCTTTGCGGCATCCGGCCGCTCGGCGGCCATCTCCAGCATCATGTCATCCCGGATCTCCATCATCTCCAGCATGGCTTCCATGTGTTGACGCCGCGTTTCCCGTTGAATGGAGCGAAGTTCCCCCCGCTGCTCTTCGCTCAGATCCGGCAGGATCAGGCAGCCCATGGTACCCATGCCGGACCCCATCATGCCCATACCCATGCCGGGTCCGCGCATCATGCCCATTCCATGACCCATCATTCCCGGACCGCCCATCATACCGGGCCCGTAATCCATCCTCCGCTCACCATAGTCTCCGGGCTGCTGCCGGCCCATCATTCCCTGTCCGCGCTGGGCATCGGCGACCGACGCCATGCCGAAAACCAGAACAACCATTATTACGAGCGCTATGCTTTTTCCGGGCATTATACGTTTCATGTCATACCTCCACTAAAATACTGTAATTTATCTGTATTCTGCTCCTGTTTCTTAGGGGGCAATTGCGCCGGCTCAGTTCCGGCTGCTCCACTTTATAAAATATTACAGCTGCAACGGCTGTCGTCAAAAAAGAATTGCCTCATTTTTTCAGGATAGCTCAAAGCGGCTTCTGTCGATTCCCCATGCAATGGAAAACGCCAGGATAATAACAGCGGTAAGAAACAGGATGTAGACGTTCCAGCCAAAATGTTTGTAAAGATATCCGGGAAGCCAGGACCCCAGGGTTCCTCCGGCATAGTAGCAGGAAATGTAAAGCCCGTTTACCAAACCGCTTTTATCGCCGGCATGGCGGTTGACAATCCCGGGAGCCACGGCATGAACCAGGAACATGGCGGCGCAGAACACGAACATGTTGGCAAAGGCGAATGCGGTGCTGTGAACCATGAACAGCAGCGTGGAAAGCAGGTAACAGACAAGCGCTGAGCGGATTACCCGCGCTTCGGATCCGAGCGCCCGGGCGATCCGGCTTGATAACAGGGCCGCCAGGCATCCCGTTAAATAGCCTGTGTAAATGAAGGAAATTTTAAGCTCCGAAAGATCACCGCCGATTTCAGTCAGCCGGAACGGAAGGAAATTCAGCAGGGAAGCGAAAACGAAAAAGGAAAAAAAGATGGATGAATAGACCCGGAGGTAGCCGCCGGTGAAAAAGATACCGGCGACCGCGGCCGGGCGCAGCCGGGTGAAAGCCACCTTCCGGTCGGTTTTAACGGCCCGCAGCAAAACAAGATTGATCAGCATGGCAAAGAATATGGCCA
>SL_3KL_010_SEDDRAFT_10005044_pt1 | contig 11888 bp, 13 predicted proteins | sample SodLakKL_010_SED_2_FD_10381 | JGI IMG/M metagenome (IMG submission 10381)
GATATAAGATCGTTGAATTTGGTAATATAAAGGTGTTGTAGTTCAAAAAGGGCGTCATCCCGCACCTGATGCGCTCATTTTTTGAACGCGCCAGCGAGATCTCCAGCCGTTGGTATAAGCAGGGGATGCCGGATCGGGGTCCGGCATGACGAAATTGTATAAGTTTTTGCAACTTCACGCCCTTTTTGCATAGCATCAGATTCATTTTCCAAATTGTTATGTCGAACTCACGTTTTTATAATACTTTTTTTTAAAATCAACCAGATTCAAACATGTCGTTTATTCAAACAAAATTCGATAACGGGATTTTTACCATCACGCTGAACCGGCCTGAAAAGTATAACTGTTTTACGGAGTCAATGGCCATTGAACTTCAGAAAGCTCTTGAGGAAGCTGCATCAAAAGAGATTCGCTGCGTTGTTTTAAAAGCCAGCGGCAAAGCTTTTTGTGCAGGACAAGATCTCCCGGAAGTAGTTGAACGAGGTAAGGATAAACAGTATGACCTTGCCGATACTGTGCGTACCAGTTATAATCCAATCATCAGGGCTATCCGGAATTTAAAAAAACCGGTTGTCTGTGCCGTGCAGGGTACTGCTGCCGGAGCCGGGGCCAATATTGCTTTTGCCTGCGATATCGTGATTGCTTCAAAAAAGGCTGTTTTTATTCAGGCATTCAGTAAAATTGGGTTAATCCCCGACAGCGGAGGCACCTTTTTCCTGCCCCGCCTTGTCGGTTTGGCACGCACCAATGCATTGTACCTGCTTGACGAGAATATCTCTGCAGAAAAAGCCGTTGAGTTAGGCCTGATCTACAAAGCGGTGGATCATGAAGATTTACAAAACGAAGTGGATGCCATCGCAGAAAAACTTGCGTCCATGCCTACTAAAGGTTTTGGATTGTATAAACAAGCTGTTAACCAATCCTTCGAAAATGACCTTGAGCAACAGCTTACGCTGGAAGCCTCTCTGCAAAGCGAGGCCGGAAAAACGCATGATTATAAGGAAGGTGTGAATGCTTTTCTGGAGAAAAGAGATCCTGAGTTCAAGGGGGAATGATTTAAACCGGAACGGAAATAAGTTCATCAAATGCTGTGTTTGCTGCACTCTTTTTCAACTTTTCATCGAAAGTATAAAGGATGGATCTAGTGTTAAATGCCAATGCAATAAAAATTGCATCGTAAAAAGTAACCGGATAGTTAGTTGAAAGTTCAAAAGCTAATGATTCGAGGTTTTTATAAGGTTCAAACCATAAATCAATAATTTCAAAAATGCCTAAAATTTCCCTTGATTCATCATTTGTGATAAATCCAGCTCTGACTTTATTACTGATATTTGAATGAAACTCGATTCTTAAATAATCCGGGGCAATAAACTCTTGCTCTTGTTCGAGCAACGAAATAGCTTCTTCTGAATATTTCTCCCTCAAGAACCATTTTGTAACTACCGAAGTATCCACAATGTTCATTAACGCTCCCGTTCTTTACTAAGCTCTTCAGCGCTGTCAGGAAACAGCATGCCCTTCTTTTTATATTTATCCTGAATTATTCGAATTCTCTCCATGGCCATTTCCTTTTTTATCCCTGAGTACACTTCAACAATTTCTTTCAACTCCTCTTGCAAAGATCGGTTGTTATGCTTTGCCCTCGCTTTAAGCCTGTCGAGAATTTCTTGATCAATATTTCGAATTAAAACATCCGGCATGATTTTCCTTTTTTAAATGATATCAATATGATATCATAATAACGGGTTATTTCAAAAATTAATTGTAATGCGATCATCAGAAATTTTCCCGATTATTGGTTTTGATTGTTGTTTGTTTATTTTCCAAAAAGTTTAACTGTTTAAATTAATTTTCTTTATGAGTTTAAACGAGAGTTCAAAAATCGGGGTTGTGGGTGCCGGAACGATGGGAACCGGGATAGCTCAAATTGCTGCAACATTTGGCCATGACGTCTTCCTGTTTGATGCATATCCTGATCAGTTGGAAGCATCCAAAAACAGTCTCGAAAAAATTCTGAACAGGCAGGTCGAAAAAGGCAGATTGAGTGCTAAAGAAGTTCAGGATATTTTATCCAGGATCCAATATCAGAGCCACATCAAAGATTTCGCCAAATGTGAGATTGTATTTGAAGCGATTATTGAAAACTTACGGGCAAAAAAAGATCAGTTGGCACGGATTGAAGCCATTACTTCAAAAACGTGTATTTTGGCAAGTAACACCTCTTCGCTGTCTATAGCATCCATTTCTTCAGGTTTGAAAAAACCCGGCCGGTTTTTGGGAATCCACTTTTTTAACCCGGCACCCGTCATGAAATTGGTGGAAGTTATTCCCGGAATTTCAACCGATTCTGAAGCCACCGTGCAGGCCAGAAACCTGATCAACTCCTGGAATAAAACCACTGTGCTTGCCAAAGACACCCCGGGATTTATTGTGAACCGTGTTGCCCGTCCGTTTTACGGCGAAGCATTGCGAATCTATGAAGAAGAAATTGCCGATCACGCAACCATTGATTGGGCCATGAAAGAGTTGGGCGGTTTCAGAATGGGACCGTTTGAACTGATGGACCTGATCGGGCACGATGTTAATTATGCGGTTACCGAATCAGTTTTTAAAGCCTTTTACTATGATCCCCGGTTTAAACCTTCTTTTACACAAAAACGACTGGTTGAAGCCGGCCTTCTTGGGAAAAAATCGGGTATCGGCTTTTACGATTACCGGAAAGGAGCAAAAAATACAGAGCCAAACCGTGACGAGAAATTGGGAACAGAAATTCTGAACCGGATTCTGGCTATGCTTATCAACGAAGCGGCAGATGCGGTGTTTATGAATATTGCAACTGTTCAGGATGTAGACCTGGCCATGAAATATGGTGTTAACTATCCGAAGGGATTACTTGAATGGGCGGATGAAATAGGTATTGAAACCATTTTAAACCGGCTTGAAAAATTGCAGGATGAATATGGTGAAGACCGTTACAGGCCAAATCCTCTGATAAAAAAAATGGCCGGAAATCACCAACAATTTTATTCCTGAACGTAAACCTATCCGCAATGGAAGAGCATGTCGATCCTCATCAAATTGTAACCAAACTTTTAAAAAACGACCCATTCAGCCAATGGATGGGGATAGAAATTCTGGAAGTAAAAAAAGGATTTTGCAAATGCCGGTGCACCATTAACAAATCCATGCAGAACGGCTTTGCAGTTACTCATGGAGGAATTGTATTTTCATTGGCCGACACCACCCTGGCTTTTGCTGCTGCCACATATGGAAACGTTTCGCTTGCCATCGAACACTCCATTTCGTTCATCAAAAAAACTGAGGCGGATACAACGTTGATTTCAGAGGCATCATGCCTGCACATGGGCAGTAAAACCGGTAACATTAAAGTGGACATTTACGATTCGGAAAAAAATCTGGTAGCAACTACTAAAGGGCTGGTCTATCGAACAGAGAAAAAAGTTCACCCATAATTNTATTGAAATCNAACAGGATTATGCTTTGAAGTGAGAGTTAACTTTTATCGCTTATCTGCGTATCATATCATTATACCGAATGATTTAAAAATAATAATGGCTCTAAAAAACGAAACGAAATCATCTTACAGTACCAAAGCTTTTTACGAAGAGTATGTTTCCGGAATGAATACCAGGCAGCTTGGAAAAGAGTTTCAAACAGATTCTGAAAGGCTGAAACAGCTTTATTTTGATGCAGTTAAAGAACTTAACCCCAACACTCCCACCGATGATATTCCCGTTTTTCAACGATTTTTAAGCCTGTTATCTGCACTAACCAAACGCTTAAATCCGGTACGCAGGCTTGTGTTCGGCATCTCCGTGATTGGCTTTGTTGCGCACTATTTTTTCGTTTTACTGGGTTTGACTGGTTTTATCATCCATCCCCTTTTTCTGCCTGTTTCATTTACCGGAATTTTACTGATCTTACTCATCGAATTGCTTGAAAAATCGGATGCTCAAAAAGAACTCGATTTTGCCAGAGACATCCAGTTAAGCCTGTTGCCACCATCAAATATAAAAACCCGACAACTTGAGGTTTATTCGTTTGCTGCTACTGCCCTCGAGGTTGGCGGCGATTATGTTGATGTAATTGATACCGAAAAAGGCACCTACATTGTCATTGCGGATGTTTCCGGGAAAGGCATGAGCGCAGCTTTGTATATGGTTCGAATGCAGGCGCTGGTTCATCTTATTATAAAAAAACAGGAACCCAGCCCGAAAGAACTTTTTCTGGAGTTAAACAATTACGTAAAATCAAACAAAAGAGATAAAACGTTTGTAACAGCCTGTGCCGCCTTTTTCCCGTATAACGAAAATTATTTTCAGTTTGCCCGGGCCGGCCATAATATCCCGATCGTATTCAGCAAATTGCACGATTCAACATTTAAACTAAATACAGAAGGTTACGCACTCGGCATGACTCCCACTAAAGTGCTCAAAAAACAGCTCGAAGAGAAAAAATATAAATTTGAACCGGGAGACAGCCTGCTGCTTTATACCGACGGACTGATTGAAGCCCGCAATGAGCTGAATGAGGAATATGGATTAGACCGGCTTGAAGGAATCATGTCGATATATGGTTCTTTACATGCCAAAACGATTACGCAGAAAATTCAATCATCTATTGAGCTATTCATGGGTGGCGAAAAACCAATTGACGACATTACATTTACCACCATACACAAAACAGAACCACCGAAGGAGCTTAACTGATAAGTTTGCGCGCTTGTGCAGTAATTGCATCAACCGTTATGCCGAGATGACGGTAAGCGTCTTTGTATGGCGCTGAAACTCCGTATCGGTCTAACCCAATGGTAACGCCATCACTACCCACCCACTTGTGCCACCCAAATGTAGCACCAGCTTCAACAGATATTCGGGCCTTTATATCAGAAGGTAAAACGGATTGAACGTATTCAGCACTCTGTTTTTCAAATAATTCCAGGCATGGAGCGCTAATTACCCGTACCGATACTCCATCATTTTCAAGGTTTTCGGCTGCTTCGAGCACCAATTGTACTTCCGAACCCGTGGATATCAAAATAACATCCGGTTTTTCTGCTGATTCATTTTTGATGATATAGGCTCCTTTTTCTGTGTTTCGTGCATCTGCGTATTTTTGCCGGTCCAGTGTTGGCAAGGATTGCCTGGTAAGTATCAGAAGTGAAGGCCCATCATCATTCTTAATGGCAGCTTTCCAGCATGCCGCAGTCTCATTAGCATCTGCCGGCCTGAAAACCTTCACATTCGGAGTTGCCCTCAAACTGGCCAAATGTTCAATCGGCTGGTGTGTAGGGCCGTCCTCGCCAATTCCAATGCTGTCGTGCGTGAAAACAAAAATTGACGGAATTTTTGAAAGGGCTGCAATTCGGATGGAAGGTTTGTTATAATCAGAAAATACCAGAAATGTACCGCCGTATGGAATTAATCCGCCGTGGAGTGCCATTCCGTTCAGCGCTGCTCCCATTGCGTGTTCTCTGACCCCAAAATGGATATACCTGCCGGATCTGTTTTCAGCGTCAAATATTTCAGCTCCATCCGGTTTTGTATTGTTGCTGCCGGTTAAATCTGCCGATCCTCCAACCAGATTATCCAGATGTTTTGATAAATGAGTTAAAACTTCACCGGAAGCTTTTCGGGATGCCATACCTTTTGAGTTTTTCTCAAATTCAGGAAGAATTTCATCCCAATTCGTGGGGAGTGTACGGCTTGCAGACTTTTTAAACTTTCCTCCATCAACCGGATGAACTTTTTCATATTCAGCCAGTTTTAATTCCCATTCTTCTTCAAACTTTTCTCCTTTTTCTATGGCTTTGCTCATTTCTTCACGGACATCATCAGCTACAAAGAATTTTTTATCCGGAGGTAGGCCCAGTCCCTTTTTTGTGCGTTCTATTTCCTCATCACCCAGAGGTGCCCCGTGAGAATCTGCCGTACCCGCTTTATTCGGGCTGCCATACCCAATAATGGTTTTACACTCAATTAACGAAGGTTTATTCGTGGTTTGGGCATGACGGATTGCCTGTTCAATTTCTTCATGATTGTGGCCGTCAATAACCTGAACATCCCATCCGTACGCTTCAAACCGTTTTTTTGAATCATCAGAGAACGCAAGGTCGGTTGAGCCATCGATGGAAATCTGGTTTGAATCGTAGAGATAAATCAGTTTATGTAATTTCAAATGCCCTGCGAGGGAGGCCGATTCATGCGAGATTCCCTCCATCAAATCTCCATCACTCACAATAGCGTATGTGAAATGATCAACAATTGGGAATGAGTCTTTGTTAAAAACAGATGCCAGGTGAGCCTCGGCCATTGCCATGCCGACACCGGTTCCAAATCCCTGGCCAAGCGGGCCGGTTGTAGTTTCTACTCCCGGAGTTAAACCAAATTCGGGATGCCCCGGTGTAATGCTGCCGAGCTGTCGAAAATTTTTAATTTCCTCGAGTGATACATCATAGCCGGTGAGGTGTAAAAGAGAATAAAGAAGCATGGATCCGTGCCCGGCCGACAGTACAAAACGGTCGCGGTTAAACCACTGCGGATTTTTTGGATTGTGTTTAAGGAATTTTGTCCAGAGCACATAAGCTGCATCAGCCATTCCCATCGGCATGCCCGGGTGGCCAGAATTTGCTGCCTGTACCGCATCCATTGAAAGTGTCCGGATCGTATTTACACAACGACTGCTTAATGCATCAACTTTATTCATCTGCTGTTTACTCGGTTATTTAGCTTTTAATTATTGAGAAAAAGATAGGTAAGTTCGCTGCAAGGCAAAAGGATAAAGACAAAAAAAAAGCCGTGCAAAATGCACGGCTTTTTTAAATCAATCGAAATAATTACCGGCCGGTTGGGGAGTGGCCTTCACACTTCAACTCAAACTGAAGTTCGTGATTTGCCGGTTCAGTGAAATCACCATATCGGGCATTTTCAAAAGCACTACATGCAGCTTCTACATTTCCCTGTCCTTTCAAAGCAGTACCCAATTCGAAGTAAATTTTGGCTTTGTCTGCAACCCCGCCTGTATGAAGATCAAGAGCTTGTCGTGCACGGCTTTCGGCATTGGACCAGTCTCCTCTTTCATTGTAAATGGTTGCAAGCCTGAATTGAGCATCGTACGAGTTGGGATCGTAATTTTCTACTTTGTTCAACAATTCAATAGCTCTGCTAAACTGTCTGTCTTCTTTTAAGGTTACAGCTCTGTATATCAATTCATCACGTGCACCATTTCGAGCATTTTCGAGGGTACGGTTGTCGTTAACCTCTTGAGCTACTTCAATCGCTCTGTCGTACCAATACATGAATGCTTCTACATCTTCAGGGTCAATTTGTTTTTGCACAATACCTTTCTGATAGTACGCAACTGCATAATTTGGATTTAATTCAATCGCCATATCCAGATCTTCAATGGCATCGTCTAAATTCTGCTGACGGAAGTGAAGAACTGATCGTATGTAGTAAAGCTGCGGAATAGCTGATGTTGCTTGCTGCGCTACCTGCTGATCGCCAAACTCTTCAGCCGCTTCACGGGATGATTTAAAATAGTCTATTGCCGAATTTACGGAAGTGAGAGTTCGTTCACTTTGATACTGACGGTATGCGTTGGATGCCCGGCTTGCATAAACTCGTGGCAACCGTTCTTCAACCAATTCAATGATATCATCCAGATCGTTTTCACGGGATACTTCAAGCGCTTCACGATACATGTCAATAGCATCCTGGAATTCATTGTTTCCTGCAAGCTCTTGTGCACTGTTATAAAGCTGAATAGCCTCGGCACGAGCATCATCCTGTGCTTGCGATATTTGTGTTACTCCCAAAAACAAGAAGAGAGTTAAGCAAAACGATAGTATTATTTTTAGTGATTTCATGCTAATCTTATTTATTTCGATTCTGTCGGATTTAAAACGTGGTAAACTTAATGAAATTTTACAAACAAAAACATTTAGTATCTGCTAATATTTCAAACTAATGTTTCCAATAAAAGTTTCTTAGTATGAAAAATTGGGTTCGAGATTGCGATTTTTATAGAATTCACAGACATATTTAACAGCATCATCACTGTCGTCCGTCAGGTAAAATAGATCCATGTCTCTTTGGCTGATGTAACCGTCTGCCACAAGTTTATCTTCAAGCCAGCCAACAAGCCCTTCCCAGTATTCTTTGCCAACAAGTACTATTGGTATTTTTTCAATTTTTTCTGTTTGGATCAAAGTTAACGTTTCAAATAACTCATCGAGTGTACCAAACCCGCCGGGAAATACGATAAAACCCTGAGCATATTTAACAAACATAACTTTTCTGACAAAAAAATACTTAAAATTTATTACGTATTCAGGAGACACATACCGGTTTACACCCTGTTCTTTGGGTAGTTCAATACCCAGGCCTACTGATTTACCGCCATGTTCGTAGGCACCTTTATTGCCGGCTTCCATAATGCCGGGGCCTCCGCCGGTAATCACACCAAAGCCATTTTCCGCAATACTTCTCGCGGCTTGTACGGTCATCTCGTAATACTTTGATCCCGGTTTTGATCTCGCAGAACCAAATATGGAGATGCAAGGGCCAATTCTAAGCAGTGAATCGTAACCATCTACAAATTCACCCATTACTTTAAAAATACTCCACAGGTCTCTGTTGCTGTCAACCCCGAAATTGTCCCGGGGCTTATCAGATTCAGTAAAATATTTTGGTACAGTCATAGTAATTAATTTCTTTGAAGTGATAATGAAACCCTCACCCCCGGAGTCCCCTCCACCAGTATTGTCGGTGAAATGGTTGTCCGTGCCGAGAGATCATCCGATACATCAAAACTTCTCATATGCGCATAAACATAAGCGTCTAATATATTCAAACCGTAGGCCAATCCCATAACCACAAACATAAAATCCCTTTGATTTCTCAAGCTGTTTCTGTTTGATTGTAGCTGATTAGCACTGACTCCCTCAAGATANTCGGGTGTTGGGCCAAATTTNAAGTCGCCGTCCGGGCCATGCACTGCATTGTAATAGGCTGCCCGGTAATCCTGGTACTGATCATGTAAATTAACCGTGTACACCCCGATGCCTGCAAAAAGCCCGTATATGATCGGCACTTTCCAGATTTGCCTGTTTTCGATTTGGCCCCAGCCGGGAATCATCATTGACTTAAAGAGCACGGATCTTGGTGATGGATACTCCTCACGCTCCTCAACTTCGTCATTTTCCTGAAGTTCGTTCTGAAGCCTGAGCTCAAGTAAGGTGTAGTCTTTCTCTAAAAATGAATACTGGGCAAAAAGTTCATTGCTGCAGAAAAAAGAAATGAGAAGTAAAATGCTAATCCATTTCATCGAAGAATTGTATCAACCGTTCTAAATCGTCGTCAGAGTAATATTCAATTCGAATTTCGCCGCCTTTTGCTTTCTCTTTGATGTTGACTTTAGTACTTAGTTTGTCTCGCAGCCTGTTAGAGAAATCATCCAAAAAGGGGTTTCTTTTAACGGGTGCAGGCTTGGTTCTATTTTGTTCGCTTTTCTTCTCGTACGATTTTACCAAATCTTCGGTTTGACGAACGGAGAGTGATTTGGAAATAATTTTTTTCAGAAGCTGCCGCTGATCGTTTTCATTTTTTAGATTGATAAGTGCTCTTGCGTGCCCGCTTGATATGCTTTCATCACGCAGTGAAGCCTGAATGAAATCGGGCAATTGCAACAACCGCAATGTGTTTGTAACGGTGGTTCTGTTTTTTCCAACCCTTTCGGCAACTTCACTTTGCGTGTACGAGCATTCATCCACAAGCCGCTGATAGCCCAGTGCAATTTCCAGTGGATTTAACTCCTCGCGCTGAATATTTTCGATCAGTGCAAAAGCAATAATTTCTTCATCGTTCGCTTCACGGATATAGGCGGGTATTTCTGATATTCCTGCCATTTTTGTTGCCCGCAGCCTTCGTTCACCGCTTATCAGTTCAAATCGTTTTTGGCCGAGGTAGCGAACTGTGATGGGCTGAATCAATCCGTGTTTTTCAATGGATGCAGAAAGCTGTTCAAGGGCTTCTTCGTTAAAATCCGATCTGGGCTGATGGGGATTGGGGCGGATATGCGCAACCGGGATATTCAGTACAATATTTACGCGCTCGGCGGGATCAATCGGAACGGCTGTTTTTACTTTTTCTGATTCCTGTTCTTTCTTTCCGGAATCATCTTCATAATCAGGAAAAAAAGCACCTAAACCTCTGCCCAAAACTTTTTTCGACATAATAGATTACGTTTTTGACAGCACGGGGCTTGATTTAAACAGCTTTTTGTTTCTCTGAATAATTTCTCGCGCCAATGACAGATAATTTTTCGAACCCACGCTTGATGCATCATATAAAATGGCAGGTTTTCCGAAACTGGGAGCTTCAGCCAAACGAATATTTCTGGCAATTATGGTGGAAAAAACCCGGTCGTCAAAATAGCGTTTCACTTCTTCAGCAACCTGATTAGACAATCGTGTCCGGGTATCATACATCGTCAGCAAAACGCCTTCTATTTCCAGGTTCCGGTTCAAATGCTGGCGNACAATTTTTATGGTATTTAAAAGCTGCCCAAGTCCTTCAAGTGCATAATATTCGCACTGTACCGGAATCAGAACAGAATTGGATGCCGTTAGTGCATTGATTGTAAGAAGCCCAAGCGAAGGCGGACAATCAATGATTACAAAATCGTACTTCTCGCTGATGCTTTCAATTGCTTTTAAAAGAATTCTCTCTCGTTCGTTACGGTCAACCATTTCAATTTCCGCGCCCACAAGATTGATGTGTGCCGGCACAAGGTCGAGAAACGGCATTTCTGTTTCTCTAATGGTTTGACTGATATCCACACCGCCAACCATCACTTCATAAACCGAATCGGAAACGGTTTTTGGCTCAATACCCAAACCGCTGGTGGTGTTACTTTGCGGATCAATATCAATGATTAACGTAGGGTGTTCAATCACTGCAAGACTTGCTGCCAAATTTATAGCTGTTGTCGTTTTTCCGACCCCGCCCTTCTGGTTAGCTATAGAAATTATTTTTCCCATTCAATATTCAAGAATTATGGTTTTAGAAACTATTTGGCAATATAACCCTCACTCAATACCGAACCAAAAAGAAGTTATTCACATTTTTTCGTGGATAACTGCATTCATAAACATATTAAGACTTTGATATTATTTACCTTGAAGAATATAAATATAAAGATTTTATTTATTAGAGCAGCTACCTTCTGTTGCCGGTTAAATGTAAATTTCTCGGGTAGGATCTTGTTTCGGCCGGATCGGTAACGGGGGTGAGTTTTTGGAAACTGTGCCTGAAAATGGAATCGATGGCTGCACTTTCGCTGGCATGAAGCCTGTCGTGAAAATGTATTACCTCATTATTATCAACCCAGGGCGATACTCTGCCACTGCTGCTTACATTGGAAGATGGAGTTAATGTATTTTCGTATAAAAAAGGTGAAGAAATTGATGCCTCGCCCGATGCGTCTGAACTGTTCGGCTCCGTATTTTCAAGAAGTAAAATTCCGGAGGTCATGCCCAACAAAATGAGAGCTGCAGTAGCATAAAGAGTGGGTTTCCAATACGATATTCTTTCTGATCCGTTATTCCGGTTGGCAATCGTGCAAATTGATTCAACAATATGCTTTGGAGGTTCAACAACCTTAATTTTATCCAGGCGTTCGGATACATTTCGAAGAGTTTCTACCTCAATGAGCAGATTGTTGTCTATTTCCAGATCCCGTTCAAACTCAAGTTTTTCGGAGGGATCCATCTCATCAAATAAATAAGCTATGCTTCGTGTTTCTTTTTTACTCATAGATTGTTTGATTCCTTCTCATGTTCCTCATCGAACATTTTACGAAGATTA
>SL_3KL_010_SEDDRAFT_10005045_pt1 | contig 11886 bp, 11 predicted proteins | sample SodLakKL_010_SED_2_FD_10381 | JGI IMG/M metagenome (IMG submission 10381)
TGGAGGGCTTGGGTGAGGTTGAAGTCACGGGAAATTCTGAGGCTCATGTCGCGGTTGTTGTGACAGTCGATGCAGGCCACTCCGCGAAAAGACCTCCGCCAGCGCCCAGTAAGAGAATCCCTGCAAGAATGAGCCATCTCTTGATTTTCATCTCATTGGCACCTCAACCAGGTCTTTGCCTGAGAGTGGCCTTGCGTGCGTGGAAAAGAATAAGGTTTGCCTGATGATTTGTTAAAGGAATAGTTTCAATTCAATATGAGAGGGCCGAAAGTTTTTGTCAAACAAAAAGTATTTAATATCAATGCATTAAAAATCAAAGGAAGGGTCTCTTATCCTTTCTCTCGTGGGCGGCTTCTCATGGAGTTCAGCACATTCCCCCGGTCTTCTGCCTGCAGTCCCCAAGGGTTCACCCTCCCCAAGGAGAGGAAGGGGTTCCTCTGTCGTCCCAGTCGGTCAGAGTTTCCAGTGGTTCCAGGTGAGTCAGTATTTGGACCCCTGGCAAGGCAGCCTTGATATCCAGTTCCAGCTGTTCAAGCAATTGGTGGCCTCGATGCACGGTCCACTCTCCCGGTACCAGAATGTGCACCGAGATGAATTTCCGTGCCCCTGCCTGGCGGGTTCGCAGTGCATGGTATTGAACTCCTCGCGTGCGGTATTGATCCAGCACTTGCATGATGGCGTCCTGTTCCGAAGGGGGAATGGCCGTGTCCAGAAGGCCCAGGGCCGAGCGGCGCAGCAGATGCGTCCCGGTCCAAAGAATGTTTGCCGCGACCACGAGGGCAATGATGGGGTCCAGCCTCTCCCAGCCTGACAGGACGACGGCACTCACGCCCACAATGACTCCTGCCGAAGTCCACACATCGGTCATGAGGTGGTGCGCGTTGGCTTCCAGGGTGATGGAGTTGTAGGTGCGGCCCGCATGGAGCAGAATGCGGGAGACTCCCAGGTTAACCAGGGCCGCCAGCGCTGAAATGCCCAAGCCGATCCAGACTTGTTCCAAGGGCTGAGGATTGACCAGGCGGGGAATGGCCGTCCATGCGATGCTTCCTGCAGCCAGGAGAATGAGTGCTCCCTCGAAGCCGCTCGAAAAATATTCCGCCTTGCTGTGGCCGTAGGCATGGTCTTCATCGGGGGGAATGGAGGCGATGGTGAGGGCGGCCAGGGCGACCACCGCCGCCACAAGGTTGACCACCGATTCCATGGCGTCCGAAAGAAGCCCCACGGAACCGGTCAAAAAATAAGCTGTCCCTTTGAGGCCGATGGTCACCACAGCGGCGAAGATAGAAAGCCAAACATACTTGGTCAGTGTCCAGGTTCTCATGATGCACTTTTCTGATTATGAAGAGGGCGCTCTTCAACACTTTGAAGAATGTCAAAAGCCCGCTGATAAATAACCATTGTTGATATCATTGGAATTAATATTCAGGGCCTTTCGTTTTCATTGAAAATCTAATCACGATCAAGATTTCATGGAGCTTTTCCCGCCAAGTGATCTCCAAAAAGGCGGGCAAATTGACGGGAAATGCTTTTAGCCCCTGTCAATTCATCGTTCTTTCCCACGCCTGACCTCAGGCTCACCGGTGGACATCTGTCCATATGAGCATTAGTTTTCTATGTATGCGAAATGATATCGCACGACGTGTGCATATCGAAACCCTTATATTTGGCAATGGAGGGAAAGTCATGAGTGCTGACAATAAAACTATTGATATTTTTTGTGACGCGGTGGCCATGAAAGAAAAAAAGGTGGCTTTGTATGGAGATGCCATGAAATCCTGCCCCGATAAGGTCGGGGTTGAAACTTTCAGGATGCTCAAGGAAGCTGAAGAAAATCACCTGAAAAGCCTTCAGGTTGCCTATGAAGATCTCAAGGTGGGCAAGGCGGATTTGAATGCCTGTAAACTTCATGAGTTCGGGGGCGACGACAAGAAGGCTGACCTTCGAAAAATTGCCGATGAGCATGGGAAAATGCCCAAGGCCTGTCTTGATGACGTGGTGGCCATCACCACGGGAATGAAGCTTGAGGAAGAAAGCATCAAGTATCTTTCGGAACGGCTGAAGGGAGCAACAGATCCGGCAGAAAAACAAGTGCTTGAAAGACTCGTGGCCGAAGAGCGGGAGCACTTTGTGATGCTTTCAGACCTGAAATTCTATTACGAAGACACGGAAAACTGGTTCCTGGAAAAAGGCGGAAGCCGCCTGGATGGAGCAGGCGAGTTTGCATGATGGTTGACCCTTTCCCCCTGTTTGGTGCATATGGTATCCATGCATCTGATCAGGTGTGATTCCATGGCGGCAAAAAAATGCCTGCCATACAGCTGACGTTGCACAGTGGATGTCTCTCTCGGGCCTTTCTCGAACAAAAAATGGAAAGACAGAAGGGCATGAGCCCGAAACTGGTTCACGGGGCTCATGCTTTTTTGCAGTCATTTTGAAGCTTTGAGTTGCGGGGCTGTTCCGGGGGCAGAGATCATTAGGAATGAAAGGGGAATGGAAGGCCCATTACCCATCAATAAACTCAACTCTTTGGAGGTGACTCAGATGGCAAAAAGAAAAAGACACAAAGTGACCGGGCAGTGTCCCCAGTGCGCGTGTGGGGATGTCTCGTTCATTCCTTCCGAGGAAATGATTGAAAAATACACGGGTCCTCAGGAGGAAATGGAGATTTTGTGCCCATCCTGTGGCACCAAGCATAAGGGAAAACTGGAGGTGGAGGAGGAGAAGTAGCCCTTCGGGATGCTCCAGAACTTTCCATGGCCCTGCAGGAACCAGGAGATGTCCAGGAGATGACCATGAGATGAAAAAGTCCCGCTCTGCTTCAAGTTGCTTTGTGGCGCCGGACTGCTTCACTGGGATGAGGGTAATGGTGGACGTCTGGTCCCTCATGAGCAGCTCCAAAGGGGAGGTAGTGATGACAACACCGGCACATTGTCCCGGGTTTGAAAAACACAAAAATTTGAGTTCTTTCCTGTGCAAATGCCCGGAATGCGGCAAGGAAAAGGAGATTTTCTCCGACGAATTTCACAAGACACACATCTGCCCCGAGTGCAAGAAAGAAATCGATTTCACCAGGTGCACGTTGGAGGCTTCCGCCTAGAGTTTTTTCCCGGGATCGAAAAGGCCAGGGCTTTATTATGATCAGACTTTGACTTTCCCTGGAAAAACCATTCATGGGTTTTCCACGATTCACATGATGGATGGGGAAGGGGTGCCTTCGAGCCCTTCCCCCTCAAAATACTCTTCCAGAACTTCCCATCCTTGCCCTTCCAATCCCAAAACCCATTCCCTGCAACAAGTCCTGAGTCAAGTGCGGAGGGAATCATGAGCAATCGACTCATTCTGGAAAAAAGCCCTTACCTGCTTCAGCACGCTCAAAACCCCGTAGACTGGTATCCATGGGGAGAAGAAGCCTTTGAAAAGGCCAGGGCCGAAGACAAACCGATCTTTCTCTCCGTGGGCTATGCCACGTGCCACTGGTGTCATGTGATGGAGCGGGAGTCCTTTGAAGATGAACAAGTGGCGGAACTGCTCAACGGGCGCATGGTGTCCATCAAGGTGGACCGCGAGGAAAGACCCGACATCGACCAGGTTTACATGACCGTTTGCCAGGCTCTCACGGGCAGGGGTGGATGGCCCCTTTCTGTATTTATGACCCCCGATGGAAAGCCTTTTTTTGCGGGAATGTATTTTCCCAGGAAGGGCCGCATGGGCATGGTGGGCTTTGTGGATCTGATAGAGCAGATCTCGGAGCTGTGGGAAAAGGACCGAGACAAAGTGCTTCAGCTGGGGGACCAACTGGCCCTTGCCATTCAGCCCCGGAAGAATTCTCCATCCGAGGCAATCCCAGGTGAAGAAACTCTTCGCAAGGGTTTTCAGCAGCTGGTCAAATCTTTCGATGCCACATGGGGTGGTTTCAGTCGAGCCCCCAAGTTTCCCTCGCCTCATCATCTCACCTTTCTGCTGCGTTATGAGCGCCGCAATCCCGGCTCTGTGGCCCTCGAGATGGTGGAAAAAACGCTGGATGGCATGCGCAGCGGGGGAATCTTCGATCATGTGGGTTTTGGGTTTGCCCGTTATTCCGTGGACGAAAAGTGGCTGGTGCCCCATTTTGAAAAGATGCTCCATGACCAGGCCATGCTGGCAATGGCATATGTGGAAGCGTTTCAGATGACGGGTAAAGAACGCCATGGCCGTGTGGCACGGGAAGTCTTTGAATATGTTCTTCGCGACATGACCAGTCCCGAGGGAGGTTTTTACTCGGCGGAAGACGCGGACAGCGAAGGGAGGGAAGGGCTGTTCTACGTGTGGAAGCCTGGCCAGGTCCGACAGGTTCTCGGGGAGGAAGATGCACGAGTCTTTTGCAGGTTTTATGACATCACGGAACAGGGCAACTTCGAGGATGGGTGGAGCATTCCCCATGCAGCGCGGTCTGCAGGGGCGATGGCTCCTCATTTTGGGTTGAGTCACCAGGAACTGGAGGACCTTCTGGAGAGGGGGCGGCGAAAGCTCTTTGAGGAGCGCAAAAAGCGGATTCATCCCCTCAAGGACGACAAAATTCTCACCGCCTGGAATGGTCTCATGATAGCCGCTCTTGCCAAAGGCTTCAAAGTGCTGGGCGACCCGGTCCATGCCTCGGCTGCGGAGAATGCGGCGGGGTTCATCCTGAGGAATATGAGGGGGCCTTCCGGTCGCCTGTACCGGCGTTTTCGTGAAGGTGATCTGGCTCACCCCGGTTATGCGGACGACTACGCCCTGTTCATTTGGGGGCTGATCGAACTCTACGAAGCCACTTTGCGGGTCCCCTATCTGGATGAGGCCCTCAAACTGCAGGAAGAGATGATTCGCCTTTTCTGGGATGATGAAGACGGTGGTTTTTTCTTCTCCGGCGAGGATAACGAATCTCTCATCGTCCGTGACAGGGAGATTTATGATGGCGCCGTGCCGTCGAGCAATTCAGTGGCGGTGCTCAATTTGCTTCGTTTGTGCCACATGACGGGCAACACACACCTGGAAGAATACGCAGAAAAAAGCCTGAAAAGTTTTGCCTCCCTGGTTTCCCAATCCCCTTCAGCCCACACCCAGTTTTTGATTGCCCTGGATTTTGCCCTGGGTCCCGTCAGTGAAGTGGTCATTGTGGGCCGGCCCGAAGCTGATGCTGCACAATGGAAGGGGATGGTTCAGGCTTTTCATCGCTCCTTTCTTCCCCGTCACGTTTTGGTCCACTATGAACCGGGCTCACGGGATGGAGAAATGTTGGCATCCCTGGTCCCTCATTTGAGGAACATGCATGAGGTGGCAGGAAAGCCCACTGCCTATGTTTGCCGCGGCCGCAGCTGTTCTCAGCCCGTGACGGATGTGAAGGCTTTTGAAGGGAGCCTTTGAGCCTTCTGGAGCGTTGGTCCGGGCCATCGAACCCAGAAACATGGGCAGTCCCTGAGCTCNCTTCCTTTTAGGGCCGGGTCCCCTTCATCCTCACTTTGTGGCGTGTTTCGGTCCGGTTTTGGCGTGATTGTGGCTTGTTTTTGGCGCGTTTTTCAATGGCGCCATATTTGCCCGCCATGCCCTTGAAGCTCATGGATGGCGGATTGGTGATCATTATCTTGAGTTGGCATCGAGGTTGCAATTAAACTCATGGCACAAAGAGACACCAACTCTTTCCTCCTCAGAAGCTAACCGGTTCTAGCCCCTCCGGTTAGCTTTTTTCTTTTCCTCGTATTTTCTTTGGCCCCTGGCAACTCCCTTTGCACCGTTTTGGCACAGCCATCAATTGCAGAGTCCATTCAAGGAGGTTGCGTGGGTCATCAACGGCGGGAACTTCACTTGTCGTTCACGAGGCATTTGGTCCCATCGGATTCTTCCGCCACTTTGAGGCCAAAAATGGGCATGAGACTGGCGAAGCTTCTTCCCAGGACCAGTTCCAGCTCTTCTTTGGGAATGTGAAACTGTTCGCTCACGAAATCCCTGAAATGTTCCTCGTAGGCGACGAGTTTGAGGAATGAATCCACTTCCTTTGCCTCCGATTCCTGGAGCTGGTGGAAGGCTTTGTGGAGCGACTCAAAAGAGCAGCGTTTTTCGTGCTCGATGATGATGTTCATGAGCAGCTCCACTTTTTCAAAGATGTCCTGGCGTGTGAGGTAGACCCCTTTGGCCAGCTCTCTGGACTCGGTGGGATCCCAGCAGGCTTGAGCCCGGCACTGTATGGGGCGGTCCGCGTAGATGGTGCAGTGATCTGAGGTGTCGTCCAGAAAAACGCAGCCCTGGCCGTCTTGTTTTTCACGAATTTTGATGCGTTCATCCAGCAGAAAATAAGGTTTTCCCTCATTTTCTTCATTGGGCGGCCGAACGGGTTCACCCTTCCTCAAGGCGAAAATTCGGTTCCAGGGAATCCTTCCCTGCTGCAGCAGCTCCAAATCCTCCAGGTGCAGAGTGGGGCTTCCCTTTCTGCAGCATTCGCCACATTGCACGCACGTGGGAAGGACATTCTTCAGAGCGCCCTCGGCCTTTTCAAGGAGTTGCTTCCAGCCGTTCAAACGTTCTGTGGGGGTCAGGTTGTTCCACTGTTTCCGAATCTCCTGATACTCGACGCTCTGTTCAACCTGGTATTGAATGCGTTTGGGGGGAAGATTGCTTTGGGTTTCCTTGATGAGCTCGTTCATGAATTCCAGAAATTTATTCTTGAGAGTCTCTTCGTTCCACTCACCGGGAAATGCCATCCATTCGTAATCCAAAGTGCTTTTGTTGCCGGGCGTCATCCTCTTCACCTTTTTCCATTTCTGTGTGGCATGAGTTATCCGTCTGAAAATAAAATAAAAAACTTTTTGAAGATATGGTCATGAGCTTTCTTCTATGGCCCGGACCGCTTCTTTTGCCCACAAGGCCATGTTTTCATTAACCCAAAGCGCAAAGTTTGGCGAGGTCTTTTGCCATTTGAGGGTGAGTCTCAAAAAATCCTTGAGGTCTTCCTGGGCATCCAAAAGATGCGTGTAAGTTTGGCTTTCGCCACGGCCCCATGAACCTCCCGCTGGCGAAAAACCTGTGGGAACCCCTCCTGCAGGCAATGTTTTCATGGTTGATGAAAATAAATCCTCAGTGGAGCTGAAATACATCCTATGGTCTTCACAGCGCTTGAGAATTCTTCGGCAGGCTGACTGCAAAATCTGATCTTCCCCCTGACCGGGTCTGAAGGAGTGTTTTTCGCAGGGCGGGAGGGGTTCTCCCAACCTGTGATGGGAAATCATGGCCTGAATCACCAGCCTAAAAAGGAACCGGACCGCCTGAGGGTTCCATTCTTTGCACATGAGAAAAGGAAAACGGTGCAGCAGTTCGGTGGCTGATTCATCGCGGGCGCGGGCTATGAATCGCAAGGGCTCGAGAACCCCACTTCCCCAGGGCAGAACATGAAAAAGAGGGTTGGCACGGCGGCTGGAGTAGAAAAAGGATTGAAATCCGGCGGCCAGTTCCAGCCAGAACCGCTTCCCTTCTTGGGGAAGGGAATGAAAGAAGCCGGCCGGCCGGCACGTCTCACGGGCACACTTGTTGCCATAATCTATGAGGTGACGGAAATCCGTGCCTCCGTTTTGAAGGGGATGCAGAAGGCACCCCACTTTCTTTCCTTGGGCACCGAGAAAGGCCAGAGCCCAGCACGAGTAACCCACGATGGGCTTGGGGCTCAAGCCTCTCTCCTGGATTGCTTTTCGGTTTTCTCTGAATTCTCGTTTGAGTATGGATGCATGATCCAATGGGTCGTAATGAGCAGGGCGAATGGGAGGGCAGCATCCAAAACAGCTGAGGTGGGGCAATGGGGCACAAAGGCTCTTGATGTTCTGGCCCGATGAATTTTTTTCCATTTTTCTGGCATCTCCTGGCAGCGACCTTTCCATGGAAACATGAGCGAATGGTTTCAGGAACAGGCTGAAAATCAACATATTGACTTTGCATGGTGAATGTGCCTTAAGTTTTTAAGGGCACATTCATTTTTCAAAATGGCAAAACTTTCTGCAAAGGAGAAGAGGTCATGAAGAAAATGTTTTGTACAGCCGCGTGCATTGGCATGCTGGGGACCCTTTTGATGCTTGGGCTGAGCGTGCCTCAGCTGAAAGCAGGGGATGGGGCCATGATCCTTCAAAGCCGTTGCACTGTGTGTCATGGGGCCGGGCGGATCGAACGGGCGGGCCATGATCTGGAAGGCTGGAAGAACACGGTGAACCGTATGATGGGAAAAGCGAACTTTGGGCCCCAGCTCAGTGATGCTGAGCTCGAGGCTCTCCTCGACCATCTCACTTCTCTTTAGGTGCGGAAGGGGGCTGGGTTTTCGAGGAAACCCTTTCTTTTCGTTTTCAAAGCATGATGAGAGACACAGAAGGGGCCTGGAAGGATTTGCCAAATCCTTCGGGTCCCTTTGTCTTGAGTGATTCTGAATTTTAGAGCGCGAGGGAGAGGCAGGCATATAAAATGGATGTTAAAGAGATCAAAAAATTTCTGAAGAAGGTGGAGCTGTTTCGGGATCTTGACGAACAAGAGCTTCACGTGGTGATCAAAGATGTGCAGGAAAAGAGCTTTGCCTCGCGGTCCTACCTCTTTCAGGAAAATAATCCCGCCAACAAGAATCTCTTCATCATTTATGAGGGAGAAGTTGAGCTTTTCAAGAAAACTCCTTTTGGGGAGGAGAAGCGTCTCTCCCTGTTCGGGCCCTATGATTTTCTCGGGGAAGGCACCATCATGGCGGATACTCCTCATTCCACCAATGCCCGCGTGCTGGGGGAGACCAAAGTCTTTTGTATTTCGAGGGAGGGTTTCACGCATCTGTTTGAAACCAAGCCCCTCATTGCATTGAAAATATTCAGGCAGATTTCCAAGGTCATTTCCCGCCGCATGCGCCAGAGCAACACCCGGGTGGTGAATGTGGGGGCTCAGTACGAATCGGGCCGCACCCGCACAGAACGGGACCTTCTGGGGTACAGGGATGTGCCCCATGAAGTGTATTATGGTATTCAGACCATGCGCGGCATTGAAAATTTCACCATCAGCGGGGTGACCCTGAGCTTTTTTCCGGAGCTCATCATTGCTTTTGCCATGGTGAAGATGGCCGCAGCAAAGGCCAACCATGAGCTGGGATTCCTTCCTTCCGGCATCACCGAAGCCATTGAAAAGGCCTGTGTTGAAATCATCAATGGCAAGCATCATCATCATTTTGTGGTGGACATGATACAGGGGGGAGCGGGCACCTCCACCAACATGAATGCCAATGAGGTGATTGCCAACCGGGCCCTTGAAATATTGGGCCATGAGAAAGGGGAATATCACTTCTGCCATCCCAACAGCCATGTGAACATGTCCCAATCCACCAACGATGTCTACCCCAGTGCCGTGAAGGTCGCCTTGATTCACAGCAATGAAAAGCTTTTGGAAGTGCTGCAGATGCTCATCGATGGTCTCAAGGAAAAAGAAGAGGAATTTGCTGAGGTGATCAAGATGGGAAGAACCCAGCTGCAGGATGCGGTTCCCATGACCCTTGGGCAGACCTTCGGAGCCTACGTGACCACACTGGAGGAGGAGATCGAGAGGCTCAACGACAATGCGGACCTGCTCATGGAGGTTAACCTGGGGGGGACAGCCATTGGCACGGGCATCAATGCCGATCCCGATTACAGCGAAAAGGTGGTCCATTATCTGCAACAGATCACCGGCCTTGACATCAGGCTCGCATCCAACCTTGTGGAAGCCACTCAGGACACGGGTTCCTTCGTGATGTATTCCGCCGCAGTGAAGCGGTTGGCTGTGAAATTGTCCAAAATATGCAATGATCTCAGGCTTTTGTCGTCTGGGCCCCGTGCGGGGCTCAACGAAATCAACCTCCCTCCCATGCAGCCCGGTTCTTCCATCATGCCGGGCAAAGTCAATCCCGTCATACCGGAAGTGGTCAACCAGATTGCCTTCAAGGTGATCGGGAATGATCTCACTGTGACACTTGCCGCTGAATCCGGTCAACTGGAACTGAATGTCATGGAGCCAATCATGGTTCAGAGTCTCTTCGAGTCCATTGAAATGCTCAAAAACGGGATGACCACCCTGCTTCACCGATGCATAAACGGCATCACCGCCAATGTGGACCATTGCCGCTCCACGGTGATGCAAAGCATCGGCCTTGTCACGGCTCTGAACCCTGTGCTGGGTTATGATGTCTGCACCCGGCTGGCGAAGGAAGCCATGGAGGAAAACAAGGGGGTTTATGACCTCGTGCTGGAAAAGCAACTGCTTTCAAAGGAGCACCTGGACGAGCTCATGAAACCGGAAAACATGATTTCCCCCCAAAAGCTCAAGCCCATGTGACCTTTCGCGCCCATGGGGTGGGCCCTTGTTGACACTGCGGAGGGCGTTTGTTATGACCTTTGCAGGTGGTAAAACCGCCCGCAAGCGCTGCACCTGAAGCAAGCGGCCGGTGTTTGCCCGCGGGCCCCTTCTGGAGTTCAAGAAATGGCTCGTGATTCATTGTGTAAAAGGTCTTTTGAAACGGAGAGGAGAGTCAAAAATGCCCATTTATGAATTTCGTTGCACTGCATGTGACCATATTCAGGAGGTCCTGGTTTCTTCCAGTTCCAGTGAGGTCAAGATGAATTGCGAGGCCTGCCAGGGAGAAGATCTGGTGCGGGTGCTCAGCACGGTGAGCTATGCCATGGGATCTTCCAGAGGGGAGGCTGCTGGACCCTGCATGACCACAAAGTCCTGCGGTCCCGGAAACAGCTGCTCCAGCATCGAGCTGCCGGGCCACACTCGCTAGGAATGCCATGGCAGGGGCAGTTCCGAAAAAAATAAATCTTTCGTGTCATGGCCAATTCCCTGTGACTCCCGGCGGTGGCGGCGAATGAAAAAGGGGATTGAGGCCCGGTGGGTTCGTGCTGTGTCAATCCCCGAGAGTTTTGGAACCCCTCATGAGCACACCCTTTGTGGCTGGAGAGCTGTTGTACCCCGTTTCTCCAAGCAGTTCACATTGTGCAAACCCTGCCTCTTTCATCATTTCCAGGAAATCCTTTCCCGGTATGGCACCACCCTGTCACCTGGCCCAGCTTCGAAGGATGGCCTGTTTGTCCTGGGGTGGGTCGGCTGTGAGCACCTGGTCGGCAATCATGAAACGCCCATTGGGCTTCAACACCCTGAACACTTCCTGGAGCGCTTTCAGTTTTTCCGGTATGAGGTTGAAGGCTCCGTTTGAAATCACCACATGAAAGGATTCCCGCTGAAAAGGAAGGCTGTCGCCCGAAGCTTCCAGGAACTGGACGTTGTCCAGGGGGGTTGACCGCAGATTGTTTTGAGCAGCTTTGATCATTTCGGGCACGGAGTCGATGCCGAGGATGAAGCCCTTCGGCCCTGACATCATGGCTGCGAAGAGAGCATCCACTCCCGAGCCGCAGCCTATGTCCAGGAGGATTTCCCCTTCTTCAAGGGAACCCATGGAGAAAGGGTTGCCCACACCGCAATAAGAATTCAGGACCTCGGGAGGCAACCTGTCCATGAGCCTTTCGGAGTACTGAAGACCTCTCAAGCCCTCTTTTCCCGTTGGGTAACGGAACCGGCCTTCTTTGGGGTTTCCGGCTGCGCCCCTGTAGCGTTGCCGAATCATCCTGGCGATCCAGGCCCTGTCTTCGTCGCTGAAATTTTCGCGCATGCTTCCCTCTCCCCCGTTGATCCAGGTTGATTTTTAAAAAAAAGTTTTCAGTACAATATGTAGCTCATGTGGGATTCTGTGGCCAGTCCTGCGGGTTTTTTGCGTGCTGAAGACAGCATGAGAGTTTTAGCGGGCAGAGTTTTAGCGAACATTGGGCCCTCTCGAAGCACCGGGAACGACCGGACTGGGCCATTTGCATGGGACAGACCACCCTTTTCCACCTC
>SL_3KL_010_SEDDRAFT_10005046_pt1 | contig 11886 bp, 8 predicted proteins | sample SodLakKL_010_SED_2_FD_10381 | JGI IMG/M metagenome (IMG submission 10381)
AGTTCGCAGAGAATGCGCAGAGAAAAGCTCAGCGATTTCCTTTGCGTCCTTACCCTCCTCGGCGGTGAGTAAATGGGAAGTAAAGAATCACCGCCATCAGTGCAAATGAGGGGGAGGCCGCAGAGGTTCAATTGATAATTGACAATGGCCCACCAAAGCTTTCTTGTCCCCCCGCCCCCAATGCTTTGGGTGGGCAGGCGGAGATATCTGTAGATACGCACGGCCGTGGGTGTTGAACTATCAATACATTTATCGTCCGACAAAATATGCTCCAAACCGAAAATCCTTCAAATTTTGGATATACATCCGACCATGTCGTACTTACGCTTGCAACCAGTCATCGGCCAAGTATCACTTGGATCCACCACAGGGGAACAGAGGTCACAGTGAGCCCAAAAATTCAAACAAATCAACAATCCCTGCGAATAGATATACTGCGGACAACATCGAGGTTGCACACTAAAAAACAACTCGCCAACTCACAGACTCACCAATTCACAACTGAACAAAGACTCACCAATTCACTTTCAAACCTCCATCGCTTTAATAGCAGGTAGTTCCGATCCTTCCAAAAGGGTTAGCATGGCACCGCCTCCTGTGGAGAGGAAACTCATCTTATCCTGCATGCCGAATTGAATGACCGCTGCTACTGAATCACCCCCGCCGATCAACGAGTACGCCCCGTTTTTTGTGGCCTCTCCAATGGCCTTTGCCACCTCAATTGTACCCGATGCAAAGGGCTTCATTTCGAAAACTCCCATCGGGCCATTCCAAAATATGGTTTTGGAGCCATTTATTACTTCGGCAAAGGATTTGACCGTTTTGGGACCGATGTCCAGCCCCATGAATCCCTCCTCTATCTCGTTAGCAGGAAGGGTCTTGACCTGAGCATTCTCAGAGAATTCGGATGCGGCTGTTACATCAATTGGTAAGTGAATGTTCACTCCGGATTCTTTTGCCTTCTCCATGATGCGTTTCACCAGTGGGATCTGGTCTTCTTCTAATATGGATTTTCCTATTCGGCCGCCCTTTGCTTTGAGGAAGGTGTAGGCCATTCCGCCGCCGATGAGCAGGTTGTTGGCCCGGGGCAGCAGGTTTTCTATCAGTTGAATCTTGTCGGACACTTTGGCGCCACCGAGGATTACAGTATAGGGCCTTTTGGGATCTGAACTGACCCTGGATGCCTCCCGGAGTTCCCGGTCCATAAGCAGACCAAATGCCTTGTTTTCGCGAGAGAAAAACCTGGCTACAGTGGCCGTAGAGGCGTGTTCCCTGTGGGCGGTTCCAAATGCATCATTTATATATATGTCAGCCATGTCAGCCATTCTTTTGGCGAGAGCTTCATCTCCTGCCGATTCTCCCTCTTCAAAACGCGTATTTTCAATTACTAGGATGGAGCCGGCTTTTAGGTTAGCAGCCTTTTTCTGACTGTCTTCACCGGCCACATCTTCAGCCAACGCAACCTCTTTACCGGTCAATTTTGCTATCTCTTCGGCCACGGGTCTAAGGGTAAATTGCTCCCTGTCTATGCTCCCGTCTTCCTTGCGCTTTTTTTGGGGCCGTCCAAGGTGACTCATCAAAATGACAGCCCCACCGTTTTGGAGTATTTTTTCAACCGTGGGAAGGCAAGCCGTTATCCTTGTGTTGTCGGCAATTTCGCCGTTTTTTATTGGGACATTAAGGTCTGCTCTTACAAGTGCCTTTTTCCCTTTGAACTGAATCTCATCAAATTTCATAAATGGATTTTTTTGTAAAAAATACCGGCAATTCAACGGTATAGTATTGCCGTGAATGACACCTCCACAAGTTTTTTATCGAGCTTTTATCCCAAATGCAGCGGTGTTAAGACTTTCGAAAAAATAATTATATTTGTAACAGTTTCGAACTGTAAATATATGGGTTTTGAAAGATTCAAAAGTGACTAACCGGAATTTTCCTATGCAGACAAATAGTATTAAAGCCTGTGGATTGGTCTTATTGTTGATGGTTTTCGTGGCGTGTTCTCCTGATTCTGAGAAAGTGGAGGATAGAATTGATGGCACTGAGTACATGGTTTATCTCCTTGACTCAATTGCAGAGCATTCAGATCCCACCCAGAATTACCACATGAATTTGGCATTGGCGGAGATATACAAACAGGAGATGGAGGCGAGCAACAATCCAGGTGAGCAGACCATGCTGTATTTCCAATATTCTCAAGAGCTCCTCAACGGTGGTAGAGTGGTTACAGCTATTCAATAATTTGAGACACTGATCCAAAGCCTGGAAAATCAGGGGCTTGGAATCAACGAGAGTACAAAACCTTTTTACGATATGCTTGCGATCGCCTACTTGAGAATGGGGGAATTGCAAAATTGTGTGGATAATCCCACTTCTTATTCTTGTATTGTGCCACTTCAACCCGAGGGTTTTCACAGGGCCAGAACGGGTGCTGAAAATGCTACACGGATTTACGAAAGGATTTTGGATCACTTTCCCGACGATTTTAACAGCAAGTGGTTGCTCAATGTCTCCTATATGGCGCTGGGAAAGTATCCTCATCAGGTTCCTGAAGAGTGGCTGGTCGAATTGATGCCGCCTGGTTCTGATGAAGGTTTTTTATTCAGAGATGTAGCCAGTGAATTGGGCTTGAATATTCTGGGTTTGTCCGGTGGAGTGGCAGTTGATGATTTTAGTGGCAACGGTTACCACGACATCTTTATGACCAGTTACGGGCTCCGGGATCAATGCCGGCTATTTTTCAACAACGGAGATGGAAGCTTTACTGATGTTACGGAATCCGCGGGTTTGAAGGGTATTGTTTCGGGTCTGAATGTAATCCACGCGGATTACAACAACAGCGGATTCCCCGATATTTTTATCCTAAGAGGTGGCTGGTTGAATCCAGGAGGCAACCATCCCAATTCTCTATTGAGAAACAACGGAGACGGAACGTTTACCGATGTAACCAAAGAAGCCGGTCTGTTGAGTTTTAAACCCACTCAAACGGCAGCCTGGGCCGATTTTGACGGTGATGGATACCTGGATCTGTATATAGGGAATGAGACTTTGCCAGGTTCAGGAGTCAGTTACTCTAATGAATTGTACAGAAACAACGGAGATGGAACATTTACCAATGTGGCCGCCCAAAGCGGTCTCGACGTCTCCGGATTTACCAAGAGTGTGGTTTGGGGTGATATCAACAACAATGGACTGCCCGATTTGTACATTTCGCTATTGGGCGCTCCGAACCTTCTTTTTGCAAACAGGGGAGGAAGCCATTACAGGGAGTGGAAATTTGAAGAGATCGCGCAAATCGCCGGTGTTCAGCAACCCATTCACAGTTTTCCTGCCTTCTTTTTTGACTTCGACAATGACGGCTATGAAGATTTACTGGTTTTTGACTATACAACGAGCATGATAACTGACCTGGGAAGTGAATTTGTCAAAGGCCTGAGGGGCGAAGCTCCAAATGCTGAGACCCTTCGATTGTACAGGAATTTGGGCAATGAAAAATTTGAGGATTACACGGAGAAAGCGGGATTGAAAATAGCCCTTTTTACCATGGGCTGCAATTATGGAGACCTGAACAACAGCGGTTTTCCGGATTTTTACTCCGGTGCCGGGGCGCCTGATTTAAGGTCCATTGTGCCCAATCGAATGTTTGTCAATGTCGATGGAAGGCATTTTGAAGAGATAACACACTGGGGTTTTGGTCACATACAAAAGGGGCACGGGATCGCTTTCGCTGACTTTGACAACAATGGACAGCAGGATATTTACGCTGTGCAGGGAGGTGCTTACGAGGGCGACGTGGCTTACAATCTGCTATTTAGAAATCCGGGAAATGACAACAGTTGGATTCACCTGATAATGGAGGGAGTAAAGGCCAACCGGTCCGCAATTGGAACTCGTGTTGCCATTCACACCCTGGATGAGGAGGGAAAGGAAAAGACTTTTTTCAAAAGGGTAAACACCGGTGGTACTTTTGGTTCCGGGCCACTTAGGGTAGAGTCGGGTCTCGGTAATGCCAGAGAGATCGAGAAAATTGTTGTTCACTGGCCAAAACCGGGAGGCATGGAGGTTTTTGAAAACCCTCCGATTAACCGCATTCTGAAAATAAAAGAGGGTGAGCGAGAATATGAAGATGTGACGGAAACCGGTATTGTCTCAGGTGTAAATTGATGTGGAATTGACTGGAGACAAATAAATTTCAGAGCGGCCAAAAATTGGTTTAGAAAACTGATTACAGAAGAGTCAGCCGGTTACCGCAACCTTCGATTGCAAAAAAAAGCCTTATATTAGCTCCTTTAATAACTTTATTATGAAACCACAAGCATTGTTAAGATTAAAGCCACTGCTGATTGTTGTGCTGCTCGTTACTCCTCTTATTGTCACTGCTTCTGAGACTGTGAATACTGCTGAAAAGGTAGTGGAATTTCAAAGTCCCGGTGAAACTGAAGCCTTTGAAATGCTGAGCGACTTTTTGATGAACATTAATTCTCATCTCGCAGAAACTGCCACTAGAGGAGATTATACCGATTCTGATTTTCGCGCATGGGCAGCGAACAAATACGGTTCTGTAAGGGCCTTCAGAAGTCAGTGTAGAGCACTTCAAATGACCTTTGAAAACATTGCAGAAAAAATTGGAACCAATTTGAGAAGTACTGATGGCGTGGGCCGGGTAATCGATCATATTCTCGGAGATAAAAACTCCCGATTAGAGCAAATCGCTGTATCGGAAGGGCAGGAGCGGTTAAAAGAATGCTATGAACAATTTATTCGAAATCACCAGTCTTGCCTCGAAACTGCTGTCGCCGATGGGCTTTTTGAGTATCAGGACTGGCACAGCGGCGCTCAACTCATGAACTGTATGTCGCAGAGCGTCCGGGGATTTAATGATTGCGCCGGATTGTAATTCCTTTGCTTTTTCCCCTCAAAAATAGCTCTTTTACCCAACGGAGAGCTTTTAGGGCCACGATCCAGGTCTATTTTGTAAATGAAATAAGCTACACTATGGAATCGCATATAGTGGTTGGAGTCACAGGAAATTTATCAATATTCCAAAGTCGAACTATTTTTCCAAACCTTTTGATTGGAATTTAGAAGAGGGGTAGGCATTCACCGAACAGGGTAAATTGAGCAAGAGTATTGCGGAGGTTTTCCAGATTCTTGGATTCTTACCTCAACAGTGTTACATCTCCTTTCAGCGTTCTGGTATCTCCGTTGGGCAGGCGGATTTCGATCACGTAAACATACACATCGGATGGAGCCCTGGAACCGTTTTGTCTTCCGTCCCAGCCGGTATCATTGTCGTTGTTGTTGTATACGAGTTGCCCCCATCTATTCCATATTTTGAAATCAGAGATAAAAGAGCCGTCGAATAACTCGGCATTAGTAACCACAGGTCGGAAGTACTGGTTGACCTCTTGTTGACCTCCAGGGGTAAATACATTGGGAACCTCAAATACGGGTTCAATGCCAGAAATATTTATGTTAACTATCCGCTCACAGCCATTTTCATCCAATAACACCGCAGTGATTACATTATTGGCATCTTCTTCTACAATTTCTATCTGGACTGTTCGCACACCCTCTGCAACCACTTCGCCATTGTAAAGCCAAACAATATCATCCACAGGTACTGTAGGGAATGAGAGCAATTCGAACTCACCGACGGTTCCGATAGGGATTTCATTTCCGGGAGATGCTTCAATTTCGAGTTGGTCAGGCGGAGAAAAGACATCGATTTCCACATTGCCCCTCGATTCACATCCCTCCTCATCGAAGGCGGTCAATTGAAAGCTGGTGGTGGTATTGACTGTGGCAAAGGGTTCAAAGCAATCGGTGCAACTCAGCATATCCACCGGTCCACTCCATGACGGATCACTAAAACCCTCTGAATCGACCAGTATCTGTATGGGTTCTCCGGGGCAGGCAATCAAGTCTTCAATCGGAATAGGTGGATAAATTACATTGATGGTCACTGAAGCACTGACCGGGCAACACTCCTCCTTGGTGGCCTCAACTGTGTAGGTAGTGGTCTCACCGGTAATTGCGATGGGGTTTGGACAATCCGTACAACTCAAACCCTCAGCCGGAGACCATTCAATGTCTGTAAGATCGGTGGGGTCAATTTCTATCTGGACCGGTTCATTGGCGCAAATCACCGTATCTGACGGAGTAATTGGGAGTTCGGGTTCCACCACATCTATGAAAATGCTGTCCACCGATTCACAGGCGTTGTTCATATTGGTCCTTATGTAGTATTGAGGGACACTGGCTTCTATGGATATATTTTGATTGGTGATATCGTCCTGTATGGAACCATCCTGGGGGCTCCACTCGTAGTTGATATCGGGAAAATTTTCGGGATTGGCGGGATTGGAGAAAATGGTAATAAAGTCTCCGGGACAGTATTTGTTGCACTCTTCCCGTGGCTCAGGCACTACGACATATTCAAACTGCGGTAGCGAGTCAAGTCGCACAATCACCGTGTCCCGGGATTCACAGCCATCTGGTGTGACCATGTGTACTGTGTACCTGGTAGAAAAATCAATAGTCGCAGTAGGGGATGAAATGGTCCTGTCATTAAGGCTCCCATCATTGGGCTGCCACTCAAATGTTGAGCCGGGCGGATTGAAATTAGTTTGTAGAACTACTTCTGTAGTTGGTGTATCCAGGCAGACATAGTGAATGTCGTCGAGTTGAATTTCCAGTTGGTTGGGTAGCACTTCCACCTCTACAGAATCAACTTCTGTACACAGGCCATTTTCACTTTCCGCAAAAAGAATGTAAGTAATGGTGCTTTGCGGTGTCGCAATGGCATCGTAGGCAGAACTGTCACTGAGATATTCATTGGGTGTCCAGGCGTATGTGGCTCCCGGATCGCCCATTCCTATGGTCAGTTGCAAGCTCTCACCCTGGCAAATGATGGTATCTCTGGTAGTGAATTCCAAAGGTGACAAATCATCCACAATGATGGTTTGAGAGGCTGTAAAAATGGAATCTCCAGTAAAAAACTCCAATACTAACTCGGTGGTTTGTTCCGGGGTTATGGTGACTTCAAGGGCTGAGGGATCTGCAAATAAATCCTCAGGGTTCCATCTGACAGAGTCGGGGATTTCATTTGAAGAAACTGCCAGCGTAATCGATTCGCCAATGCAGAAACTCGTATCACCCTCAGTAACGAGTATTTCAACATCCGGATTTGTTTGTGCAATGCCCACTGTCAGGCTGAAGGAAAAGATCAGAGCAGTGGCAGACAGCCAAATAATTGAAGTAATTATGTGTTTGATCATGTATAGTTCGTTATATCGGCACCAAATTTACGATGAATTTTGGAGAATTATTATAAATCCTCACTTTTTTACAGTCTGTAGCTTACAATGTCGAAATACAATACAAAGACCTTTTTCATGATGGGATTTTACAGGATTTCATTCCTGCTGGCCATGTTGTTCTTGTGTGGTACGCACAATATACATTCACAGGAACGTAAGTCCTTTGAGTTTGAAGGGTTGGAGCGCAGTTTTTTGGTCAAGGTGCCGGAAAAAATGTACAGTGAGTCGGGCTACCCTGTCGTGGTTGCGCTCCACGGGTTCACACAAAGTGCCCGCAGGATATCAAATTATTCTGGATTTGTAGAAATGGCAGAGGAAGAGGGCTTTATCGCGATTTTCCCGCAAGGCATTCAGGCATCCTGGAATTTTGGTATTACTCTCAATAATGTGGATGATGTGGCCTTTCTGTCCTCCATGTTGGACAGCCTGGAAAAATGGTATCCTGTAGATTCAGAGCGAATTTATTTTTGCGGTTTTTCCAATGGGGCATTTATGAGTTTTGAAATGGCCTGCCGAATGAGTCACCGGCTTGCCGCCATTGCCTCGGTTGGTGGAAGCATGGGCCGCTCCCAATTCCTGGATTGCGAACCGGAATATCCCGTGGGGGTCATGATTGTGCACGGAAATGACGACAGGGTGATATTGTTCGAGGGACAATCCTGGGTCAAACCTGTTGAAGAAGTTACGGATCACTGGGTACTGCAAAATGGCTGTAATATGGTGCGGGATACAATGGAGACTTTCTCAAACGACCAGGGGGTGATATCGGTTGTGAGAATGTCTCACAGTCCTTGCCAGGATCAAACTGCAGTGGAGTTGTGGAAAGTTTACGGAGGAGGACATACCTGGCCCGGTTCCAGGGCGCATTCAGGCAGTGGAAGAACCAACAGGGATATTGATGCCAGTGCAAAAATGTGGCAGTTTTTTACTCGCCACAAAAGAGCAAATTTTCAACCGGAAACTAAATAGATGCCCAAATCTCCTTTTCTTTGCATCTCAAATACTTCCCTGCAAAAATGGTCTGTTAAGATTGCAGTTAAGGGACGTGAGGTAAGTTTTCAGAGCGGATAGGCGTTTTTAAAGAAAAATGGTTGAATGCAAGTTTCCACAGATACTATTCAAAGCAATTTCTCACTCAAAGACTTCAATACCTTTGGGCTGGACTGTACGGCCGGAGCATTTTTGAGGTTAGACAATCCCGCTGAATTGTCGCTATTGCCGGAGCTGATTTCCCGCTATGAAAATTATTTGATTCTCGGTGGTGGAAGCAATTTATTGCTGCCGGATTATTTTGACGGCCTGGTGGTGCAAATTGCTCTGGATAAACTTCAAACCAGGGAGAGTGATTCCGATGTGTTGGTAAATGCAGGTGGGGGCTTGAACTGGCATGAACTGGTTGCTTTTTGCGTAAAAGAGAACTACGGTGGCATTGAGAATCTCGCGCTCATACCAGGCAGTACTGGTGCCGCGCCCATTCAAAATATCGGTGCTTACGGGGTTGAACTCAAAGATGTTTTTGTCTGTCTGAATGCCTTCGATTTGCAAACGGGAGAATACCGCTGCTTCAACCGCGAAGAAATGGAATTCGGTTACCGGGACAGTGTGCTTAAAGGCAGGTACAAAGGCCGGTTTATCATTGCGGATGTTTGGCTGAAACTCACCACCCGAGACCACCGGATCAATACTTCTTACGGTGCACTGGCTGGTGATCTGGAGAAAAAGGGAGTCGAAAATCCCGGAATTTCAGATGTTTTTAAGGCAGTGGTGGAAGTCCGAAAGTCAAAATTGCCCGACCCCGGGCAAATTGGGAATGCGGGAAGCTTTTTCAAAAACCCTGTGGTGGATGCCGGTACCCTTGAATCAATTCAAAAGAAGCACTCGGATGTGGTGTTTTTTGAGTTGCAAAGTTCCGGGATGATGTACAAAATCCCGGCAGGTTGGCTGATTGAGCGTTGTGGCTTTAAGGGTAAACTCAAAGGTCCTGTGGGCTGTTATGAAAAGCAGGCACTCGTCCTGGTCAACCGGGGCGGAGCAAAATCATCTGATCTGGTGACTTTTGCCGGTGAAGTCCAGCGCTCCGTGGCAGCAGAATTTGGGATTTTCCTTGAGCCGGAGGTCAACATAGTTCAGCCTGAGAATTACGGGGATGTGATTTCTCTTTGATTCGCCAAAAGTTTCGCGGAAACAGTTCTTTCATACAAATTAATCCCTGTCGCCATCGAGTGCCGGATCGTATTCGGGCAATTCGTATTCGTCCCTGTTACCCCTGCCGAAAAGGGTGACTTTAAAATGGGTGTAGCGGTGCGGATTCAATCTGATATCTTGCATCAGGAGGTTCAGGTTGCTAATACCGCGGTTTAGGTTGTCAGCAATCTCGGGATCGGTCAGTAATTTGCCCAATGTACCCTCGCCATCGTTGAGCATTTGCAGGGTTTGATTGAAATTATTGAGTGAGGCGGTGAGACCATCCAGGCTTTGGTCTGCGCGGTCGATGGTGCCCGAAATTTGTTCGGGAATGTTTTGAGCTGCCAGCCCTTCAGTAATTTCCTGAAGATTTTCGAGCGACTCTCCAATACTGCCCATTTTTTCGTCCAAATTGGCTGTTGCCTTGTTGACATTGCCGGTTAGCTCGGCGATATTGGGTCCCGCCTTTGCCATCATAATGTCCATTCTGGCTGTGATCCGCTCTAAATTGCGGATGGTGTGTCCCAGTCTTTTGAAAGACTCGAGAAATTCGTTGGTCTCTTCCTGCTCTCTGAACCGCACACCCAGGGTGTCAATGACATTTCCCAGCCCATCGCCAATTCGCATTAGATATTCATCTACCTCATCCCTGGAAACCAGACTTTCAATAAGGCTCTTGTTGACCCCTTTCAGATAGTCGCCGGCTTGAGCACAGTCATCCCCGGTGCATCCTCTGGTAAATATAATTTCCACAGCTTTTTGGCCTGCAATCCCCGTACTCATGATATGCACCTCAGCATCCCTGGGCAATCGAATATTTCTTTCAACACTGAGTTGAATGGTAATGAACTCCATGTTGTTTTCGAAGAAAATATCTGTAACTGTGCCAACCCTTTTTCCGCGTAGTAAAACTTCGGAATTTCTTGGCAGTTGGTCAATATTGTCAAATTGAGCGTAGTAGTGGATGCTCCTGACGAGCAAATTATTTCCCTTTAGAAACTGATAACCCCAGATTGAGGCCACAATGACTATAATGCTAAAAATCCCAATTTTAATTTCGGGTCTTATTTTCACAATTGCTTGTTTTTATGAACCGGGGTGCAAAGATAAATATAGTGAAGCACTGCGGTAATTTAACACAGAATAAACTTGGAGAAGAGGGGGATTATTTCGCTTAAGCTCAATCCGCACTCAATAATTCACTCACTGGAATGCGTTGCGAATCCTTTACTCCAATGATAAACGCATCCTGATAACCAATTTCGTTGAGGTTTGTTCTGTGCTCTGCTGCCTCGTCGTAGGATTTGAATCTTCCGCTCAACAATCTCCAAAGTCCCCCTTCTTCCATGGTGTAAATGTATGAATTGCCCAGGTTGTCAAGGCCTTCTGTGTTTATTTCGGACGAACTCGAGAGCAATTGTACGGCAAAGAAAGCTTCCTCGATAGTGATTTCGCGTTCCTCAACCGGCTTTTCCTGGCTTTCCGTATTCTGGACCTCGGCAGATTCTTCGACATTAAGCTCTGTATCGGTGACAATATCTGCCTCTGCTCGCGGTGTCCGGGCGATGGGTTCATACCCCCAATCTCTAAGGTATTGTTGAATGCCGCGCAGAATGGAAAGAGCTATTTCTCTTTGACCCTCCTCACTGGCCAGGTATTTTTCCTCTTTGGGATTGCTCAAAAATCCAGCTTCTACCAACACACTGGGCATGGTCGCCTGTCGGAGCACCAGAAATCCCGCTTGTTTTACTCCGCGGCTGTTTCTGCCGGCTGTGTTTTTAAATTCTTCTTCCACCAGAGATGCAAATCGGATGGAATGTCCGAGATAGGCGTTTTGATAGGCAGAGAAAATAATGTGACCCTCCGGTGAATTCGGATCATACCCTCCGTAGTGCTCCTCGTAATCCTCCTCAAGCGCAATAACTGCATTCTCCCGCTTGGCAACCTCGAGATTTTCCTGGGCCCTGTGCAATCCCAAAACAAAAGTTTCAGATCCCTTGACATGTGGCCTGCCGGGTGCAATATTGCAGTGGACTGATATAAAAAGATCTGCATTATTTTCATTGGCAATTCGCGCCCTTTCGTGCAGCGGCACAAACACATCCTCTTCCCGGGTCATTATCACATTGACATCCGGAAAGTAGCGGGCCAAAAGGTCATTGAGTATGAGGGAAATATTTAAAACTACTTCCTTCTCCGTAATAAAACTTCCGATACCTCCGGGGTCCCTGCCCCCGTGCCCGGGATCAATTACTATGGTCTTAACCGGATTGTTAGCTTTAACATTAACAAAAGCAACGTCCTGATAATGAAGGCCGTTATCCATCAGATGCGCATTATTTGTTGCAAAAATGACCGGCACTGATGATAATGTACCTAA
>SL_3KL_010_SEDDRAFT_10005047_pt1 | contig 11886 bp, 6 predicted proteins | sample SodLakKL_010_SED_2_FD_10381 | JGI IMG/M metagenome (IMG submission 10381)
AATCAATGACTTTGCGTCGCACCCTGTTTCTGATCATTGCCCTGGGGTTTGTTACAACTCACTCCACAGTTGCTCAATCCACTATTCCCGGATCGGATGAGAGGAATCAGCATTGGGTAGAAATAGAAATAAAAAGTGTTTTCGTGCCTTTAGAGGCCACCGGATTGCCGGGCATTATGTTTGGAATCGCCGAATTTCCTGAGGAATTTGAATTGGAAAAGGTCAATTGGATTGCTTCTCATGAGCGAGGAGACCAACCCATTGAAATCAGGGAGTCCTCTTCTGCCATTTTTTATTTCCCCACTGAAGGTCACTACACGGTTGAAGTGGTTCTTTTGGATCAGAGTGGACAAATTGGAAGAGGGAAAACCACACTAACACTTTCTCCTGAGCGCGCAGTAACAGAGAGCATTCATCCCATCACCGGCTCTTTCAGACAGGAGGTGAATTCCCATGAATTTCGCGAGGCAGCCCAAATATGGGAGCATCTCGAATTGACCGGAACAAGTGCCAAACCGGCTCAACTGCTGGGAATGCCGTGGTATCTGCCCGCGGGACTGGCGGCCGGAGCTGCGGGAGTGGCCATCTTGAGTTTGAGCGATGAGGATGCTGTTCCCGAACTCAGGATCAACGATTTAAATGTGGCGGTACCATGCGATGAAAGCACTTATGTATTTCCGCTTTCCAATGACGTAGGGGAGGAATTGAAGATGGTTGAAGTGAACGGCTTGCCCTCCGATAGAGGCCGCTGGATGCCGCCGGATCGCATTGAAATTTTTTCGGGACAAACCTCCTCTTTTTCTTTTAGCTATATAGCAGAGGATCGACACGACCAAAATGGATCGGCCGTGGTTCAGGTGGATCTGATTTTTCCCGAACTCATCATACCCGAGACGGTGGTGGAGGTGGAGGCCGGGCAGGCCGTCAGTGGGAATTTATTGGAAAACGCGCTCTGTTCTGATTGTCGTATTGTCGGTCATGAGTCACCTGCATCGGGGAGTCTGGAGCGGGTGGGGGCGGAGTTTACCTATTTTTCTGAACCGGATTTTGGGGGCACGATCAAAGTCAATTTTGAGGTTGTCGATGAGTGCGGGCAGGAAAAAACGTCTTTACTGTCCATCGTAGTGCACCCGCAGTGTATCAGTAGTTTTTCTTTCGAAACTCATGCTGCGGACTGTGGCCTGGAGAATGGATCGGTTCAACTGGTCAGCAGTTCGGAAGGCAATTTTAGCTTTTTATGGAACACGGGTGAAACCTCTGAATCCCTCGATGGACTTTCTGCGGGTCAATACGATCTGACCATAACCGATGAGAACAATGGATGTATTTACGAAAGGGAATTCAGCGTGGAAGAGGAACCCTTCGATTACTTGGTGGGCTTCCAGACCATTGATGGCAGTTGCGTAGAAAGTGGAAATGCGCTGTTTGAATTGTTCAGCCCCGGCGACGGTCCGGTAGAGCTTTTATTGACTTTTTCAGGGGGTACCTTAGAGGGGCAGACAGGAGGAAGCGGTCAAAGGACTTCACTGAAGGAATTGTGGCCCGATCATTTTTTCCGTGCCGACCAATATCAGATCACAGTATTTGACCAGGAGGCCGGAAGTGATTGTGCCCAACAGAAAAGTTTTACTTTGGAGGAAAAGGATTTGCCCATGACCCTGGCCGATGACCACTATTCGGTTTATGAAGGAAGTGAATTGACGGGCAATGTACTTGAAAATGATAATGGAACGGATTTGAGGGTGATTGATTACGAGGAGGTGGAGTTTGGCACTTTGCAAATCGGTGAAAACGGAGATTTCAGTTTTGTATCCGAGCGCGGGGAGAACGGCTTGATCGAAGTTGAATACACGGCCTCCGACAGTTGTGGACAAAGCAAAACGGCCGTTTTGAGCATAGAGGTTCTCAGTTGTCAAATTTCAGTGGATTTTGAAGTGGAGGGGGCGGACTGTCAGGAGTCCAATGGTGGGATCTCTGCCTTATTGGAATCACCGGAGAACTATACCTTTGAGTGGTCTGTTCCGGGTCTTTCAGCCGACATTGAGGGTTTGAGTTCAGGCCAGTACTTTCTTACCCTCACTCAAAAAGAAACGGACTGTAAGGAGGAATTTGAGATTTTTGTCGATACCCGTGCTCCGGAGGCCACAGACGATCAGTTTACTGTGGTTGTCAACGACAGCCTGGAAGCCAATGTATTGGAAAACGATATGGGAGTCGGTTTGCTGGTCGACAGTCACGGCCAACCCTCAGAGGGGGTATTCGATTTGGATGAAGAGGGAAACTTGACATTTAAACCCGGAGAAAATCAGTCGGGAAATGTATCGATCTGGTACGTGATCAGGGACAGTTGTGATCAACTCGACAGCGCGTATATCCATTTAAAAATTGTGCCGCCCGATTGCGAATGGGAATATCAAATTGAAAAGGACAGTGCAGATTGTGGTTTGTCCAACGCATGGGTGTGGTTGACTTTAGATACGGAATGCGATTACGAGCTGATCTGGCACGATGGCAGTGGGGAGGACAGTCTGAGGAATCAGTCGGCAGGTTTATACGAGCTCAAAATAATTTTGAGCGGGGAGGAGAGAAATACCGACACGGTGTATGTGGAGTACAGGATTTTTGAAAAAAATCCGGTCTATCACTCGGAAGTGGAACTCATACATGCCAATTGCTTAAATCCACCGGATGTAGTGATGGAATTGAACAGTTCAGGTCAGGGCGATTTTGAGGTAGTGGTAGAGGGACCGGAGACTCAGGGCGAGTATTACACTTCTGATTCTACCTTTCGATTATCGGAATGGGAAGATCCACAGGTAGGGACATATCGTTTTTTCATACGGGATCTTTCAATGGATTGCGACATGGCAGACAGTTTGGAAGTTGAATTACTGGAGGAGGATCTGCCGATGGAACTGCAGGACGATCACTATGAAATGGAGTCGGGCAGCACTTTGGAATTCAATGTTTTGAGCAATGATACAGGGACCGGATTAAAGGTGATTGACTATGAGGATCCTCCCTTTGGGAATCTCAATATTGAAGAAAAGGGGAATGGTTCCTTTACGGCCGAAATCCCCCTTCACGGGTTGATCAGTGTGGTCTATACAGTGGAGGACAGTTGCGGATCCATCTCTGAAGCGCTGCTAACGATTGATGTGGTTCTGCCGCCCTGTGATTTTAGCGTGGAGTTTGCAATTGCGGATGCCCATTGTGGGTTCGATGACGGTGCATTGAATGCCACAGTCAACCCAGCCGGGGATTACAGTTACAGCTGGAGTAACGGAGAAACCACATCCTCCATTTCCGGTCTGCCACCGGGTACGTATGAACTGACCGTTACGGATGAACTCCTGGAGTGTGATTTGGAGTTTACCGCTGTGGTGAATGAGTTGCCCTCTGACTGGATAATAAGTCACGAGGTTTACCCTTTTGGCTGTAGCAATGAACCGGACATTGTTTTAGATCTCCAGTCACCGGGAGATGTTCCGCTCACGGTAACGGTTTCCGGGGGCAATATTTTCAATCAGGTGATTACCGTTTCACCCGGGGAGCTGTTCTTGAGTGATCACTTTTGGCTGACGACGGGTCAGTACACCCTGACTGTGCTTCCCGTAGGGAGTGCTGCTCGGTGCAGTGAAACCCTCAGTGTTCAACTCACGGGAATATCCAATCCGGTTTCCCTGGATCTTTTACAGGCGACGCCCCCCACTGCTCCTCATTTGTCCAATGGATGGATTCAGATAGCGATCAACGATTCCGATACGCCATTTGAATTGTTTCTGAACGGCAGTTATGCCGGTTCTACCGATCAATCTACCCATACTTTTCAAAACCTGGGAGTCGGAACCCATGAAATTTATGCGGTAAATTCCAAAAACTGTCAGAGCGATACCCTGGTGGTGGAACTGCATTCTCCCGGTCGATGGAAGTTTGTGAAATCCCTTTCCGGAGTGGGTTCCCTCAGCCTTCCTTCGGGCATGGCTGATGTGCGTACCCAACTTTCCCGGGATTGGGCATTCGCTGATGCAGGGGAAAGACCTGCTGAAGGTTTGGGTATTCGCAGTGCAATTATTCACAGGAGTCACCATTTCACAATTCAGAGGGACTTGGGCCAATCCCGTTTTGGGTTCCTTGGATTTAGACACAGTGCAGGGCGTGAGATATGGGGAAGTGATCAGGAGGACACGTATCATTATCACTGGGGAGTATCCGGTTTTTCGGCAGGCGTTGGGAAGCGATATGAAGTGGGTTCCGGAGGCCTTTCGATTTCCTTTGGCCATGGGTTTGAGCGAGTCAGTGGGCGACTTGATGGGATGCATATTTCCGGTAGTTTGACTCATGACCGGCAGTTCTTTACGGTTTCGGGCGGGATTGATTACCCTCTTACAAAAGGGACGGAAATATCTGTTGACGGCTTTTACTATCATTTTTTGAAAAGTAGTGACCGACCGGGGATGATTTCCCTTCAGGTTAAAAAAGAATTTTAATTTTTTCCATCACATTGATCCACCACTGAGCGATTTAGGAGCATCTGCTAACCAGGTACGGTGTGGAAATTCGTTTGGTCAGGGTGGCGAATTTTAGTAAATTGCACAAAATTTAATCCAGTTTAAAAATTTTCGGTCTGATGGGGCGCGCATTTTTGATTATCTTTTCACTTTTAATGCTTTTCGGTTGCAGGGGCGACCTTCAGGAGAGGTTCAGAACACAGCCTTCAGCCATCGGAAAAATACAGCAGTTGAATCTGGTCGTGGATCCCCAGCTTTGGGAGACCCATTTGGCAGATACTTTTTCTTTTTACTACCAGGGCGCCTATTTGATATTGCCGCAACCCGAGCCCATTTACGACCTGAGAGTGTTGGAAGTGGACGAGTTGCTGGACGATCCCATCAAAAGAGAACTCAAGCTTTTTTTCAAAATGGCAAATCTCGCAGACACCCATTCTACCCTTACCAAAATGGTGAAGAGTGATCTCGGAGAAGCCCGAATTGAGGAGTCTCTGCAGGATCGGAATTTTGGGGTTCAGATTGTGAGAGATAAGTGGGCCAAGGGTCAAATGGTCGTCTATTTGTACGGTAGGAATCTGGATGCTTTGGCAGAGGGTATTGTCAGGTCTTTTGATCAAATCCATCAGAGAATTGAGGATTTTTACTCCAGTACAGTGGAAGCTGAATTGTACGGCGGTGGCATCAATCGGCAGTTGAAGGGATTGATCGAAAAAAAGTTCAATGCTCAAATCGAGATACCTTCGCCCTGGGTGAAGGCAGTAGAGGAAGATAATTTTTTGTGGTTGAGAGAGGAAAAGCGCAATGCCAGCCTGAGTCTGCTTTTCTCATCGGTTCCCTACGAAGATTCATCTCAGTTGACTCACGGTTTTTTGAGGAGCCTGAGGGACAGCCTTACTACAGAGCATATCAGCAGTGGCAAAGAGGGGACATTTATGGTAGTGGACGACAGCTTTTTACCGACTTTTAATTACGAGTATGATCTCAATGGTCATTACGCCATAGAACTCAGAGGAATTTGGGATATGCGCGGAGATTTTATGGGGGGGCCGTTTCAATCTATCCTGGTGCTCAATGAGGCCGAAAACCGACTGTTCTTTGTGGATGCCTTTGCCTACGCCCCTGCTGAAGACAAGCGAAACCACATGATCAGGTTGAACCATATTCTCAACACCATTGGGTTTCAATAATTCGGGATAAGGAAAGGGTGGTCATTGCTTCGTCTCAAGTGTGCAAGACAGAAGTTTAAGGGTGATTTTTTCCTGAATTATGGATATTTTTGTACCTTGAGGTCGGTAATGGTATATAATTGTCTATTCGTTTTGGCTTCAGATTAAATTACAGCGGTTCTTTGCCATGGGATTTAAAATCGGAAAAAATGGTGTAGCTTAAAATTTTGGATACCTATAAAAATTTAAACCATGAAGTATAGATTTATAAGCATCGGCGTTGGTTTTTTATTCGCTTTTACATTTGGATTTTTCGGCTTAAATGCCCAGCAGGCCGTTGTCACCACCGGTGGTGATATTCAGTCGGCCGAGGGGTCGGTTGCTTTTTCGGTGGGTCAGGTTTTTTACCAATCCATTTCCAGCCCCTCCGGCTCTGTTTTAGAGGGAGTTCAACAGCCTTTTGAAATTTTCATCATTACTTCGGTGACGGAGGCGGATCCCCTGATTGAGCTGCGGTTGTTCCCCAATCCGGCAAGCGATTACTTGATTTTGGAGACCGGTGATCATCTTGATCCATCCGTCCACATGGCTGTATTCAATTCCATGGGGCAGATGATCCGAACCGCGAATGTAGAGAGAGAACAAACCAAGGTTTACGTCGGAGATTTAATGGCGGGGAGTTATTATGTTACTCTTTTCCAGGATGGTCGAAAACTGCAGACTTTTAAGGTGATTAAAAAGTAAATTTTTCTTCATTCACCCGGGGATCACTCCCGCAACTTTAAATGGATGGGTGCGATCCAGTGGTCGAGTTTGGCTTCGACCAGTTTTCCATTCCTGTAGGTGTAATAATTGTTTCTCGAACCCTCCAGTTTCAACTCATACTTGCCATTGCCCTTGTATTCAATGGGATTAAAAATGCCGTCGACTTCGGCGTAAACTTCTTTTATACCCTCGGGTTCTTTTACATACAAAAGAAGACTTGAAAATTCGATTTTTTCTTTGGGTATCATATTTTGCTTCTCGTCAATGACCGCCTTGTAATGGTGATTCCTGTAGGTGGTTTCTCCCTCTTGATGCAATTTTCCATCCCGGCAAATTTTAATATGGGCGTGCATCAGTTTCCCGGCTTTGTAACTGGCCTTCCCTTCGTACTCCACCGTTGCTTTCAAAAACAGGAAATTGACCTTCACATCTGATTCTACTTTTACTTTGAGGTTATCCATGTTGCTTTTGACTTCAATAGTCAGTTGCCCTACCGTTTTTCCCCGTATGATTTGATCGTAGGAATGGGTTTGCGATAGTCCATGAAAAGCTCCCAGTATAGAGAAAAGGAGGATAAAAGCTATTTTTAGTGAAGGTGTCATTAATAGATTAACTTAGTAAAAAGAAAAAAAATTCCGTCAATTTCCAACAATAGTGATTTTGATCCAATAAGTACCCCATCCAAACATTCTTTTCGCGGGTGTAAAACAATGATGCTTTCAGGTGGTTAGAAAGGTAAAGAGTATGAGGCGGCACGGTTTTCCGAACGATGATATGGATGCAGATTCTTTGAAAATGTAATTTTGCTATCACGAGTGAAAATACTGAAGGTGTTGGCCTTGGCGCGATTTTTGAATCTAAATGGGTAAAAGACTGTGGGGCGTATATTGCCGCGGCAGTTTTACAGAGGAAATAAAAAAATTCTTAACACATGAAGGGCAAGGGAAGTACGCCACCGCGATTAAAGCGAGCAGTGAGATGGGTAGAGCGCGCCATCATAATAGCGCTGATTGCCATCATGTCCTTACTGTTGCTTTTGGCGACGATTGAGCTCGGATATACGGTTTACCTGGCCTTGATGGAACCCCCTTCTGATACCCTGATTGTCGACCTCGACAACATGCTGAATATTTTTGGGGTATTTTTACTGGTGTTGATCGGCATTGAGTTATTGGATACCATCAAAGTTTATTTCAAGGAGAATGTCATTCACGTAGAAGTGGTGATTTTGGTGGCATTGATAGCTATTGCCCGAAAGGTGATTGTTCTGGATTTTGAGGAGTATTCGGGATTGGAAATCGTGGGTATATCGGCCATTATCATAGCCTTGTCTGCCGGCTATTACCTCATAAAGAAAACGGGCAGTACCGGCTTTTTCCCAAAAGAGAAAAAGGAGGTTGAAAATGTGACGGTGGAAGAGATGCCTGTTGATGATGAGGGAGATGAGGTGAAAAAAGTTAAAAAAACCGTCAAAAAGAAAGTTGAAATTCCAAAAGAAGGTAATCAACAAGTCGGGGATATCAAAAATCCCAAAAAATTATAGGTACAGGAAAAATTGAAATTAATGAATATAATAGTTACAGGAGCAAGCAGGGGCATTGGATATGCAACCTGCCTGGAATTGAGTAAAAATCCCAAGAATACGATTATAGCACTGGCCAGGAGCCAGGAAAAATTGAAAAAACTGAAGGAAGAGTGCCTCAGGGATCACCACAATGAGATTCTCACATTGGGCTTTGATCTGGAAAAGCCCGATTGGGGTTCATTGAATGAACTGTTGAGAGAATTCGAACAAATAGATATTCTGATCAACAATGCCGGCGCATTGGTCAATCGGCCTTTTTTGGTTACTGAGCGGGAAGAGTGGCAGAAAATGCTGAACGTCAATTTGATTGGTGCTGCCGAGATGGTTCAAAAACTCTATAAATTTCTACAGTCTTCTCCCAGGGCACACATTGTCAATATCGGTAGTATGGGTGGATTTCAGGGGAGCGCAAAATTTGCCGGTCTGTCGGCCTATAGTGCGAGTAAGGCGGCCTTGGCCTGTCTGACAGAGTGTCTGGCTGAGGAATTCTCCAAAACCAATATCTGTTGCAATTGCCTGTGTTTGGGTGCTGTGGCGACAGAAATGCTCGCAGAAGCCTTCCCCGGTTTTGAACCACCCCTCCAGGATTTTGAAATGGCGCGGTACATTGCAGATTTCAGCACCAAAGCCCATCGCTATATGAATGGACAGGTCATTCCGGTAACTTTTTCTAATCCTGTTTAGGACTGCAGATTTTGCGTTTTTTCCCACAGAAAAAAGGGTGTTGAGGGATGCTGGAGAACGCAGTGGATATGTTGAGAAATTCGATTCGGTAAAGCACTTAGAGGAATTGAATAGAAATTATTCGAAATGAAGCAACCTACGACTGCGATATAAATTCATCCAACTTCTTGTAACCTTAGCCAAAATTTCTTGTTGTGCAAATGCTCCCCGAAATAGAATTCGAGTCAGTTTGACGAGTTTTCTTCTTTGGGTCTTTTCCGCTTCCACCTCTTGTGAGTCCACAGCCAAAATTCAGGGCGGTGCAATATTTGATTTTCTAACTCACGCGTGAATTTTTCGAGTATTTCTTCCGGGCTGGAAGACTGGGGCTCGCTATCGAGAATTTTAAATCGCAGTTTGTAATGCCCCCTTTTTTCCTTGGTCATCTGACCGTAGACCACCGGATATTGGTATCTGTTGGCAAATACACCACCACCAACGGGCACCCCGGTTTCCTGGTTCAGGAATTGGGTCCAATAGGTACTGCTCGACTTTTTAGGCACCTGATCTGAGAGGAAAAAAGTCAGAAAGGGTTTTTTGCCTGCGGAGGGATGAATGTGCTTTACGATCCCTTTTTTAGGTATCAATTGAAGACCGAACTTAGATCTGGACTCGGCAATATATTGATTGAAGGCTTCATTTTTAAGTGGTCGGTATATCCCCAGACAGTCGTGTTTGAGGTAGAGAGGAGTCACAGCAGCAGCCAGTTCCCAATTGTTGTAATGGCCGCCGATAACAATCATGTTTTTCCCCAGGGCGTAATACTTATTCAGTTCTTCCGGGTTTTCGACGGTAAATCTTTTTCTCGCTTCTCTTTCGTTCAATCCCGGTATTTTTATTGTTTCTACAAGCAGGTCGCACAAGTGTTTGTAAAACTTTCTGCAGATTTTTCGAATCTCTTTTTTGTTTTTATCGGGAAAACTGTTTTGTAGATTTTTTATCACCACTTTTTTCCGGTAGGGAAGGAGGTAATAAAGCGAGAAAAACAATACATCTGAAAAAATATATAAAACAGACAGAGGTAGGCGGGACATCGGTTTTAGAATTGCAACTATCAGTATTCTTGCCATCTTAATTCTCCCTTTGGTAATTCAGAGGTGACTTATCTCACAACCATTATTTTGGTAACCAGACCATCTGGGCCTTCAAAAGAAGAACCCGAGTTCGTTGCGAATACCATATAAACTCCGGAAGTAACAGAGCGCCCCTCCAGGTCTCTTCCGTACCATATGGCTTGCCCCCCTTTGGATACCGTTTCGTAAACCAGGTTGCCCCTCACGTCGGTTATTTTTACCCGAGAATCCCTGGCCAGTCCTCTTATGGCTATGGGTCCATCGTAGTCCGGCCTGACCGGATTGGGGAATACGTCCACTTCGCTGCTGTGATGGGTGCCGCCTTTTACTGCATCCGTTCTGAAAGACATAATACCACTGGTCGTGCCGATATAAACCTCCCCGGTTTGATCGTTGATGGTAATATTGACGATGTTGTTGTCGATCAGCGGACTGTTGTCGGTGTCAAAAAATGCCACTTGCTCATCTCCCCCCGGCGATTGCACAAATACTCCGCTGGTTGTTCCAAACCATTTTCTATTGGCTCCGTCCACAGCGATGGTTTGAACCCGTTCTCCTTCTAAAAGTTCAGCAATAAATCCATCTACCGACACCCTTCTTCTATTTCCCGGACAGTTGCCGTCAAACACCTGTGAAGTGCAATCAAAAACAACCACCCCATCGGTGGTTCCCACCCAAACACTGCCATTCAGATCTGTTTTGACACTGAGTACACTGTTGTTGGGTAAGTTGGAGTTTCCACTGGACAACACGGCCAGTCTTTCATCGGAGGGGTCGTGAAGATCGCCTTCATCAAAGACGACCAATCCAGCTCCCTGGTCGCGTACAGCCATCCATTTATAGCCATTGAAATCAATGTCAATCTGGGTGAGAAACTTAAAATTGGGCACATTAAAAGAATAGCAATTGTGTTCGCTATCAAACATGACAATAGGCTTGGGTGCACCGTCATTCGTCACCCACAAACGGTTCAGCGGATCGAATACCATGCCCGATATTCTTTCCCTCAGATTTTCGGGAACAAACATTTGCAAGCACGAATTTTCGCTGTCAAATACGGTGAGCTCATCGCCTTCTACTACGATGAGCCCCCTCCAAAAGGAGCCGATGTACAGGCGATCTGCATTTGGATGGGCTTTGATCTGAAACAGATCGAACATTTGAGGGTTTGCCAGACCAGGCGTGTTAAAATGGTTATTGACGGACCACCTCCCTTCTTTATAAGTAAAAAAACCATCGGTTCTGAATCGGTACTGGTAAGTATCAGAAACTCCTCCGGCAGCGACGTATAGCACATTGTCTTTAATGTCCATATCGCTGACATTGGCGGAATAAGGACTGTTGGGGTACAACAGATTGCAATTGGCATCAATCCTGTTGGCAAAGCGGTAGTTCCTAAATCGGTCGGCTACAAATATCTGTCCGGCAGAGTTGAGTTCTGCATGGGTTATTTCATTGATACAGTCAGAGGCCAATTCAACCATATTTCCGGCCGGATCGTAAATAAAAGCCCTGCCGCGGTTGCAATTCTCCAAACATTTCCATCCTATGATGAGGTGGCCTTCGGATTGATTGAAAAATCCGGGGCTGTATCCCTGTTCGCTCAGATGAAGAAAAAACTCACTTCCGTCAAAGAGGTATATTTCCTCGTCCACTGCAGCGACCAATTGACCATCATAGGGAATGATGGCAGCTGATGAGTACGAATCGGAGGGCAATCCATAATCACTTCCCAACAACTCCCAACGGGTGAAATCCTGATGATTGAAGTTGTCGACCGGAGCCCGGTAAATGCCCTGCTCCGTGGACATGTAGAAATGGTCATTCCATTGACTGAAGTCGTGAACTTCTGAGCCTGTAATGACGCTAAATCCGAAGGAAAGGTCCTCCAGATCGAATTGGACAAGGCCAAAACTGCAACTGAAGTAAATTGAATTATCGTCACCGAAAGCAATGTTATTGATGTGACGTTCCCCAAAAATAATATTGGTGGTCATAATATCGGGAATGTTCCTGATTTCGCTTTCAAATATCAGGTCGATATTGGCGTTTTCGTAAACCAG
>SL_3KL_010_SEDDRAFT_10005048_pt1 | contig 11884 bp, 8 predicted proteins | sample SodLakKL_010_SED_2_FD_10381 | JGI IMG/M metagenome (IMG submission 10381)
ATCTGCTACCGCAAGCATGGGCATAACGAAGGGGACGAGCCGGTATTCACCCAGCCTTATCTCTACAAGGAGATCCAGGGCCATCCGAGCGTGCGTGAGCGGTACACCCGCCAGCTCGTGGAGCGGGGTGAACTTACCAAGAAAGAGGTCCAGCAGATATTTGATGAATTTGACGAATTGCTGGAGGCGGCGTTCAAAGATGCACGCAAGGCAGGCAGCATCGGGCAGCTGCCAAATGAATACATGAAGCGCAAGGATCCCGGCCAGAAGGAATGGTCGAAACAATTGCCCGACACCAGCTTTGACCTTGACAAGCTCAAGGAGATCGGACGGGATCTCAACACCCTGCCACAGGATTTCGACGCCAATCCCAAACTTCTCCGGATCCTGGCAAAACGCTGCGAGATCGTAGATGAAAACCAGAAAAAGATTGACTGGGGATTTGCGGAGGCCCTGGCATTCGGCAGCCTGCTCACCGAAAAACATCCCGTACGCCTGACGGGGCAGGATACTGAACGCGGCACTTTCTCACACCGTCATTCCGTGCTGCATGGCACCGGGAAGGACCAGGTCTTCGTGCCCCTGAACAATCTCAAGGAGGGCCAGGCCACATTCAAAGTATTCAACAGCCTGCTCAGTGAGTTTGCCGTGCTTGGATTCGAGTTCGGCTACAGCAGTCTGCGTCCCGAAGCGCTGGTGCTCTGGGAGGCGCAGTTCGGTGACTTCGGCAACGGCGCCCAGATCATCATCGACCAGTACATTGCAGCAAGCGAATCAAAATGGCGGCAGTCCAGCGGCGTGGTGTTGCTGCTACCCCACGGTTACGAGGGACAGGGACCGGAACACTCATCCGCCCGCCTGGAACGTTTCCTGCAACTCTGTGCGGACAACAACATCCAGGTTGTCAATTGTACCACATCGGCACAATACTACCATCTTTTGAGACGACAGGCGCTGCGCATAGGGAAGAAGCCGCTTGTGATCATGTCGCCCAAGAGCCTGCTCCGGCACACCAAAGTCGTATCCAGCATAGAGGAACTGGCCAATGGCGCATTCCACGAAGTCATGGACGATCCCGGTGTCACCGATACCTCATCCATCAAACGGCTCGTATTCTGTTCCGGAAAAGTCTACTACGACTTGCAGGACCTTCGCGGGAAAGAAAATCAGGATGATGCGGCCATCGTGCGGGTCGAGCAGTTTTATCCATTCCCCGACGAGAGTTTACGGACTGTACTGGACAAGTACAGCAACGTTGAATCCGTGGTTTGGTGTCAGGAAGAGCCGAAAAACATGGGTGGATGGAGTTTCATCAAACCCAGGCTGGATGATTTGATGAATGGAGCACGGAAGCTGGGATACGCCGGACGTGTTGCCTCGGCATCACCGGCTACGGGCTCTACACAGATTCATAACGCGGAACAGGAACTGCTGACACGGGAAGCGCTGGGCCTGTCCGGGTAATTCAGCGTAATCCTCCGGGAACTCCCTTGCAGATGCGGCTGATGGCATCGTGGCTGTGAAGGCTTTCCATATGGTTGCAGCGTACCACGAAGTCACGTATTTCAGGCACGCGGTTCAGGCGGTCATAGATCAGGCGGGCCGCGTCCTCCACGAACTTCTGGTAAGCTCCGTTCAGCTCGGCGAACGCCTGCTCATCCTCCCGTTTTACCATGACCTGTGTTTCAGTCTTAAGCGCGTCGCGAAGCAGTCCGACCAGCGCTTCCGGTTCAAGGAATGAGGTGCACTCCACGGTTACGTTGGTGATGCTGCGCTGGCTGTGGGATATGGCCGCCACGTCACGGGTGCTTCGGGCGTGTTCGGCCAGCTCGAAGGAACACGGACAGGCACTGCTGTATTCGAAATCGATGTGCATGAACATGCGCATACGGCCGTTTTCATCCATATGCCCCTCAAAAGAGAGCGGATAGTACTGGTAGCCGCTCAAATCGGACCTCAGGCTCTCCTGGATCATCGGGAAGCTGACGTGCAGCCGGAGGTAACTTTCCTTGCTTTTCAGATTGTCCCGGTAAGCACGCAGGATGTATTCCAGCACTTCCTGGGACATAACCTCGTCTTTGAATTCGTAGAATGTCCGGATGATCCGGCTCATGTTGATCCCTTTCTTGTCGGCATCCAGACTAACATAACCGTCCACGGATGTTTCCAATGTGAGGATCTGTCCGTCCTGCGTGGCATACTTCAGCGGCAGCCGGAAGTTGGAAATGCCAACCTGTTGTATCGGGACATTGGCGCCTTCAATGAGCGATGCGGGCCCGTTCTGCAGGTCGGGCAATGAGCTTTTGTAGGCATCGGTAACAGTGAACGTCGGATCGTAAAATCGTTTGAGAGTCGAGGTAATCATTTGGTAGTGTGTAGAAGGATTAATCTTCCCGGTATTCAGCTATGTTTCGTTCTGTTTCAAGCAGCCTGACGGCATTGAGCTTACCGTCCTTGCATATGGCCGCTACATTATCTTTGAGCTCGAAAAAGAAGCTCCTTGCCAGATTTTCAGCCGAAGGGATGATACCCTGGAGAAAATCCACATCCAGGTTCAGGTTTTTGTGGTCACACTTTGCGATGATGCAGTCGTGGATCACGGTTTTCAGTTTTCCCAGATCCACAACGTATCCGGTTTCCGGATCTGGCTCCCCCGCCACGGTGACTTCGATCACGTAATTGTGTCCGTGCCAGTTCGGATGGTTGCAGGGTCCGAAGGTGTCCTGGTTCCATTCCGGGCTCTTGTCCGGGTTGTGGAGCCGGTGGGCAGCAGTGAAGTGTTCTTTTCGGGTGACGTAAATCACAATCCGTCAATGGTGTGTTATGGGTTGTTGGAGATACGTCAACATTCCAGATGCCGGAAAAGGTTCCTTCGCGGAAGAAACCTGCTCAATCCGATCAGACGGCAGCCCTACCGGGGGTTTTCGTTGCTTTTTCGTCTGTCTCCGGCGCATCTGCCTCCTTCTTTCCGGATTCCTTTATGCCGGGTTCCATCCTGTCCGAATGCTTTTTGTCCGCATCCATATTTTCGGCATCCTTTCTGTCCGCATCAGATGGTTCCGTTCCATGTAACGTCATATCCGGTTGATTCCTTGCCTCCGGTGAAGGAAGGCGGACGGGATAGTTGCCATAGGGACGCTCGCCCAGCAGTTCGATCAGATCGTGCGAACCGAGGATTTCTTTATCCAGAAGCGACTTTGAGAGTAACACGAGTTTGTCTTTCTTCTCGAGCAGCAGTTTCCTGGTGCGTTCGTGATTTCTTCTGATGATGACCTGCACGGCGGCATCGATCCGTTCAGCGGTATGTTCGGAATAATTCTTCTGGATACCGAATCCGTTCTCCTTTTCCGGATCGTGATAGGATATGTTTCCAAGCTCTTCGCTCATGCCATATTCGGTCACCATGGCATAGGCCAGTCGGGAAATGCGCTCCAGGTCGTTTCTAGCGCCGGTAGATATCTTCCCGAAAATCAGTTCTTCAGAGACACGTCCCCCCAGCAGCGCGCAAATCTTGTCATCCAGCTCCTCGGTGGTCATCAGGAAACGGTCTTCCAGCGGAGTCTGCAGCGTATAGCCGAGGGCGGCAAAACCCCGCGGCACAATGCTCACTTTCATGACCGGATCGGTATGCTCAAGATACCAGCCGACGACGGCGTGTCCCGCTTCGTGGTAGGCAATGATCCCCCGCTCATTCGGACTGATGATCTTGTTCTTCTTCTCAAGTCCGGCCACGACCCGTTCGATGGCATCCTGGAAGTCGATCATCTCAACGGCATCCTTGTTTCTTCTGGATGCGAGAAGCGCCGCCTCATTGCACATGTTGGCCAGCTCGGCACCGGCAAATCCCGGGGTCTGGGAGGCCAGCAGCTGAAGATCGACGTTATCGGATATTTTCAGCTTCTTGGTGTGCACCTGAAGGACCTCCACCCTGCCCTTGAGATCCGGTTTGTCGATGAGGATCTGACGGTCGAACCTGCCCGGACGCATGAGTGCGGAGTCCAGTACATCGGGACGGTTGGTGGCCGCCATGATGATGACTCCTTTATCCGTGTTGAAGCCGTCCATTTCAGAAAGCAGCTGGTTCAGGGTGTTTTCCCTTTCGTCATTGGCTCCGGTGACCTGGTTTTTCCCACGGCTGCGCCCGATGGCATCGATCTCATCGATAAAAATAATGCAGGGCGCTTTTTCCTTGGCCTGCTTGAACAGATCGCGCACACGGGATGCCCCGACACCAACGAACATCTCCACAAAATCCGATCCGCTCAAACTGAAGAACGGCACATCGGCTTCACCGGCCGTTGCTTTGCCCAGCATGGTTTTTCCGGTGCCGGGCGGGCCGACCAGCAACACGCCTTTGGGGATGTTCCCGCCCAGTCTTGTGAATTTTTTGGGATCCTTGAGGAAGGCGACGACTTCCTCGACCTCTTCCTTGGCCTCTTCGAGTCCGGCCACATCCTTGAACGTGATCTTGTGCTCGCTCTGGCGGTCATACAGTGAGGCCTTGTTCTTGCCGATGTTCATCAGTTGGGAGCCGGGATTCATCCGGCGGAAAATGAACAGCCAGAAGGCGATGATAAGTATCAGGGGGATGAACCAGATGAAGTTGCTGAACCAGTTGCCACTGAAACGGGCGTCGTATGAAACGCCGTGCTCATCCAGCAGCGGGCGGATGTCGTCCCCTTCGATCATTGTCAAATGGAAGGGATAGGTGACGGTCTGCTCCTGGTCACCGCTTTCGAACCAGCGCCGGCCTGATGACGGTTCCTCAAATTGCACGTGTCCCTCCTCAACGGCATCTTCAAGGAAGAAGCCCTCGATGGTTTTCCCGTCCACGATCGTGATCTCCTTGACATGGCCGCTTCGCACATGCTCCAGGAACTCACTGTACGCCAGTTTCTTCGTGCCTTCAGGAAAAATTGACAGGTACGGGATTGCAAGAAGAACGAGAAACAGTATCAGGTAGATCCAGATAGGGAATCGCGGATTCCGTTCATCTTTCTTCTTTGGTTCGTACGTATCTGTAGAAGGGTCCTTTTTTTTAGCCATACTTTAAAGATACGCAAATTTTCAGTATCAATCGGCTTCCTCTCCGAACACCACCACGTCACCTTCGGCCGTCTGCATCTCGATACGTCCAGCGGTATCGGTGATTTTACCTATTACGGTGAACTCTTTGCTCAGTTCCGCGAGCTTGCCGACCATTTTTTCCGGCAGTGTGAACATCAGTTCAAAATCCTCGCCGCCGTACAGTGCATACTTGTCGACATCTTCTTTCATCTCATCGGCCACCTTGCGTGTCTGCAGGTCGATCGGCAAGGCGGATTGGTAAATGTAGGCCCCTTTTTTGGAACTGGTGGCGATGCGCTGAAGATCGTGCAGAAGTCCCTTGCTGACGTCGATCATGGACGTAGGACGGATACCCCCATCATGGAACAGGGAGATTGTGTCTTTCCGTGCGACGGGCACGAGCTGGCGTTTCACGACGTAGTCCCATTCGCTGAGGTCGGGCTGCATGACAGGGTCGTCCGACTCCTGCCAGTGCCGCTTTTCGCGCAGCAGCACCTTGAGTCCAGCCAGTGCACTGCCGATATCGCCCGTAACACAGATGGCGTCATCGGTTTTCGCGCCGCTGTTGTAAACAATCTTCCCTTTTTCAACATCTCCGTAGACGGTGATGGAGATGACCAGGGCGTTGTGCGAACCGGTGAGGTCACCACCTGACAGCTGGCACCCATAGTCGGTGCAAGCCATGCCGATGCCCTTGTAGAGATCGTCGACCATGTCGCTGGTGATCCTGTTCGGGACAGCCAGGTTAACGAGTACGGCATGCGGCTGTCCGTTCATGGCATAGATGTCACTGACAGCAGCTGATATCAGTTTGGCACCAATCTGATGAAATGGCATGAACGACAGATCAAACTCCACCCCTTCGACATATGTTTCGCTTGAGAGCAAGCCGAAGCTTGTTTCATTGGGTTGGAGAACCGCAGCATCATCCCCGATGCCATGGACTACCTTTTCGGAACGGAAAGTGGAATATCCGGCTATGTGCCGGATNAGCCCGGTCCNNCCGATACTGGCAATGGTCTTGTCCTGATCCTGTGACATATATTTGGCTAAATGGAGCTGATATCAGAAAAAAAAGGCAATCCGGTTCAGGCCGGATTGCCTTTGTGAATATCAACATAGGTATTTAAGATGTTGCGGACAGAGGGACCGGTTCTGCAAGGGAAGCGGGCCCATGCCTGTTACATGGGTGCTTGCGCGCCCCGCAGCGTCGAGTAGTTGATGCGCAACGTGCCGGCTTCCCGGAGTTCCTGCTGCACATCACTGACGATTCCCATCTCGGATTGCTGGTCGACCCTGAGGGAAACGATAAGCCGGGGTTCTTCCATCAGTTTATCGTACATCAGGCGCCGGATGGCGTAGACGTCATCGATCAGGGCATCATCGATCTGGACACGGGTATCACCGTATCGTCCGCCACCAAGGATTTCCGGCCCGATGTAGACATAGCTGACCAGACGCTTCTGCTCGATTTTTTCGATGTTGTCGGCGCGCGTAAAGTCAACACGGACCTGCAGTTCCACTTCGCGCAATACCGTCACCACCATAAAAAAGATGAGCAACATGAAGATGATGTCCGGCATGGCAGCGGTCGGTACCTGCTGCTTGGTGTTGGCCTGTTTCTTTTGAAATTTTGACATAACAATATCAGGATAAATTTAAGATCCCGGATCCGGCTCAGCCAGTGAGATATTTTGGGGATACATTTCACGGATGACGTTGTCTTCCCTGCTCACACGTGCCTGGTACTGTCGGTAGGGGATCCCGAACTCACTCATGGAAGCCTCATCCCGTAACTGCCGGTAGGCCCCGATCACTTCATCCAGCATATCGATGTAGATTTCGTACGGCGTTTGCCGGTCGGTCTTGATCGATACGATGGCCTGACGCGGGTCTTCCGACAGACTGGGATCCTGAGCACGGTTGGCATTATCAACGAAATCGACGACCAGTTGCCTTACTTCGACCAGGCTGGCGCGCTCTTCATTGATCAGGATCTGTCCGCGGGCGTTGACCAGGATGTTCATCAGGTTCCGCTCCCGGATGGGTGGCGGCTCCTGATCTGGATCCGGCGGCGGCGGCAGTTGCATACCGATACCGGTGTCAACGTCGATGGTCGTGACCACGAGGAAAAAGATCAGGAGGAGGAAGGCGATGTCCGCCATCCCCGCCTGAGGTACTTCTGCCACTTCACGAGAACGTTTTTTTAATTTCATGTCTGAAATCAGAATTTAAAAGTGGTGCGCAGACCGGTGACGACCAACATGACAGCAAGTATGCCCATGGTGATAAGCATAGTAAGGATCGCCGCATCGGTAACAGCCCCACTGATCAGATAGGAAATTGCAAATATCACAGCGGGGACCAGATAGACACCGATTTTCATCAGTTCCTGCTTGCCCTCAATGATACTCTTGACACCGAATCCGATCATGGCCGCCACTCCGATGGCTACCAATGCCAGCATCAGTCCGATTGCTATAGGTACGTACATAATATGTGGGTATTGGTAAGTAAGTGGTTAGGAACCGGGTTTGTCTTCTTCCGAAGCATCGCTCTTACCGGCACTGCTCTGGGCACGCTCTTCTTCAGAGATGATCGGCTTGCCTTGCTGGAGGAGTGCAATGGAGTCTATCAGTACGATGGAACTCTCTTCCATGTCCACAACAAGACGGTCGATTTTGGAAACGCAGTAGTTGTACCCAACCTGCAGGATGATACCGGCGATAAGACCGGATGCCGTGGTGAGAAGGGCCACTTTAATACCACCGGCCACAAGACTCGGGGATATGTCACCGGCCGCCTCAATGGCATCGAAAGCCTGGATCATACCGATTACCGTTCCGGTAAATCCGAGCATAGGTGCGATGGCAATGAAGAGGGACAGCCAGACAAGTCCTCTTTCAAGGAAACTCATCTCGATGGAACCATAGGATGTGATCGCTTTTTCAGCGGCATCAATACCCTCGTCAGCACGAAGAAGGCCTGCCTGGAAGACCGAAGCAACCGGTCCCCTGGTGGAGGAGCAAAGCTCTTCCGCCGCCTGGATGCCACCATCCTGTAAGGCTTCTTTTATGTCGAGGATGAATTTTCGCGTATTGATGTCGGCTCTGTTGAGCGTGATCAGTCGCTCAAGGAATATGGCAAGTCCAAGGATAAGGGCAATGAGTACGGGCCACATGAACGGACCGCCTTCATTGAAATACCCGACGAGCATATTGAATAAGCCTTCTTCCAGGGCGCCCTGGATAAGCAGTGCATTAAACGAGAGGGTCATACGATTCTCCGATTTTTACCTAATGTTGTATTCGTGTAGAGACAATTCACAATACGGTGATTATAGACTATTTTGCATCAAATGTCAAAGCCCGGATGCATCCTGAACACAATGAAAGACTCATGGATCAGGGTTGTGGCGCAAGCCGGAGGCAGTGGTACTCCAATAATACAAAAAGTTGAAAAATATGCATTGCACGAATTAACAGAAATTTGACAAGGCATATATCTTAAACTTCAGCACAAACGGACATGTCCGGATACTTGTTGCCTGATACCTGTCCCGAAGTCCGGTATGAGCCCCAAAAGTACCACGAAAATGTAAATATCATATTAAAAAATGGCATTAACGGTAAATCGCAGGGTTTGGATAGCAGGCCTTCCGGGTACGGTGCGCCCGTCATACTGCAGGCTGGCCCTCAGGAAATCGCTTATGCGGTAATCCGATTGCAGCGACCAGGCCCAGGTGTTGCCGGGTCCGGCCCCGTCGGTGAGTTCAAACTCACCCATGCTGCTGGACGGTCCCCCGCTGAACGAATACCGGCGGTGCTCCAGGCGCACGGCGGACTGCAACCTTCTTCCCAGCGACGCCCGGGAGTCCAGCAGCATGGTCAGTCCGCTGACCGTCGCCGGGTTTTCCGGATGCCGGTCGGTCCTGCGACTGACGGCCAAAGAGGCACCGGACTGGAGCGACCCGGTCCAGCGGACATCCAGACGGGGCCGGACCTCCCCTCCGCGGATGGCATAGTTCCGTGAAGCGAAGGTTTCACTACGGTTTTCGTTACGGCCAAGGGCCGAGCCGACGATAAGCCGGTAGCGCCGGGAAATCCGTCCCCCCGCCCTGACCCGCAGATTGTCCGTCCGGCGCTTCTCGAGCCCGCTGGCCTGTTGCTGCTGGGAGCGCATCCGGTCGGCGGTCACCCTCAGCTCTCTTCTCGTGTTGTTCCGGAACAGCTCCACATCCTGCTCGATATAGATGCGGCCGTTGATGGTCAGCGAATCGTCCCGGAACCGGTGGAGGCGCATCAGGTAGATATCCTGAAGCTGCTCCGTGCGGTTTTCCTCGCGGATGTCCACAAGTGACTGCCAGCGGATCCCGGAGAGGAAGTTCAGCCAGCTGGAATAGCGCGCGTCAAAAGGGTCTATGAGCTGCGCGGGATCCACGGCCGCCCGCCATCGCACCCTGAGGGCAATCACGGGGAAGAGCTCTTCTGACGGGACCAGCTGCTTGATGAACGAACCCTCGTTGGGACTCTGTTCGGGGAAAAACTCATCCACCTGCTGCACGCCGTCGTCGTTGAGATCGATCCAGACATACTGCCCCAGTTCGGGTCCCACTTCGATGAAGGCCTCCTGGAGGAGCGCCCGGCGTTCCGTGTTGGCGTCATACAGGAGCTGGGTGTCGATGAAGCGGTTAAAGGGACGGTAATCGGTGACCGAACGCACCAGCACCCCCCTGCTGTCCAGCCGCTGCTGTTCCACCCGGAAAATCTCCTCGAACCGCCGTTGCCGCACGCCGACGGTATTCCTTGTCTGAAAGAGCGACCCCTGACTGTAATCGGCGACGTAGCGCTGCGTTATCCCGCTGGATTCGTCGACAAGCTCTCCTCCGATCACACCTTCGTCCTTACGGTACCGGATGGAGCTGCCGATGCGCAAGCGGTCGGAAAGTTCATAGAACAGGCCGGGACCCACCTCAACGAACCGGAGCGATCCCGCCAACAGGGAGTCCCGGGAGCCGGGTGATTCCTGGAAGTCGGGGTAGCCGGGTGATCCCTGGATGTCGTGGAATCCCGGGAAAACGTGAGACCCAGGAGAGCCAATGGAGCCGGCAACTCCCGTAGAGCCGGCGTTTCCCGCACCGTCGGTCCACATCAACCGCTCCTCGTGTTCAAACTCGATTTCGGGAAGCAGGTTGCCGGCCGGCAACGAAATATCGTAGTCGACGCGACCGCGCTGGCGCCACCAGTGGCCGTCTTCACCGAAATTCCGGTCCTCGCTTTCGATGCGTTCGGCCCGGTAATCCACGCCTGGAAGGCCTTCTTCGCGTGAAACAAGGTGAAGGTCGCCCCGCAGGCCCTGAAACCCGCCCCGCCGCAGCATACCGGCACCGATATCAAGGTGCGTATTACCTGCAGGGGCCAATCTCGCAGTACCTTCCAGCCGCTCCTCCTGCGAGACGTCGATCCGGGCCAGGTTCCACCGGCGGTCGAACTCAATCTCCCGCACCCGGTCGAAGTAGGCGAAATGCTCGCCTTCATAGCGTCCCCTCACGTCCATCGAGAATGCACCGATTCGGGTGGATACCGGATCGAGCCGCACACCGGCGAGGAAGCTCATGTCGTTGTTGTTCTCATTGTCGATGGATGAAAGCCGGTTCCGGTCGAAGTAGCTGCCGGCCCACTCGCCGTATACAGAAAGGTTCCGCGTGGCCCGCAGCCGGCTGCGCAGGGCCACCATGCTCTGCTCCACGGGACGGGACAGCCGGCGCTGTGGCATGTAGTTCCCCAGTCCGGGTCCGGCCCATTCGTAGAGGATCCCGTTTGCGGCGCGTCCCACCCGGCGATAATCCCCCTCCCCTTCCGGCACCCGGCTGAACTGCACCCTGAAAACGCCTGAAGAGTCACCGGGGATATGCTGGAAGATGCGGTAATGCTGTCCCTGGAAGAGCGTATCCACCCTGCTGTACAGCAGGAAATCGGCATCGCGCCGGAATCCGACGGAGTCGGCCCCGCTGACAACGGCCCTGTCGGGATCATCGCCCGCCTGCCGCAGCACCTCGCGCTCCTGGTCGGTGAGGAAGAGCTGTGTGCTCAGGTTGACGTTATCGGCCTCCCTGATGACCGAGACACCGAAGGAGACCCGGTCGTTGAGCAGATGGTCAAGCTGGGCTTCAGCGGCTACCACGCTCCTTGTGTAGGCGTCCCGCAGGTACTGGAAATCGACGGTGATGCGGGAGTGGTCGGTGATGATCCTGTCGGACGTGAACGTGATCTCACCGAGGCCGTAGTCGATGACATAGTCGTTTTCCTCACCCCTGGTCATGCGTTCCCCGTTGATGTAGACCCGTTCGGAGCCGGCCAGTACGATGATGAACTGTTCGTTTTCGGCGCCGCTGAGGCGGTAGGGACCCTGGACGCCGTCCTCACCGGTGAACTGCATCTCGCGGTACTGTCCGCGCACCACGGCCGCCGAGCCCTCATAGCTGCCGTAGCGGTTCAGATCGGCCTGCAGCCCGGCGCCCTGCAAGCGGCGGTCGATGACGGCGAAGTTGCTGCGGTCAAGGCGCATGTCGATATCCCCCATCTGCAGCATGCCCATTTCGTGCATAAGCCGGATGTACACCTGGTCGAATTCCCGCAGTGTCTGCGTGGTACCGTCGGGCTGGATGGGTGTACTGCGATCGGTGAGTGAGGCGACCACTTCGATATCATCGGTGATCTGGCCGCTGATCTCGAAATGCAGGCCGCTCTCCAGGGACAGGTCCTGATTGGTTCCTGCGACGAATCCCCGCCGCAGGCTTCCGCTGCGCTGCAGCCGG
>SL_3KL_010_SEDDRAFT_10005049_pt1 | contig 11883 bp, 10 predicted proteins | sample SodLakKL_010_SED_2_FD_10381 | JGI IMG/M metagenome (IMG submission 10381)
GCCGTTCATCGAAGCCGGCGCGCTGATCGAGCCGTCCGTCTCGGTCCCTATGGCGGCGGCGGCGAGGCCCGCGGCCACGGCCGCGCCGGAGCCGGCACTCGACCCGCCGGGGCTGCGGTCGAGCGCGTAGGGGTTGCGGGTCTGTCCACCGCGGCTGCTCCAACCGCTCGAGCTGCGGCTCGAGCGGAAGTTCGCCCACTCGCTCAGGTTGGCCTTGCCCAGGATCACGGCGCCGGCCTCACGCAACCGCGCGACCAGGAACGCGTCGCGCTGCGCGCGATGGCCATCCAGGGCGAGGGAGCCCGCAGTGGTGCTGAGCGCGTCACCGGTGTCGATGTTGTCCTTCAACAGGACGGGGATGCCGTGCAGCGGGCCGCGCGGCCCCGAGCGTCGCCGCTCGGCGTCGAGGTCCGCGGCGATCGCGAGCGCGTCGGGGTTCGTCTCGAGCACGGAGCGCAGCGTGGGGCCGGCGCTGTCGATCGCGTCGATGCGCGTGAGGTAGGCGCGGGTGAGCGCCTCGGCGGTCAGCTCGTCGCGCTCCATGCGCGCTTGCAGGTCGACGATCGAGCGGTCGTGATCGGGCATGCGCACCTCCGTGGCGACGCGCGTGGCCCCCATACGCCCCATGACGGGGCCGCGGTCGCGGGCGAGCGTCGAACGGTTCAGGATAGCCGAGCGCGGCGGCGTGCTCCGCCGGCGTCGAACGCAACCGTCGCGACCGTCGCGCCCGGGGCACCGATGATCGCGGGTCTGACGCGGATGTAGCATGGGAGCGTTGCGAGCGGGTCGTCCCAGCGCGCACGGGAGCGTGGCATGTCAGGACCTCAGTCACTGCACGCTGCTGTGGGCACGACTGCGGTGCCCGTCACCGCGTCGGCGCTGCCGAACCTGCCTTGGCTGTGGTGGATGCTCGTCCACCGCGTGGTGTTGTTCGCCGCGGTGCAGGGAGCGATCGCGCTCGCGTTCTGGCTCGGCGGCGCCGGCGACGCGTGGGAGCGGAGCATCGCATGGTGGCCGCTCTCCGCGGCGATCACGGGCCTGTGCAGCCTCGCGCTGCTGCGGCGGAGCCTGCATGTCGAAGGCAGCCGCTACCGCGACCTGCTGCGCATCGATCGTGCGAACCTCCGCGCCGACGCGCGCATCACGCTGCTCCTCGTCGTCGCGACTGCCGTGCTGGCACTCGTCCCGAACATCGGCATCGCGGCGCTCCTGTGGGGGGATCCCCTGATCGCCGTCGACATGCTCGTGCGGCCACTCCCCCTCACGGTCGCGTGGGCGCTGGTGCTCGCGTTCCCGATCGCGATCGGGCTCAGCGAGCTGCCGGTCTACTTCGGCTACGTGCTCCCGCGCCTGCGACGTCACCTCGGGCGGCGCGTGCCGGCGATCCTCGTCACCGCTGCCGTGCTCTCCTTGCAGCACGTCACCCTGCCGCTCGTGTTCGACTGGCGCTTCGTCGTCTGGCGGGCGCTGATGTTCCTGCCGTTCGCGCTCCTCCTCGCCGTCGTCCTCGGCCGGCGGCCCCGGCTGCTGCCCTACCTCGTGATCGTCCACATCGTGCTCGACGTCGGCGCCGCCGCGCAGGTCCTGCTCGCCTCCATGCCATGACACCGTTGGTCACGCAGGCGTCGGTCGGCCCGCGCTCCTGACGCCTGCGGACGCTACGGCAGGGTATGACCCGCCGACCGGTAGAGGGCGTACCACTCCTCGCGCGTCAACTGCACCTCGCTCGCCCGACAGCACTCGCGCAGCCGCTCCACCTTGGTCGTGCCGATGACGGGCTGCATGCGCGCCGGGTGACGCAGCAACCAGGCGATGGCGATCGTGGTCGGCGACACGCCATGACGGTCGGCGCTCTCCGCGAGCGCGGCGTTGAGCTCTGGGAAGGCGTCGCTGCCGAGGAACGTCCCCCCGATGGATCGGTCCTGGACGGGTGACCACGGCTGGACGGTGATGTCGTTCGCGCGGCAGTAGTCCAGGACGTGGCCGTCGCGGTCGACGGCGGCGTCGTGCAGCATGTTGACGTGCACGCCGCTCGTGATCATGGTCGCGTGCCTGATGCTCAACTGCAGCTGGTTCGCGACGAGCGGCTGGCGCACGGAGCGCTGCAAGAGGTCGATCTGGTGTGGGTGGTGGTTCGAGACACCGAAGTGCCGCACCTTGCCCTCGCGCTCGAGCGCGTCGAAGGCGGCAGCCACCTCGTCGGGCTCCACCAGGGCGTCCGGACGGTGCAAGAGCAGCACGTCGAGGTACTCCGTGCGCAGGCGCCGCAGGATGCCGTCGACGGAGGCGAGGATGTGCTCGCGCGAGAAGTCGAACGTGCCGAGGTCGGGTCGGATGCCGCACTTCGACTGCAGGATCAGCCGTTCGCGCACGCTGGCGTTCATGCCGACGGCGTCGGCGAAGACCTCCTCGCACGCGCCGCCGCCGTAGATGTCGGCGTGGTCGAAGAAGTGGGCACCCTCGTCGAGGGCAGCGCGCACGAAGCGCTCCGCTTCGCGGCGATCGAGCGTGTCGATGCGCATGCACCCCACGGCCACGACCGGGACTTCCAGCTGGCTCGTACCGAGTCTCATCGTTCGCATGGTGTCTGACTCCTCCATGTGCAGGATAGCCGAGGGCGCTGGCGGCAGCGCCGCATCGACGCCTCGCTCGCAGCGCTTCGGGAGGGGCGCGACCGCTAGGGCGCGGACCGAGCGACGATCGCGAGCGGGCGCCCCTCTGGGTCGTCGAAGGTGGCCGTCCAAGCGCCGCCGCCCAGCTCGTTGCGAAAGCGTGGCGGTCCGTGGAACGAGACGCCGGCAGACCGGAGCCGGTTCACTGAGGCCTGCAGGTCGCTCACCGCGAAGGCGATGACGGACTCGTCCTGGGCGGGTTCGTCACGCACGCTGAGGACCAGCCGCGTGCCGCCGGCGTCGAACGTGGCCGACGACGCGACGGTGCGCAGGTGGGTCAGCCCGAGTGCCGAGCCGTAGAACGCCGTCGATGCCGCGAGGTCACGGACGGTGCGGGTGACCTGTGTGATGGAGCCGAGCGCACCGAGTGCGCCGACGTGCTCCGGCGAGCTGGCCGGCTCCGCGGGCCGCGCCGCAGGACGCCCCTCGACTTCCGCAGCGAGGTCGTCGAGGCGATCCGCCCAGAAGCCGCGGACCCCTGCGAGCCACCGGTCGACGGCGTCGACCGCGGTGGGTTCGAGGGCGTACACGCGCCGGGCCCCCACGGGCCGCACGCGTGCGAAGCCGTGGTCTCGCAGCACCTTCAGGTGTTGCGAGACGGCGGACTGGCTGATGCCGAACTCGCCGCCGACGGCCTCGACCACGTCGCCGGCGCTGCGCTCGCCGACGGCGAGCACCTCGACGATGCGACGCCGTACGGGATCGGCGAGCACCGTGAAGGCGTGCATCAGGCGTCGGGCGGCGTCTCGCCGGCGTAGAACGCGCGGGTGCGCTCTGCGGCGGCCATGGCCTTGGGAGCTGGCGTGCCGTCGGCGATGTCGGCCTCGGCCCACGCGCGGCTGGTGTCGGCGTACAGGGCGCGCGCCTCGGGAGACGCGGCCCAGGCAGCCGCCGCCTCGGGNTCGGGTCCTGGGGCGTCGGGCTCGGCGAGGTGCCGNGCGAGGCCTTGGAACGCCATGTCCCAACCGACGCCGGTGGCGCCGGGACCGTAGGTGGCCCAGAACTCAGCGCCTGTGCTCCCGGCGTCGACGGTGGCGACGTGCTCGAGCTCGAGCCGGGCGCCGTCGCCGTCCGGTGTGACGCGCACGTCGAGCCAGCTGACCTCGCCGCCGTACTCCCATGTGACGGCGAGGTGGTTCGGCGGCTCGCAGGCTTCGATCACGCCGCCGGCGTTGCCGTGCAACTGGTAGCGACCGCCGAGCCTGAGATCGCCGCTGATGGGGAGGAACCAGCGACCGATCCGCTCGCGGTTCGAGACGGCGTCCCAGAGGTCCTCCGGCGTGGTCGCGAAGGTGCGCGACGCGGCGACGGCCTTGGTAGGCACCCCGTCGCGGGTGCCGGAACGGACGGTGCGGTGCATGGCGGCGAGGTGGGCGTCGAGATCGAAGGGCATGGGTACCTCCTTGGAGGGAGTATATTAGCGACGACTAATAGAGTGTGTCAAGCGTCGATGCCTCCAGCGGTGGGCGGCGGTGACGTTCGGCCCTGGCGACCTCGCCGGCCGAACGGGAGGGTGGACCTGACGGAGGTGCACCGTGCAGTCCCGACCCCCGCGCCTGCGGCGTGCGCTGGCCACGGCCGGCGCTCGGGGCACGGCGTTCGTACGCGTCCTCTTGCTCGGGGTGCTCGTCCTCACGGCCAGCGTCGTTGCAACGCCTGAGGCCACCACGCTCGAGGCGTTCCTCGACGACCTCATGGTCGAGCAGTTCGAGGCCCACGACCTCGTCGGCGCCGTCGTCACGGTCGTCGAGATCGGTCAGCCGACCGTGAGCAAGGGGTACGGCTACGCCGATCTCGAGTCGCTCACGCCGGTCGACCCCGAGCGCACGCTGTTCCGCATCGGCTCGATCACAAAGCTCTTCGTGTGGACGGCGGTGATGCAGCTCGTCGAGCAGGGCCTGGTCGACCTGCACGCCGACGTCAACGACTACCTGTCGACGGTGCGGGTGCCCGACACGTACCCAGAGCCGGTCACGCTGGCCCACCTGATGGCCCACACCGCCGGCTTCGAGGACCGATCGGTCGGCCTGTTCGCGCGCTCGCCGGACGCCGTCAGGCCGCTCGCGGAGATGCTGGCCGACGGCATGCCGGCGCGGGTCCGGCCCGTGGGAGAGGTGACCGCGTACTCGAACCACGGCACCGCCTTGGCCGGGCTGATCGTCGAGGAGGTGTCCGGACTCGCGTGGAACGACTACCTCGAGGCGCGCATCCTGGCGCCGCTCGGCATGGCGAGCAGCACCGGCGAGCAACCCGTGCCGGCCGCGCTCGAGCCTGACCTCGCGAGGGGGTACGACGTCGTAGCGGGATCGTTCCAGCGGCGGTCCTTCGACTACTCACCCCTGGCACCGGCCGGCTCGATGAGCGCGACCGGTAGCGACCTGGCGCGCTTCATGCTCGCGCATCTCCAGGACGGCGCCTACGGCGACGCTACGATCCTCCTAACCGAGACGGCCCAGGCCATGCACCGCACCCACGCCACGAACGATCCGCGCCTGAGCGGGATCGCGCACGGTTTCATCGAGCAGACCTTCCAGGGGCAGCGCACCATCGGTCACGGCGGCGGCATCGTCGCGTTCAACAGCCTGATGGTCCTCGTGCCAGAGCACGGCCTGGGCCTCTTCATCGCCTTCAACACGCTCGCCGGGGCGGCGGCGACGGTCGACGTGGCCGCCGCCTTCTTCGAGCACCGCTACGGAGCTGATGGCGTGCCGGTCGAGGTGATCACGAGCCCGAGCGTTCACCGCCCGGACGTCGTCGGCGGTTACCGGCCGACGCGCGCCGCGCACACCACCCTGGACAAGCTCGCCGGTCTGCTCCAAGCGGCATCCATCACGCATGCTGGTGATGGGGCACTGCTCGCCCGCAACCTGGGGCTGCCCGGCGCGACGCGCTGGGTGCCGATCGAGCCCTTGGTCTACCGCGAGGTCGAGTCGGGCGACCTGCTGGTGTTCCAGGAGGACGGCAACGGCCGCATCGTCCGCGCTCTCGTCGGCAGCCAACCGCACCTCGCCTACGACGCGCTGGCGTGGCATGAGACGACCGGCTTCCACGTCGGCCTCGTCGCCGTCGCGGTGCTGGTCTTCCTGTCGGCGGTCGTCGGTTGGCCGCTCACTTGGCGGTGGTGGAGGGGCGAGACGGGCGTGGCACGACTCGCTCGAGTGACGGCGTGGACCGCCAGCACGCTGTTCCTCGTCTTCCTGGTGAGTCTCGCGGTCGTCCTGCGCGACCCGATGGAGATCGCCTTCGGCGTCCCGCCGCTGCTACGGGTCGTCTTGGCGATCGCCTTGGTGGGCGCCGCGCTCACGCTCGTCGGTCTGCTCCTGGCCGTGCGCTCGTGGGTCCGCGGCGACTGGGGTGTCGTCGGACGCGTCCACTACGGCCTCGTGGTGCTCGCCGGTGCGGCCTTCGTCTGGTTCCTCGACCACTGGAACCTGCTGGGGTTCAGGTACTGACGCCTCGGCGTCCACGCTACCGGCCCGCCACCCGGATCACTTCGTCCACGAAGCGCTCGGGCTCGGCCAGGAACGGGAGGTGGGCCGCCCGCTCGAACACGACCAGTTCGACGTGCGGGGCGTCGAGCACCTCGGCGTACGCCTGCACCAGCGCCAGGGGCGTGTTGTAGTCGCCGGCCCCCGAGAAGAAGGTGGCCGGCACCTCGAGCGTCGGGATGGTGGTGATGACGTCTGGGTTGGTCATGATGCCGCCGTCGTGCATGGGCCCGCCGCCACGGTTCATGCCGCGCAGCAAGCGCAGGTAGTCGCCGACCACGTACTCGGGCGCTCGCGCCACGATGCCGGCGAGCCGCGTGATGGGCACGTCGAAGTTCCCTCCGTAGGCGTCGACCAGCTGGGCCAGCGCGCGGTACTCGCTGTGCCGGCGCGCGGGGATCTCGATGGACTCGAGGGTGCGCAGGTCGTCGGGCGACTTCACGGGATCGATCGTCGAGCGCAACCAGTCGCGCGCGATCGCCGTGGCGCGGTCGTGGTCCACCACCTGGCCGACGCCGATGTAGGCGTCGAAGAGCTCCGGAAAATTGGCCACCAGCTCGATGCCGAGCTGCGTGCCCCACGAGTGGCCGAGCAGCACGATGCGCTCGTGGCCGAGGCGGCCGCGCAGGTACGCGATCAGCTCCAGGGCGTCGTCGAGGTAGCGCTCGAAGCGCATGGTCGACTCGTCGAAGCCTCCGTGGTTCGACTTGCCGGCGCCGCGCTGGTCCCAGTGGACGACCACGAACGCCCGTTCTAAGCGGGCGTCGAGGTGGTGCGCGAGCGGCATCTGCGGCGAGCCGGGACCGCCGTGCAGCCACAGCAGCACAGGGTTCGTGACGTCGACGCCACGGATGGTGATCCACTGCTCGAGGCCGCCGAGCTCGACCTTCTCGAGCACCGCGATGCTGCCCGGGACCACGTTCCCGCTCGCATCACGGTGCGGCGGCGTCGAGGCCGACACGCCCAGGAGGAACACGGCGGCTACGGCCAGCAGCCCGATCACCAGGGCCAGGACGGCGAGTGCCTTCCACGCGATCGACCAGGCGAGCATGTCTCCACCTCTTCGTGCGACGCCCCCGGCCGTCGCGAGGCGGCTCGCCGCTGGCGAGCGGCCTCGTCATCTGGCTTTCCAGGCTACCGCCGGGTCGCTGACCGAGTCCAGGGCGCGAGCTGTGACGGACGCGCGCTCGCCACGCCGGTCGCGCCGGTCGCGCCGGTCGCGCCGGACGAGCACAGCTGACGAGGACAGCTGACGAGCACAGCTGACGAGCACACCGTGCACACTGGTGCCATGGACACCATCGAACGGACGATCCACACCGGTGACCGCCCGACCGTCGTCGACCTGAGCGACGAGGCGGCCGCGTTCGTGCGCGGCCGCGGCGACGGGTTGCTCTCGGTCTTCGTGCCGCACGCCACCGCCGGCCTGGCCATCGTCGAGGTGGGTGCGGGCAGCGAAGGCGACCTGCTCACCGCGCTCGACGCGCTCCTCCCCGCGGAGGAAGGCCGCTGGGCGCATCGGCACGGCAGCCGCGGCCACGGCCGCGACCACGTGGTGCCCGCCATCGTGGCCCCGAGCCTCACCGTCCCGGTGCTGGACGGTGCGCTCGCGCTCGGCACCTGGCAGTCGATCGTGCTGGTCGACACGAACGTCGACAACCACACGCGCACCGTGCGGCTCAGCTTCCTGGCCGGTTGAACGCACAGCGCGGAGACCGTGCGCCGAGCCGACCGAATGCGGGTGGACCTCACCGAGCACATGGCACCGCTCGCGCGCATGGACGGGCATCGGACGGGGGTACCCGCGTATGCATGGCGTGTCGCTTCGCGACGGAGGAGGCACCATGCAACGCTCGACGATCGCAACGCTCACCCTGATCGCCCTGTTGCTCACCGCATGCGGCGGCCCGACGGGCACCGCCGTGCCGCCCAATGCGCCGCAGGGCGTCATCGTCGCATCGGGACCCGGCGTCGTCGACGTGTCGTGGCAACACGATGGACGCGACGTCACGAGCTTCGCGGTGCAACGCCGCACCGTGGACGCTGGGGACGGCGCTGCCACGCTGAGCGCCTTCGAGACCCTCACCGAGGTCGACGCTGCCGTACGTTCGTACCGAGACGAGACGGTGGTCCTCGGCGCCGGCTACGAGTACAGCGTCAGTGCCCGCGGCGGTGCCGGAACCTCGAGCTCGACAGCGCAGACAGCCCTTCCCGTATCGGCGGCATGTGCCACGGTTGACGACGTCGTCGCGGTGCTCGATCCGCAACTCGCCGCTGGCATCGCGGCCGAACTCGACCTCGCGTCCCACACGATCACCTGCGAGGACGTCGGGGCGCTCACACAACTCGTGGTGGAGGGTGTAGGTGTCAGTTCCCTCGCCGGCCTGCAGTACGCGACGAACCTGACGAGGTTGCGACTCAACGACAACGCGATCTCGCTCCTGTGGCCGTTGGCCGGTCTCACGAGCATCGACCACCTGCAGGTCGCGGGCAACGACATCGCCGACGTCACACCGATCGCCGGCCTCACCGCCATGCGGGTGCTCATGCTGAGCGACAACCCCATCGCCTCGCTCGAGGTCGTGCGTGCGTTCCATGCCCTGCAGTACCTCGGCGCGGCGCGTACGCTCATCACCGACATCGGCGTGCTGGCCGACAAGAGCGACGTGATCTACGTGTGGTTGAACGGGGCCGAGGGCATCACGGACTTCTCGCCGCTGGCCACGCTGACCGACCTCGAGGTGCTGTTGGTCGGCGGCACCAGCTTCGACGACGGCGACTTGGCGATGGTGGCTTCGATGCCGGAGCTCACACGCCTGCAAGTGTGGGCCACGAGCGTCTCCGACCTGTCACCCCTCGCGGGGCTCGACCTTCGCCTCGAGCTCGACGTTGGCGCGACGGCCGTGACGGATCTGTCGCCCATCCATCACATGACGTCGCTGCAGCAGATCCGTCTCTACTGGCTCGGTCTGAGCGAGGCCGACCTCGCCTTCCTGGCCGACTTCGAGCAGCTCGCGCTCGTCAACCTGCATGGCAACGAACTGACGAGCCTCACGCCGCTCGTCGCGCACGCCTCCCTCGGAGACGGTGTCGCGATCGACGTGACGCTCAACCGGCTCGACCTCGACGACGTCCAGGTTCAGGACGACATCGCGACGCTCGAGAGCCGCGGTGTGGTCCTCACCTACGAGCCACAGCGAAGCGATTGACGACGGCAGGTAGGCGCCGGCGTCGATGCCGGCGATCCACGGGTCCGGTGCCGCGGAGGACGCACGCCGTGGCCACCGGACCATCATGTTGTGCACCATGCCGGGCCGACTCGCACCCGAAGGGTTCGTCCCGTCCGCGGAGCACCGCACCGAGACGCTGTGGCTCCACCGTCAACGCCCGTCGGACGCCGAGCCCGACCGCGAGGCCGTGATGGCGTCACGCGACGCGTTTCGCGTCTGGTGCGACGGCGCCGTTCCTGGACGAGTACGGCGTGTCGGCGAGCGCCGTAGCCCTTCCGCCGACCGTGGTGGGGGAGTCGTCGAGGCATGCACGAGCGGCGTCGCGTCCTCGAGGACCTGGGACTGGTGGAGTTCGCCGTCATCGAACCGCTAGATGGGCAGCGGCGGTGCCACCTCCATGCGGAGCCGTCGGCTTGATCACGGCGATGGACCTGCGCATCACCGCGTCACCGCGTCAATCCGCGGCGAGCGACCGGGCGATGGCCCGGAGCGCCTCGACCGTCTCCGCCTCGCGGCCTGTGAAGCCGGCGTCGGTGCTGGTCTTGACGATCACGACGCCGAGTCCGGGGTGGACGTAGAGGTACTGCCCGTAGATGCCGATGGCGACCGCGTCGCCATCACGCGGGCGGGGAAGCCACCAGTGGTATCCGAGGCCGAAGTCGGCCCCGAAGGGCTGCGCTCCGGTGACGGTGCGTGGCGTGTCCCTGGCGCGCAACGCGTCGTCGATCCATGCGGCCGGCACGATCTGCCGTCCATCGCGCGCTCCACCGTGCAGCACCAAGCGGCCGAAGCGGGCGAAATCGCGCAGCGTGGCGTTCAGGAAGCCGTGGGCGAGCGCATGATCGTGGAGGTCGGTGTTCCACGCGGCGTCGCTCTCCATGCCTGCGGGCACCCAGATGGCCTGTTCGAGGAACGCTGCGAGCGGCATGCCGACCGCCCGCGACACGACCACGCCCAGGACCAAGGCGTCGCTGCTCACGTAGTCGCGCTCGAGGCCGGGGGGCCGGGCGCGCGCCAGGCGCGACAGGATCACGGGTACCGAGCGCCGCAACCCGTAGACCTGGATCGGGAGGCCCATGACGTCCGACGATGCGTCGTCGTACGCCTCGTCGAACGCGATGCCCGACGTCATGGTGAGCGCGTGTCGCACGGTGACGCCCGCATACCCGCCGTCGGCGAGCTCGGGGACGTAGAGCTCGAGCGCATCGTCGATCGATGCGATGTGCCCGCGCTCGATGGCGATCCCGACCAAGGCGGTCACGAACGACTTCGCGACCGAGAACGACGCGATGCGGGCGCGGGCGTCGTAACCGCGGTGGTACGACTCGTGGACGATCACGCCGTCGCGCGCGACCAGCAGTCCGGTGGTCTCGGTCGCCTCCAGGAACGCCGCGATCGACCGCTCCTCGCCGGCGAAGGTGTACGCCGCGGGCAGCTGACGCAGGTCGACCGTGAAGAGCCACGGGTCGTCACCGGGCGCGATGCGTTGCGCCGGGAAGATGGTGTCCATCGTCCGGAACGTTTCGGCGCGGCGTCCGTCCTCGAACATGCCGATCGCTCCCCACAAAGGGCTGAAGCGCAAGAGTGCGAAGACGACGACGGCGGCGACTAGGGCGAGCGCCAGCACCACGCCGACGCCGACGACGACGCGCCGGACGCCCGGAGCGCTGGTCACGCCGACGGCGCTGGCGCGCCTTCGCTCCGCTCCTCGCGCAGCACGATCGCCCGGGCGGCCGCACCGGCCGTGATTAGCGCAGCGCCCGTGAACCACGCACCGAGCGCGAACACGGGAGGTCCGTACAGCGCGAGCGCTGCGCCGGCGAACACCAGCACCGCCGCCAACAGGGCGTACATGCGCATGCCGTAGAGCGTGACGAACGGCAGGTAGTGCGCGCCGACCACGATCATGGCCGCGGGGAAGAACCAGGTCTGCTGGAAGAGCGTCGCCGCACCCACGAGCAGGAACCCGATCGGCACGGTGAACGCCGTCTGGGCGCCGAGCTGCCACAGGCCGTTCCCCGGGCTCACCGTGCCGGGCCTGCCCACGAGCCGCACGGCCGCCTGCGTGAGCGGGAAGATGCCCATGCTGCCGAGGAACAGCACAGCCATCGCCGTTCCTGGAGCGAGCCACGTGCCCACGGCCGCCGCAGCCAGCCAGATCAGCCCGGCGACCGTCTGGCCTGCGAAGCCGCCGAGGAACGCCGAGCGCATCTCGCGTTGTGCGTCGATGATGTGCATGGTCTCAGGGGCTCCTGCGTCGATGTCCGTCCGACGCCTTCATCACACGCACCATCGCGCTGACCGCGGCCCCATGACCGAAGCCGCTGAGCTGGTTGACGGTGCCGGTGAAGAAGAGGTCGCGCTGCGGGTTGTGGAAGGCGAAAGCGCCCGACTGGCCCCAGAACCCGAGGAGCTCTCCGAGCGGCTTGAAGGGCGACATGAACCACGGGAGCCACTGCCGCTCCAGGCCGATGCCGAAGTCGAACTGCCCGG
>SL_3KL_010_SEDDRAFT_10005050_pt1 | contig 11882 bp, 9 predicted proteins | sample SodLakKL_010_SED_2_FD_10381 | JGI IMG/M metagenome (IMG submission 10381)
ATTTGACCAGCGGACTTTCTATTCAAAAACTACGCGCTGAGATGGAAAAATCATTGGGTGAAGCGAAAGAGGAGGATGTGGGCTTTACATCCGGCAAAGCTGACCTGGAGATGAAGTAGTGATCAGGGCTTGAACCTTTTCATAAGCATTTCAGCCGCACGAAAAGAACTGATTTTGCCTTTTCTAACACGATCTTCAAAATCGGGCAATGCTTCCCGAATCTCTTTTTTGCCAAAAAATTGGTTTTTCAACTCCCGGGTAATCGCCTCATACATCCAGTAGGTAGACTGCTTCTCGCGTCGATTATGGAAGTACCCACTATCTTTTGTAACCGAAAAATACTCCTCAATCTGCTCCCAAACCTCCGGAATTCCTGTACCGTCTAGAGCTGAACAGGTTAAAACTTTCGGCTCCCATTTTGATGGAGTTGGGGGAAAGAGAGAGAGAGCATTTCTATACTCCTGCTTTGCCCGGTTGGCTGCATCTATATTCTCTTCTTCGGCTTTGTTTACGGCAATCATATCGGCCATTTCCATGATGCCGCGTTTAATTCCCTGGAGTTCATCCCCGGCTCCGGCAAGCATCAACAGAAGGAAAAAATCTACCATGTTGTGGACCGATGTTTCCGACTGCCCAACGCCTACGGTTTCAATCAAGATGGTGTCAAAACCGGCTGCTTCGCAAAGCATCATGGTTTCGCGTGAAGTTCTGGCTACACCGCCTAAATTCCCGGATGTGGGAGATGGGCGGATATACACATCATCACTGGCGGAGAGAGTTGCCATGCGCGTCTTGTCGCCCAAAATGCTCCCTTTGCTTCTTGTACTTGTTGGGTCAACCGTAAGTACGGCGATCTTTTTCTTTTTCTCCAGAAGATGTTTGCCCAACGCCTCAATAAAAGTGCTCTTTCCCACGCCCGGAACACCTGTAATCCCAATGCGAATGGAGTTTCCGGTTAGATGGATAAGCTCTTCCAAAATCTCCTGGCCAAGTTGTCGCTGATCATTTTTTGAACTCTCCACAAGCGTAATGGCCCGTGATAAAATAGTACGATCGCCACGTTTTATTCCATCAACATAATCACTCTTACTCAACAAAGAGGATTTACGGGATCTGTAATTTGGGTTCACCGAATCATTTTGTCCGGCCCCTTTATTTATAGAAAGTGATTTGTCGTTGGGTTTGGTCATGTTTATAAAATTTGTATCAAACAATCTCCCCTTGAGGGGAGTACTCCTGTGTTTTTGCAGGAGGGAGGGGTGTTGGTTTTAATTTATGAAATGAGGAACACCCCTCAAACATTTCGCCGAACGCTTCATGTTATCTCCCCGCCGGCCGGCGGGGAGATCCATACAGATCAATCCAATTAACGATAGTCTCAACAACATCATCAATTTTCCTTCTAACTTCATTTTCGTTGAATCTCAGAAAATGAATTCCGAGATTTTCCAGCTCATTTTGTCGCTCTAAATCACTCACAGCAACTTCAGGATGATCGTGACTGCTCCCGTCGATTTCAATAGCTAACATCAATTCGTGGCAATAAAAATCTACGATAAATTCTTTTATTGGAGTTTGTCTATGAAATTGTACTCCCAAATTTTTATTTCGAATTTCCTGCCATAACAAAACTTCGCCAAGTGTCATATTCTTGCGTAACTTTCTGGCAAGTGGTTTTAACCTGGGGTTGTATGGAAGTATTTCGTTTGGCATTTATGGAAAATTGGCCGTTAGTAATCTCCCCTTGAGGGGAGTACTCCTGTGTTTTTGCAGGAGGGAGGGGTGTTAGTTTCAATTTATGAAATGGGGAACACCCCTCAAACATTTTGCCGAACGCTTCATGTTATCTCCCCGCCGGCCGGCGGGGAGTTCCCTTTTACTCCATCGCGTCCATTGCGAATACCTTTTCGCATATTGCGGTTAAGCCTACTTTTTATCTTCCAGTAATATCCCCAATATTTTCTGTGCCGCTTCCGAAATAACGGTTCCGGGGCCGAATACCGCAGCTACTCCTTTGTCATACAAAAACTTATAATCCTGATTGGGAATTACGCCGCCAACGATGACCATAATATCTTCTCGCCCAATTTTTTTCAGCTCTTCCATTACCTGAGGAACCAGGGATTTGTGGCCGGCTGCTAAACTGGAGACCCCCAGAATATGTACGTCATTTTCGGCGGCCTGTTTTGCCGCTTCCGCGGGAGTTTGGAATAGTGGGCCGATATCAACATCGAACCCGAGATCGGCAAAACTGGTGGAGATTACTTTCGCTCCGCGATCGTGGCCATCCTGACCCATTTTGGCAACGAGAATTCGGGGGCGCCGTCCCTCGAGCTCCTCGAATTGGTCGGCCATCTGTTGCGCTTTTTTAAATGAATCGTCACTGTCAATTTCTGATGAGTACACGCCGGATATAGATTTAATGGTTGCCTGATATCGCCCAAACTCTTTCTCCATCGCATCGGAAATTTCGCCGAGGGATGCACGGTTTCGGGCGGCTTCGATTGCGAGTTCAAGAAGATTTCCTTCACCGGATGCAGCGGCTTTGGTGATCGCTTCAAGCGATTGGTCAACATCTTCTTGGTTACGCTCCGATTTCAATCTGTTGAGCCGCTCAATTTGAGCCTGTCGCACTTTTTCGTTGTCTACTTCCAGAATATCAATTGGCTCCTCTTTTTCCAACCGGTATTTGTTGATGCCGACAATAACCTCTTTTCGATTATCAATACGAGCCTGCTTGCGTGCAGCGGCCTCCTCAATTCTCATTTTCGGCACACCTGATTCTATGGCTTTTGCCATTCCGCCAAGCTCTTCAACTTCTTCAATCAGCTCCCACGCCCTGTTGGCGATCTGATCCGTAAGTTTTTCAACGTAGTAGGAGCCGGCCCAGGGATCCACAGATTTTGTGATACCGGTTTCCTTCTGCAGCATAATTTGGGTGTTGCGGGCAATCCGAGCGGAAAAATCAGTAGGTAGCGCAATCGCCTCATCAAGTGCGTTGGTATGGAGCGACTGGGTGTGTCCCAGTACCGCTGCCATCGCCTCAATGGTGGTCCGCGCTACATTGTTAAACGGATCCTGCTCGGTAAGGCTGTAGCCCGATGTTTGGCTGTGTGTTCGCAGCGATAGTGATTTCGGGTTCTGCGGATTGAACTGCTTCATCAACTTTGCCCACAGCATTCGTCCGGCACGCATTTTGGCAATCTCCATAAAATGGTTCATCCCGATTCCCCAGAAAAACGATATGCGTGGTGCAAATTTATCCACTTCCAATCCGTTTTTGATGCCCGTGCGAACATACTGCAACGCATCAGAGAGCGTATAGGCCAGCTCAATATCGGCAGTTGCCCCTGCTTCATGCATGTGGTAACCACTCACGCTGATGGAGTTAAATTTGGGCATATGGTTTGATGTATACTCAAAAATGTCGCCCACAATTCGCATCGACGGTTCGGGGGGATAGATGTACGTATTCCGAACCATAAACTCTTTGAGAATATCATTTTGAATGGTTCCGGAGAGCTTTTCGTGTGGAACACCCTGCTCTTCAGCGGCAACAATATAGAACGCCAACACGGGAATGACGGCTCCATTCATCGTCATGGAAACAGACATCTCATCAAGGGGAATCTGATCGAAAAGCACTTTCATATCGAGGATGGAGTCGATCGCCACGCCTGCTTTTCCAACATCTCCCGAAACGCGGGGGTGATCGGAATCGTACCCGCGGTGAGTCGCCAAATCAAATGCTACGGAGAGTCCTTTTTGACCGGCCGCCAGGTTTCGCCTGTAGAAAGCGTTGGACTCTTCTGCCGTCGAAAATCCCGAATATTGACGAATGGTCCACGGCCGCACGGTATACATCGAGGAGTAGGGTCCCCGAAGATAGGGAGGAATTCCGGCTGCAAAATCGAGATGGTCAAGCCCTTTAATATCGCTTTTATCGTACCTCGGTTTGATGGAAATTTTCTCGGGGGTTTCCCAGGTAGAACCATCCCCGTCCTGAACTGTTGTCCGGTCCGTACGGTTGGAGTCGTAATTGATGGATGAAAAATCGGGTCGTTTCATAATGATCAGCTGTCAGAATTTTCAAAAAGGTGGTGTTGGATATCGCCAAGGATCTCTACCATATTCGATCCGGAATAGATGAAGTAATCAATTCCCGCTTTTCTGTAGGTATCTTCGTTGTCGCCGGGGTTTCCAGCTAAAATTCGAATTTTCTCATTTCCGCTAAACGCTTTACAAAAAGGTTTTACAAGCTCGGGATACTCTTTGTCAGAGCTGCAGAGAACGACAATTTGGTGATCGCCACTGATCTCTTTCTTGGCATCATCAACCGAGTTGAACCCGGGATGATTATGTGCCGTAATACCGGCGGTTTGCAGATAGTTTTCGGCAAATCCGGCGCGGGCTTTTCTCATTTTTAGGTGTCCAATTGGAACGAGCGCAGCGGAGCAATCCATCCCGGTTTTTTCGTTCTCCTGCTGTGTTCTCAACCGCATTTTTTCGAATGGAATGGAAGCACGGTGCGGTTTTACGGTTTTATAAAGTAGTTTTTGCGGCGAAAGCAGCCGGGGGATCAGATCTCCGATGGATGCTCCGTCGGCAAATGCGGTCTGTAAATTATCTATTAGTGCGTTGTCGTCTGCATCTACAGTTGTTTTGGTTTGCCGTAGGGAGTCAACGGGATCATCATAAAACAGCTTGTCGGGAATGCGGTCTTCAATATTGGGGACATCATTGGTTCCCGTGAGCGCAATTTTTCGAGTTGCTACTGCCAGGTTTTTCTTTTCGGCTGAACGCCTAATTTCCCGTTGGATGATATTTGCTTCCAGAGCGTTTATAAATCCGCCCTGATTTTCAATGAGCCGGAAGTAATCCCACGCTTTTTCTGCGATTTTATCTGTCAATTTTTCGATGTAGTAGGAGCCCGCACCGGGATCAGCTACTTTCGAAAAGTGTGCCTCTTCCGCCAAAATGTGATTTACATTTCGGGCAATTCGGCGGGAAAATTGATCCGGCTCTTTAACGTGGGCATCGAATGGGTCAACCACAAGCATGTTCGTTCCGCCGAGAACAGCACTCATCGCTTCGGTAGTAGCTCGCAACATATTGTTGTGGGCATCGGCGATGGTTTTGTTCCAGCTTGTGGTTTGGGAGTGAATGGTGATCGGGATTTCAGTATCGAGGTCATATCCTTCAAGAATGTTTTTCCAGAGCAGACGAGCGGCGCGAATTTTAGCAATTTCGGGGAAGTAGAGTATTCCGGCCGAAAGGTGGAAAAAGAGATTTTGAGCAGCATGGGCCCGGTCTTTTTCCGGTGTTCGGGCTAAAAATTCACTGGCAATGGCGAGGGTGATTCCCAATTCCTGCACAATGGTAGCTCCGCTGTTGTAGTAGTGGGCCCCGTTTGCGGCCAAAGTTTTTTCCGCAGGCTGAGTGGCCATCAAACCGATAATTTCGTTTAGTTGTTTTTCGTTAAGTGGCATCCGCCCGTGTTTTGCGGTGTAGGTAAATGGATCGAACAGAAACCGGGAGTGGCTTAAAATTTTATCCGCATCATCCCGGTTTTGGATCATCGCAAGCAGGGCGGGAGAGGTCATCCCGGAGTCAAAAAGGAATCCAATGGATTGAGTGTCGATATTCTCAAAAAGTTGGTTTATGCTCTTTTGATCCTGCAGCTGGGTGCCGGTAAAATCACCGCCGAGCATACCGTCATCCGGTGTGGCAAATGCTTTTATTTGCACATAATCTGCACCGCCGTCTATGGCATTTTTCAAAGATAGGTTGGCATCGGCGGGGTCTGCATCGTAAATGGTGTCGCACGCTTGCCACGTTCTGTCGGCTTTGGAAAGATCGGGTTGATGATGAAGGCTGTTCGGGAGATCATCAAGCCGATAAAAGGGGAGTGCGGATATTCCTTCGGTTGTCTGCCACGAAAGTACTTTTTTGTAATCTTTCCCTTTCAGATCTCTTTCAAGAACCGATTCCCACTCTTTTCGTGTTATGGGCGAAAAGTCGGAAAACAAACTCTGTTTTTTACTACCTTTTTTAGCCACGACCAATGTTGTTTTTCTGTTTGGATGAACATCAATAAAATAAAGACTCACAGAGTGCTAACCTAACAGAAAGCAGGGAAAAGCGCTTCCGAATTTGTATATTCAGGGAGTGGAGTAAAATTTAAAACACAAAGAAATTCATAACTATGTCACAAGTTGAAACGAAGATGCATCCGCTCACCCAGCTTACTGAAGATGAACAGATGTTGAAAGATGCTGCGGCTGATTTTGCTGATAATATTATTCAGCCGAAAGTTCATGAAATGGATGAAGCGGCGAAACTGGATCCCGATTTGATTAAGCAGTTTTTTGAGATGGGATTAATGGGTATTGAGATTCCCGAAAAATACAACGGGGCCGGTGGTTCATTTTTCATGAGTATTGTAGCGATCGAACAAATTTCACGGGTGGATGCATCCGTGGGTGTGTTTATGGACGTGCAGAATACACTAGTGAACAACGCATTTATACGATGGGGTTCAGAGGAGTTAAAAGAGAAATATCTGCCGCAGCTGGCTACCGAAAAAGTGGGTGCGTACTGCCTTTCTGAAGCGGGATCAGGCAGTGATGCGTTTGCACTGAAGTGTGCCGCAAAAGAGGATGGCGATGATTATGTGCTGAACGGATCAAAATTGTGGATTACGAATGCCAATGAAGCCGATATTTTTCTCGTATTTGCCAATGTAGATCCTGATGCCGGATATCGCGGAATTACCGGGTTTATTGTGGAGCGGGGAATGGATGGATTTTCGATCTCCAAGAAAGAGAATAAGCTTGGGATTCGTGCGAGCTCTACCTGCGAAATTTTACTTGAAGATGTACGCGTTCCCAAAGAGAATGTGCTTGGGGAAGTAGGAAAAGGGTATAAAGTAGCGATTGAAACACTCAACGAAGGGCGGATTGGTATTGGTGCCCAGATGATTGGTATTGCACAGGGAGCTCTTGATGCTGCTCTTTCGTACACGCAGGAGCGTAAACAGTTTGGAAAAGCGATTGCCGATTTTCAGGGAGTGCAGTTTCAATTGGCGAAAATGGCGACTCGTGTAGAAACCGCGCGTTTGCTGGTGTATAACTCAGCTCGACGAAAAGAAGCCGGGCAAAACTTTTTGAAAGAAGCGGCTATGGCGAAATATTACAGCTCTGAAGTTGCTGAAGAGGTGAGTTCGCTGGCGGTAGATCTGTTCGGTGGCTATGGCTATGTAAAAGAGTATCCGGTTGAGAAATTTTACAGAGACTCAAAAATCGGGAAGATTTACGAAGGCACGTCAAACATGCAATTGCAGACGATTTCTAAAATTTTGCTCAAGGAATCGTAAAAAAACAGGATATTTATTAGCGGGCTTTTTACGGTCCGCTAATACATTCTTGTAAGTACTTGTTATTATTTCCCTTATGGATTATTAAAATAATTCAATGATTTTGAGAAAGTGGGAATTATTCGAAACTGTTCAGTTGTTAAAACTTTGAAAATGCGTTGTGCATAACTGCGTTCTGTAATTATCTCTAAGTCCAAGATTTATCCACTTAATCATGCTTGAAAAAATAAAGAAACTCATTTCCGCTCATGTTTCTGACAACGATGCGGAAAAAAAGCTCTCAAAGCTCGTTAAAGAGTTGAATAATGAGAAGGAAAAATACCGACAGTATTTATCACTTCTGGAAGATTCAATTCGCAGCGATTACGACTCAATTTTAATTACGGAGCTGAGCCTGGAAGAGCCCGGCCCAAAAATTGTTTACGTAAATGATGGATTTACGAAAATGACGGGTTATTCCCGGGATGAAGTGATTGGGAAAACTCCTCGCATTCTGCAGGGAGAAAAAACCGACCGTGCTGTACTTGATAAGTTGAAGAAGCGCCTGAAAAACGGTCAATCGTTTTTTGGCCATACGGTAAACTATCGAAAAGATGGTACGGAGTTTATCAATCAGTGGGATATACATCCATTGACGAACAAAGATGGCGAAATAACGCATTGGGTTTCTTACCAGCACGATATTACTGAACGAAAACGATCGGAGAAAAAAGTAGTAGATACTGAAATTGAGTTTGATAAACTGATTGAGGAGTCCAAAAAGACGCTGATTGATGTTGATGAGCAGGGAAATATTGTTACATCAAACAAAGCGTTTAGAGATTTGATTGGATTTGATGATGAAGAGCTGAAGAAGAAAAAAGTCTGGGAAATTCTGGGCGACGAGTACATTGAGACTTTTAAACACAAGTTTGAAAGTTTTAAACCGAGTGACTTTGATGGCAAGCAGTATGAACTTATGATCATCAACAAGAAGAAGAATTCCATCGAAGTGAAAGCTAATGTACGGTTGCTTGCTTCAAATGGTCAGAAAATTGTGCGAATTGCATTTCAAAACAAATCGCTCGAGAAGAGAATTGTTGATATGCTCACCAAAAAGAATCGCGATTTCGATCGTGCTTTTGATGAGGCAAAGGATTTCAGCTACAAGGTAATTCCTGTTGGGGGTGAAGATTATGAGTTCGACTATTTTTCCGACACGTTCTCCCAAGTAACCGGTATTAATGTATCAAATGCAACGGAAGTTGAACTCTCCGATTTTATACATGTGGATGATCTCCAGAAAGTGATAAATCACTTTAAAGTAGTATTGGAGGGAAAGCCTAACACCGAACAGTTTCGTGTAAAAGCGAGCGACGGCGATTATGTTGAAGTAATTGATTACGCAAAGCCGGAGTGGGATACGAACGAATCGACGGTGACGGCAATTAAAGGCGCCACTTCAACCGAGGTATCTTCGGAAAACAACGCTTAGATATATTATTGTAATCGCGATATGTTACTTTTTTAAGCCTGCCCGGATGGATGTCCGGCAGGCTTTTTTTTCTTATCTTACGTAGATAGATAAATGAACATCAGTAAGTAGTTGTAGGTGTATTTTTATGACAATTGACGAGAAACAGCAAAAGATTATTGGGGAATTCCAAGCCCTATCTGATTGGCAAGAGCGATATAAGCATATTATTAAACTTGGTCAGTCTTTGGAGCCACTGGAAGAGAAACACAGAGTTGAAGAAAACCTCGTTCGGGGATGCCAATCACAGGTTTGGTTAACCACCGAGCTGGATGAAGATAACAGGGTTGTATTTCGGGCTGATAGTGACGCAGCAATTACGAAAGGACTTGTTGCCTTGATGGTACGATTTTATTCGGGGGAAGACCCGGATACTATTTTGACGACGAGCCCCCAGTTTATTAAAAAAATTGGCATGCAGGAGCATTTGTCACCCACACGGTCCAATGGATTGGCATCGATGATTAAGCAGATGAAAATTTATGCCATGGCTTACAAAAGTAAACTCCAAAATTCGTAACTTTTTAACAGATTTTTTGGGTTGATGGTGCCGTTATGACGTTCATCAAACCGAAAATTAGAACATTCCTTTAATTTTATAGACTATGAATAGTAAAACGGTACAGATAGCTCTTTTTGTAATTTTTATAGCAGTAGCCGGCGGCGGTTTATACTTCGGGTTGAGTGGTTCATCATCGGAAACGAATGAGGAGCGAACAGCTCAAACAGTGCATATTTTGAAGTACAGCGATTATCAATGCCCGGCATGCCGTGATGGATATGAGCTGATAAAACCACTGAAAGAGGAGTTTGGTGATATGGTAGATGTTGAATACCGACATTTTCCGCTTAGTGGATTTCAATATAGCCGCGGTGCGGCCCACGCTGCTGAGGCTGCGAGAGAGCAGGGAATGTTTGATGAGATGACGGCTCTTATTTTTGATAACCAAGCGGAATGGTCACGCGGTGGTGCTGAAGAGATGTTTGATCAATTTGCGGAGGAGATTGGGCTGGACATGGATCAATACTATGAGGATAAAGAGTCTGAGGAAATTCATGCCCGGGTAGAAAGTCAACGTGAGGAAGGCATTCGCAGAACGGTTAATGCTACCCCAACGTATTTTATGAATGGACAGAAATTGCAGCAGAATCCACGAACGTATGAGCAGATGAAGTCTATCGTTGAACTTTATATGTACCGATCTAACTAAGCGGATGGTTTACGAATTTCTTGGCAAGTCGCCACAGTTTGATGAATCTGTTTTTATAGCACCCAGTGCCGACCTGATTGGGGATGTAACCCTTGGATCGGATAGTTCGGTTTGGTTTAATGTTACTATTCGGGGTGATGTGAACTGGATTCGAATCGGGGAGAGGAGCAATGTGCAGGATAACTGTTCCATCCACGTAATGAATCAAACCGGCCCCACGGAGATCGGCAATGATGTGACGATCGGCCATAATGCGATGGTTCACGGATGCACGATTAAAGATCGGGTGCTGATTGGTATCCACGCTACGATTCTGGATGAAGCCGTAATAAATGAAGATGTAATTGTTGCGGCCGGGAGTCTGGTGCCCCCGGGGAAGGAGCTGGAATCGGGGTATATGTATATGGGCTCGCCGGTTAAAAAAACGAGAAAACTGACCGAAGAGGAGATCGCCTCAATACCGAAATCTGCCGCGGGATATGTGAAATATCAGCGTACATACCGACAGGTGGATACGTATGATAAAAATCCGTTTTATGATGTGGAGTAAACCTCCCCTAACAAGGGGAGACTTTAGACGGGTGTTCATTGAATTTTCCACATTCTGTTGAACATCCCCCTACCTCCCCCCTTCTTGTGCTGAACTTGTTTCAGTATCTAAGGGGATTCTTATGGTCATAATTATACAATCGATCTTAGATTAATGGCACTAAAAATACCATGTCTTTTTTAACTAATTTTGATTGATGGCAGGCATCTACATACATATTCCATTCTGTAAACAGGCCTGCAGCTACTGCGATTTCTATTTTCTGACCAGGGGAGAGCTCAAGCAACCCTTTGTTGATGCATTGATTGAGGAAATTCATCATTACGGGAATCACCCTATCTCCGACGAAACCATCGATACCATTTATATCGGCGGCGGTACGCCCTCGCTGTTAACCCCAAAACAGCTGAAGAGTATATTTACCGCCCTGGAAACGGTATTTACGGTAAAGCCGGTAGAAGTGACTCTGGAGATGAACCCCGATGATGTTACCGAAGAGTTTTTGCTGAAAATCCAAGATTTGGGAGTGGATCGCGCGAGTATGGGTGTTCAATCATTCGATGAAAAATTGCTGCAATTTATGCATCGGGCGCATGATCCCATTGAAGCAGTAGATGCCCTGAAGTTGCTGCAAAAAGCTAATTTTCCATCCTATACGGCCGATCTGATTTATGGAAACCCTGGACAGACGATGGAGATGCTGGAAAAAGATATTGACAGACTGTTGACGTTTGACCCCCCACACATTTCCGCCTATTCGTTGACCATAGAGCCTAAAACAAGGTTGGGAAAACAGGTTGAACTGGGGCGCATCGATCCGGTGGATGATGACGTAGTAGCTGATCAGTTCGATTTTCTCTATCAAAAATTGAGTAGTGCCGGCGTGGAACAATACGAGGTGAGTAATTTTGCCAAACCGGGAAAAGAGGCGGTTCATAACAGTAATTACTGGCGCCATAAAAATTACCTGGGGCTGGGCCCTTCGGCGCACTCTCTGTATTGGGCTGATGGAGACAATGCTCAGCGGTGGAAAAACAGGTCGAACCTAAAAAGTTACCTGGATCAGAACTGGGATGGTGTCCGGGAAGATGAAGAATCACTCTCACTTTCCGAAATGGCGGAAGAGCGATTGATGCTGGGATTGCGGACAAAGTGGGGCGTATCGAAAAAACAGTTGGCGGATCGGTACGGCTACTCCATAAACAAGGAGCAGAAAGAGTGGCTGAAAAAACA
>SL_3KL_010_SEDDRAFT_10005051_pt1 | contig 11881 bp, 12 predicted proteins | sample SodLakKL_010_SED_2_FD_10381 | JGI IMG/M metagenome (IMG submission 10381)
GGGTCAAAAGGCATCCCGGCATGATACAGCATATGCTTAACCTCTTTCCGGTACTTCCGTAAGGCTTTGGCCACAGGCGCCGTCTGGATGTAACTCCGTTGCGACCCAACCACCGATAAAATCTTTTTCATATGGTTTTACTTAATGTCAAAATGTCAAAATGTCAAAATGTGTGAAATGTCAAAAAGTCGAAATGTCAAAAAGTATGGAAAATCTCTTTGAAGCCAATTTTCTGCTTACTGCTTACTACCTACTTCTTACTTTCTCCCCCTCTCTCTTTCACTCATTCTCTGTTTCTCTCAAGTCCCTTAAGTCCCTTAAGTCCCTTAAGTCTCTTAGGTCCCATCCTCCCAGTTCTCAGCTCCCAGCTCCCAGCTCCCAGCTCCCAGCTCTCAGCTCCCAGCTCCCAGCTCCCAGCTCCCATCTCTCAACCCTCAGCTCTTTGCGTGTTTACAACTTTTGCGTCCTTTGCGAGGAAAAAAGAGGAACAGCTGTTTGCGGTTGATTTTTTCACCGCAAAGACGCAGAGCACGCAAAGAAAATGTACCAATTTATCAATGTGCAAATGTACAAATGACGGTCCTTTGCGGTTTTTGCGTGATTTAACCTTTGCGGCCTTTGCGAGGAATAAAATTAAATTTTTCACCACAAAGCACACAAAGCACACAAAGTTTTTATAACCAAACACTTACGATCTACATGATACTTACTTCTTGCTTCCTGCTTTTTACTTTCTCCCCATCTCTCTTTCACTCATTCTCTGATTTTCTCAAGTCCCTCAAGTCCCTTAAGTCCCTTAAGTCCCATCCTCCCAGCTCCCAGCTCCCAGTTCTCAGCTCCCAGCTCCCAGCTCCCAGCTCCCAGCTCCCAGCTCTCAGCTCCCAGCTCCCAGCTCCCAGCTCCCAGCTCCCAGCTCTCTTCTTACTCTCACCCCATCCCTAAATCAAATTATCAAATAGAGCCTCAACACTACACCCTCGCCACCTCTGCCATGGCAAGCGGAACCTTCAGGGTAATACACTTGTCGAGGGCATCGAGCCGCAGAACCAGGTTTTTGTTCTTGCCAACACTGATTACTTCGCCCTCCAGCCCTTTCATGGGTCCGTGAATAATCCTGACCGGTGACCCCGGTGGTGGGCATGATTTCATGCAGGCCATATCAACCCCGATATTGTTTAACCTCTTCAGGGTATCAATCTGATTGTCCGGTATGGGCACCGCCTTNCCCTCAAAGCAAACAAAACGNACAACACCGGGTGTATTCAAGACGTCGAAATATATATGATGGTTTTTTGCCACCGTCCGNANAAACAGNTAAGAGGGCAGAAGGGGCATTTCNACCTGNTTTTTTCGGTCACTCCANACANNCCACCGTTTAACAAGGGGCAAATANACTTCAACCCCTTTTTCTTGCAGAAAATGACAGGTGCGCTTTTCAAAACGCGAGCGGGTATATATTGCATACCAACGCGCCCCATTGTTAATATGTGCGTACTGGACAGACATATTTACGGAACAATTTTCAGCAAAAGAATAGCCGGGGATTATTCGTTGCTGACCATTTGTATCATATTCCTGATAATGTCAATGGCAACATGGTTTTCACCACCCTGCGGAACGATGATGTCGGCATATCGCTTGCTGGGCTCAATAAACTGCAGGTGCATCGGTTTAACAAAGCGGTCATAATGATTCAAAACGTCACTGAAGGAGCGGCCTCGCTCTTCAATATCCCGCCTGATAATCCGCATCAGGCGATCGTCTCCGTCGGCATCCACAAAGATCTTTATGTCCATTCGCTCACGCATGCGCGGATTCGACAAAACCAGAATCCCCTCAATGATCACCACCTCCCTGGCCATCACCGGAATAGTCTCTTCGGCCCTGGCACAGGTCAGATATGAATAAATGGGCATCGGAATGGTCTTACCCTCACGGAGCATGTCCAGGTGCTTCACCAATAAGTTGAACTCAATGGCACTGGGATGGTCAAAGTTGATTTTTGCCCGCTCCTCAGGGCTCAAATGACCGTTGTCTTTGTAATAAGCATCCTGGGAAATGACAGCCACACACTCGGTCGGTAACTGTTCAACGATCTTGCGAACCACAGTCGATTTACCCGATCCGGAACCTCCGGCAATTCCAATAATCAGCATATCAGGAAAATTTCTGTAAATATAAAGAATCTTTAACAAACAAAATCTCGATTTTTTAGCCACATATACAGGACCGCCTCAAATGCCTTTCCCCATAAATATCCTTATTTTTGCAGAACCTTTTCTTCACCGCCGGGGAGAGAGATGTTTAGAATGATCTTTTTTGCGGCTTTTGCGTTTAAAACTTTACGCTCTTTGCGAGGAATAAGACATTAACCTATTTAAAAACACTTCAAAAAAAAACCATGTTATATAATTTTCATACACACTCAAAATATGACGACGGCAAAGAACCTCTCGAAGCATACGTAACCGCAGCCATTGAAAAAGGCTTAGCGGCACTGGGCTTCTCCGGTCACCAGCCAATTCCTTTCGACAACGAATGGAGCCTGCCTTCCCGGGCTTTGCCTGAATACCTTGCCGAAGCATGCCGCCTGAAAGAACAGTATAAAAATGAGATCAATATCTATATTGGACTGGAAATGGACTATATTCCCGGCTACTCGGAGGATTTTGCCGCTTTGATAAAAGATGCCGGCCTCGACTACTGTATTGGCTCCGTGCACCTGGTGATGAAACCGGGAAGCACCAACCCGGACGACATCTGGTTCATTGATGGCCCCAGAACAGGCTACCTAAAAGGAATACAAACAATTTTTAACGGAAATGCACGCGCTGCCGTGGAAGCCTATTTCCAACAGCAACGACAAATGGTTATCTCCCAGAAGCCGAATATTATCGGACACCTCGACAAAGTAAACATGCATAATAAAAATGAAGTTTTTGATGAACAATCCGCATGGTACCATGATGCCGTTGATGATCTGCTGGATGCCATTATGGCCGCCGGTACGATTGTTGAAGTGAACACCCGGGGCGTTTACACGGGAAAAACCCATGCATATTTTCCCGATAATTCGATCATAAAGAAATGCATCGAAAGGAATATACCAATGATGGTAAACAGCGATGCACACCATCCTTCACAACTTGACAATCATTTCGACCAGGCAACCGGATTGTTAAAAGAAATGGGTTTTAAGAAAATGCACACACCATTTTTCGAGATAAAGCTGTAACTTTATCCTCAACCCATGCGTTACAGTGAGTAGCAGCATGAAAACAAGGATTTCATTGAATGACAACGGCCCAGTACAATCAATGTGTTGACCTTTACTCTGACGGAGTGTATCGCTTTATCCTCAAAAATCTGCGCGATGAGGAAAAAGCCCGCGACGTGGTACAGGATAGTTTTGAGAAAATGTGGATGAAGGCGGAAGAGATCAGTTTTGAGAAAGCCCGATCATACCTGTTTACAACTGCATATCGTACCATGATAGACGCCATCAGAAAAAACAAATATCACGCAACCATGGAAGAGGCCGCCTGGAAACAACACAGCTATCGACACGAATACTCCGGGTTGAAAGAGATCCTGGAAGAAGCCCTCAGCCGCCTGCCTTCCATTCAAAAATCGGTGGTACTCCTGCGCGACTATGAAGGCTACTCCTACGATGAAATTGGAGAAATAACAGGACTCAGCGAATCCCAGGTGAAAGTATATATCTATCGCGCCAGGGTGTTTCTAAAAAACTATATCGGCAGTGTTGATGCCGTAGTGTAAACATCAAAAAAGAAAAACATCTAATAATCACAGCATAAAACAACGGTCGGAAATCAACAAACAGCAATTACAAAAGCTTATGAAAATCACCAGAGAAAACTACCCCGTCTTTTTCCTCGATTATGTGGAGGGAACGCTTTCGGAGAATGACCGGAAGGAGGTAGTCCGTTTTCTGGAGCTTAACCCGGACCTGAAAGCGGAACTTGACGGTTTTGAAACAATCAACCTGGTACAAGACGAAAATATCCGCTACCCGAACAAGGCATCTTTGAAAAAGCAGGCATCAATATCCGCTCAAAATTTGGCAGATATATCTTTCTTTGAAGACAAAGAGGACCGTGATGAGGTCGTTGTAAGGCCCGGTTATTATGAGTTTGCTTTTGCTGCCTATGTTGAAGGAGACCTGTCCGAACAAGAGAGAAAGGCCGTGGAACTTTTTGCGGCATCCTCGCCACAGTACCGGCGCGAATTTGACCGGATGCAGAAAGCCAGGTTCTCACCGCAGGATGAACCGGTCTATCCCGAAAAACAACACTTGAAAAAATTCATCATTGGCACGGCTCCTTCGGGACAAAAAACGCCTGTAACTGCCCGCAAACGCAAAGGAGCCGTCATCATACCAATCCTTACAGCTCCTGTCCGGAAGAGATTGCTGCAGCTGGCATCGGTAGCCGCTGCAATCATTTTTCTTGCCGTTCTCACATTTACCTTGTCACTTCCGGAGCAGCAACCCGGTATTGCCGGCAATGAAAGCGATCAGCCGGAAAACACACATCCTGTTGACGTGGAGCCGGGGCAACCCGGGGCCGTTGTGGAAGCTCCTGCTCCCCAACAGGAAACAGAAAGCTTTTCTGCAGAAAAACCCATAGAGCCAGTTCGCCCTCATGGTGTTCAGCCCTCCCGGCGCGAATTGCTCACACCGGAACAACGCCATATAGCACAAGCAGAACTGCAATATCAGGATGAATTTACCGGCCGCCCGGTTCGCTCCTTACAACTTGCCAGGGCAGAAATGATCCGCCTGCAGCGTCCGGTACCTATTCAGACAAGAAAAGATGATTATCCGCAACAAATGGAACACCGCGACGAGTTTTACTGGCTGGCCTTTGTTACCCCCACACCACCGGATCCAGTTTCTGATCCACCAACGGCATCCGCACAGCGTCAGGAAGTTTCACTGGGACAATTTGCCATGGGCCAGATACAGGAGAGGACCGGGATTGACCTGGGACCAATAGATAACCTGCTTGCCGCCGACGCGTCTAACGTCAGGAGCCTGGCCGGAAGAGGCCTGGCCGGACTGAATAACTTGTTGGGCAGCCCTGTTGTGGTGGATGGGGAAACTACGGCGGAAGGGCGCAAGGTGCAGTTTGCTGTAGGAAATTTCTTCGAAGTATCCCGATCAGGCTCCGGCAACTAACCGCCGGATTGCTCTCCTTCTCCGGACTTATCATTAACCGGCTGCGGCCTTTTATGTTTCCAGCGCTTGTGCGACCAAAGCCAGTCACCGGGCGACCGACGGATCTCCTTTTCCAGCAATGACATGAACCTGCGGGAAATCTCGCCCTCTTCCAACTCTGAGGGGTTGTTGGTGATCAACTCCACATGGAGTGCATAATGCCCCCTGCGCTGCCGGCGCAGTGCCACGAAAACCACGGGCATATTCGTGCTTCGGGCCAGTTTTTCCGGGCCGGTAACTACCGGCGTATCCTGCGAAAGAAAGCTTGTCCAGTATGCCGTTTGTGGTGCCGGTGTCTGATCCGATATCAAACCGATGATAAAAGGCCGCTTGTCGCGCATATACCTTACCAAGGTTCTCCCCACCACTTTCTTTGGAACCAGCTCGTAGGCATAACGCCCCCGGATCTTCAGCATCAAATCATCAAAAACCTTATCTTTTAGCGGACGGTAAACCGGCGCTACCCTGTGAGCGGGCATGTTCAGGGAAACAACCGCAGGAACCCATTCCCAATTGCCAAAGTGGCCCAAAAGCCCGATAATGGAACGTTGCTCCTTTATATATGGCTGCAGCAATTGCATCCCTTCATCGGAAATCTGACAGCGCTTCAGGAATACCTTCTCGGGAATATGCAGCAAGCGGATGGTTTCTACCGTAACATCGGCAAGGTGCTTGTAAAAGTCCAGGGCCATCTTCCGGATCTCCCGTTCATTTTTCTCCGGAAATGCCTTTCGCAAGTTGCCCGTCACAACCTTTCTGCGGTAACGGATCACATGCGCCATCAGGAAAGCCGCGATTCTTGCAAAAACATGCAGTACCCTCAGAGGAAGCAATGACATGAGCTTCACCGCACCGGCAAACAGGTGTGAGAACATTCGCCCGGCTTTTGTTTTAATAGAGGAAGTTGTCATAAGGATACCTGATCCGGTGAATATCTACAACGGTGTCGTAAAGCAAACGCCTGAAAGCTTCGATGTTTTCCTTGTGCTTGGCAGAAATAAAAATGCAGGGTGCATTAACCTTCCCCATCCAGGTTTCTTTCATTTCCTCCAGGCTGATGTTTTCTTTTGTGGCGGGAGTAAGGTCGTCTTCTTCCTTTTCAACCCAGCGGTATTTGTCCATTTTGTTGAAAACCACAATGGTCTGTTTTTCTTCGTCACCGGTAATTTCTGACAACGTTTCCTTTACCACTTCAATTTGTTCTTCAAAGTTGGGATGACTGATGTCAACCACATGCAGCAGTATATCCGATTCACGTACCTCGTCGAGGGTTGATTTGAATGACTCGATCAGATGGTGGGGCAGTTTGCGGATAAAACCTACGGTATCGGAGAGCAGAAACGGCAAGTTGCCGATCACCACTTTGCGTACGGTGGTGTCAAGTGTTGCGAACAGTTTGTCTTCGGCAAAAACATTGGTTTTGCTGAGCATATTCATGATGGTGGACTTCCCCACGTTGGTATATCCCACCAGGGCCACCCTAACCAGGCTTCCGCGGTTGGACCGTTGTGTGGCTTTCTGCTTATCAATTTGCTGAAGCTTTTTTTTCAGCAGCGCGATCTTGTCCCTGACGATCCGGCGGTCGGTTTCGATTTCTTTTTCGCCGGGCCCTTTCAGTCCGATACCCCCTTTCTGGCGCTCCAGGTGTGTCCACATGCCGGCCAAACGTGGCAGCAGGTATTGATACTGGGCCAGTTCCACCTGCGTTCGTGCGTGTGCTGTTCGGGCCCGCATGGCAAATATGTCCAGGATCAGGTTGCTGCGGTCGATCACCCGGGTTTTGAAAGCCCTGTCTAAGTTTCGTTGCTGGGAAGCAGTGAGCTCATCATCGAAGACAACGAGGTCGATCCCGGCTTCTTCAATGAAAGCGCGTATTTCTTCCACCTTCCCCTTGCCAATATAGGTGGCGGGGTCGGGTTTATCCAACTTTTGTGTGAATTGCTTAACGGTAACACCACCGGCCGTGTCTGTAAGAAAAGCAAGCTCATCAAGGTATTCGGCAACCGTTTCTTCAGATTCTCCGCCAAGGATGGCTCCTATCAGCACCACACGCTCTTTTTCCCTGGATATGTCAATATGATTGGGCATAAAAGGACATCAATGGTTAAAAGGGTTTGAAGCCGATGATTTCACGCACTTCGCGAATGGTTTTTTGTGCACTTTCCCTGGCTTTTTCTGCGCCAAGATGGGCCACCCTGGAAAGATAAGCATCATCGGCATCCAGTTCCAGGATGCGTTCGCGAAGCGGTGCAGTGAAGGCAATGATGTCTTCGGCGAGTTGTTTTTTCAGGTCTCCGTAACGGATGGTGGCGTTGTTGAAAGCGTCCAGGAAGTGGTTNACCGTGTCGGNGGTNCTCACGGCCCGCATGAGGTTAAACAGGTTTTCAACCGGCTGCGACATTTCTTCACCGGGTTGTTCCGGGCCGGTGTCGGTCGTGGCGCGCATCACCTTTTTCCGGATCGTCTTGGGGTCGTCGGCCAGGAAAATGGCGTTGCCTTCCGACTCCGACTTACCCATTTTGGTGGAACCATCCAGACCGGGAATTTTCACCAGCTCACTTTCGAAATTGAATGCATAAGGAGCAGGGAAGTATTCTGTTTTGTACATCCGGTTGAAGCGGTTTGCAAAGGTGCGCGCCATCTCCAGATGCTGCTCCTGATCCTTGCCAACAGGAACCTTCGTTGCCCGGTGGATGATGATGTCGGCAGCCATCAGAACGGGATAGGTAAGCAGGCCGGCATTCACATTGTCGGGTTGCTTGCGCACTTTCTCCTTGAAAGAGGTGCAACGCTCCAGCTCTCCCATGTAGGCATTCATGTTGAGCAGAAGGTATAATTCCGCCACTTCGGGTACATCACTTTGTATATATAGCGTGGCCACCTCCGGGTCGATGCCGGCAGCGAGATATTCTATCATCACCTGCCTCACGTTTCTGTGAAGGTCTTCCGGTGTGGGGTGGGTGGTGAGCGAGTGATAGTCTGCAATGAAAAAGTAGCAGCGATGCGCATGCTGCATCTTTATAAAATTCTTGATGGCACCAAAGTAATTTCCAAGATGGAGGTGCCCTGTTGATCGAATTCCACTTAATACTGTTTCCATGGTGCAAAAGTAATATTTATTTCTTTGCGTTAAGCCCGGCAGGGAGCACAAGCCAGAACGCGCAAGGGAGTTTTAAGCATATTCCCTGGAGTGATAAGATGGTGTTATTGTCTTAATTAGATTTGAAAAGAAAGATGTCAAATCCTTTCCGGNCTGATAAACAGTTGCGGGTTGCGGACGTTATCTATGATGATGATCACCANNGCGATCACATAAAAGCTGTCGGTGAGGAGGTCATATGTATAGCGGGCCAGGGAGGAGGAATAGTAAGCCGTTAGCAGCAAAACNAACAGAAGCTGAAATACAAAAAAAGCGGGGAAGTTCCATTTCAANCCGGAAAGNGAGCGCTTTAGCCCCAGTGCAAAGGCAACAAAAAGCTGCCAGGCTACAATCATGATGGTAGGATACAGCAAACTTTGGATTTCCTGCGGGAAGCGCACGCGTTGTCCCTCAACGGTGGTATATACGCGAAAAAGCAGGTCGCCGTTTTCCTTTTCCACGGCCACGCTGGTGTCGCCTGAAACATTCAGCACTATGTTGGTTGAAAAGGACAGCAGCCGTGCATACGCACCTTCAACCCCCACCATCCACAAAGCGGTGACTACAAGGATGCTTGCAAGCAACAGGCAGACATGCCGGATCAGAACTTTTTTTTTCATGGCGTTATTCTTTCTTTTTTCTTTGCGGCTTTTGCGTTTAAAATTTTGCGGTCTTTGCGAGGAATAAAATGTTTCACGCGAAGCCCGCAAAATAACTATCAAAGTCAAATTAATATTCTGCTTACTGCCTACTTCTTACTTTTTACTCCTGCATGTTCTGTATTATGCTCCCAAAAGCATTCCTCAGCCCTCAACACTCACCCCCCCCTGTTTTCTCGCGGAAGCCTCCCCCCATACCCAGAACCCCAGGATCATAAATCCAAACAGCACATTCCAAAGTATATCATGAACCGGTTGAAACAAATCGGGATAAAAGCTTCCAAGGTACCCCATGCTGATAAACCGCAGGTTATTCAAAATAAAAACACTGAGGATGAACACAGCCAGGCTTTTGAACTTGTGCCTCAGGGGCCAACGCGTAAAAATCACGATGGCCGCACCCAGGAAATAAAAGGTGTATGCCGTACACTCCATCACCACCCGCATGGTAAAGCCGTTAACGGTCAAAAAGGGAACCCGGCTCATCTCCACAGGCAAAAACAGGATCTTTCCGAACCAATAGGCAGAATAATTGGTAAAACGCACAAAAAACTCCCGGAAAGGTTCTTTGAGAAAAGGCAGGTGGACCAATGCAAGGAGGGCGAACCAAAGGATAAAGGCCCACAAAAGGGGTTTTAGCTTCTCGATAATGGCACGTTGCTGTGCTTTTAACTGTTGTTTTTGCCGTTGTTCTTTTTTCCGGTCTTTTCTGGCGCCCATAAAATGCTTTTTTTGGAAAAAACATACAAAGATATGCATGTTTTGAGAAACCGTAAAACCACAATAATCTTTGGACAAAAACAATCATCTTTTTTTTTGCCCCCTTGCGGTTATTTTTTTGACACCGGTGGCAGGGAAAAAAATATGGTTACTTTTGTTATTCTAAACAATGAAAAGAACATTTTGAAACCGGAGAAGAAAATTGGTGAAGGGCATTTCAGGGAGTGTTTTGCCGTTGAAGGAGAGCCCGGCTTATGCATAAAAAAGCTGAAGCCGACTCTTTCCTTTTGGCAACGGCTGCAGTTATTTTTGCTGAGGCGAAACATTAACAGGGAAGAGTATAACGTCTATTATCGCTTACCAAGTGAACTGAAACCCTATTTTAATCCCGCTGTCAGCATTTCTTCCGACAGCCTGATTGTTGTTCGGCCAATGGACTATGACGGGTCTCATTCACGACCGGTGAGTGATTATGGGAAGGTATCCAACAGAATATTCTGGGAAGAGGTTGAACATATCGTTTCTCTTTTTGAAAAGCACAACTTCTGGTTTCTGGATGCATTTCAACTGGGAACCAATGTGTTTGTACAACGATTGTCAGAAGAGCAATGGAGGCCGGTCATCATTGATTACAAAAGGCAGGGCTGGCGGTCTTACCCGATGCAGCTGAACCTGCTTATGCATTCAGAAAAAAGAAAGAAGTTTTATAGAAAATACCGGCGTTTTCTCACGTTGTTCAAAGACAACCCCGCCAAATAATATTTCGTAATGAAGAAACCCGACTTCTGCTCCGACCATACTGCCCCCCGCAGGCTGAACGGGGTAAATCCGCTATCTGATGAGCTTTTGGAATGGTTCTATCGCTTTGCCGCCAGCGGAGGAATTCCTGCATCCTGGGTCGGCCCCGATTATTCGTCGCTACCGAAACCCCAAAACAAAACCCCTTTAAGCATTGAAATTGTCAGTCATTGCTGGAATTATGCCAACATATTAAGTTATCAGCTAAGCTCCCTGGTGCGCTTCCCGCCAAAGGAAGTGAAGGTTTGTATGACCGTTTTCTATAGTCCAGAGGATAAACGAACATGTGAAGTGTTGGATTATTTTGGAAAAATCATGTTGGACAATGTTCGCTGGAACTTTTGGCCGCTGGAAAAGGCTTACTTGCTTCGAAGAGCCATTGGGCGCAATCTTGCTGCGTTACAGTCGCGTGCCGACTGGGTTTATTTTACCGATTGTGATGTGCTGTTCCGGGAGGATGCGCTTGACATGATGGGGCAATCGCTCAGGGGAGAAAACAGTTTGCTGGTATATCCCAGGGTTCACCAGGTGTCTGAACTTTTACCCAACGATGATCCTGTTTTTCAAGACTATACTCAGTCCGGCATGATTCGGGACATACTCCCCGAACGCTTTTATCCGGAAGAAAGAAACCGTGCCATTGGCTGCTTTCAAATAATGCGGGGTGATGCTGCCCGCCTTGGGGGATACTGCCAAAACATCACCTATTATCATCGTCCTGTCAAAAGATGGCGAAAATGTTATGAAGACCGTACAATTCGCTGGTTGCTTGGCACACAGGGAACACCGGTTGATGTGCCGGGCTTTTTTCGCATCAGGCATGCTGCAAAAGGCAGAAAGGGTAAAGTCGTTGGGGAAAGCTGAAAAGGATAGCACAAAAAAACCACTCACAACGTAAAAACGCCGCAAGTGGTTCTAAATGTGCGTGGTACCACCCGGAATCGAACCAGGGACACACGGATTTTCAGTCCGTTGCTCTACCAACTGAGCTATGGTACCAGCAGTTGACGCTGCAAATGTATAAAACATTTTTGAAATAAAAGGCGTTTTTTTGTGTTTTATTCATAAAGCAATGATTTTTAAGTACCTTTGACCTCTTTTTTGACACAACCCACTTATTTTGCAAAGGAGTGAACAATCATCCGGCCCGCCTGGTCATAGATATCGGAAACACCCTGTGTAAAGCCGCTGTTTTTAAAGGTTCAGAAATGGTAACCCTGTGGACAGGGAATCATCCTGACAAAGCAGCCGTCGATCAGCTTGTGTACACCTGGCAGCCCGGTGCAGCCATCCTGTCATCCGTCAGAAAAAGCGGCGAAGGCCATC
>SL_3KL_010_SEDDRAFT_10005052_pt1 | contig 11880 bp, 7 predicted proteins | sample SodLakKL_010_SED_2_FD_10381 | JGI IMG/M metagenome (IMG submission 10381)
AACCGGAGAAATGGATGAAGACTCAGGCTATCCCGTCTTCAAATATGAAGGTGACGAGGCCAGACTGTTTGGCGGTGAAGTAAGCTTTGGCTATACACCAACAGAAAAACTCTCCATCGGCCTTGGGGCTGACTATGTAAATGGCAAACGACAAGGCAATGGCGATGACTTCATCCCTTTTATCCCACCTTTCCGCGTAATGGCAAGTATTGAATACGACTTTGGCTCATTCTGGCTGGGAGGCAGGGCACAACTGGTATCCAAACAGGATCGTGTAGCTCCCGATGAAGAAATCACCGACGGCTACACCCTCATCGGAGCTCAAGCTGGCTACCGCCTGGACTTCTCCGGCAGACACGTTATCATCCTGAGAGGTGAAAATCTTTTGGATAAAGCTTACAGAGACCACCTGTCGCGTATCGAAGACCGCAATATCTCAATGCCGGGCAGAAATATCAGCCTCGCATATCGCTGGTATTTTTAGTTTTTGGCACGGTTATTGCAGAAAAATAAGTGAATTTGGTTTTGTGAATAAAAAACAATTTTTCTCTTCATGAATGTTGTTTTGGTTAATGGACAAAGCCCGGCCCCCAGCCGGGCTTTGTGTTTTTAACTATCTTCCTGTTTGTGCTCGTGGGTGACATTTGTTTTATAACCGAGGCACATTTCTCTATTTTTCTTCCGCATTTGATGGATCTGCGTTCAAAATCAAGGCATCTTCAATCGAAGGGGTATTGGCAAGCAGGCCGCGAGCACAGCCGAAAGCATCATGAAACGATCCATGCACGTATTGCTGTGCGGCTCGGCCTGCGCGGATTGAAGATGCTGTAGATTTTAGCAGATCCATCAGAAGCGGAGATCTTTCTTTTTGGTACTTTTTCTTTGGATGGTTGCCAAAGAAAAAGTACAACAAAAAAATACTGTTTTTGTTAATGGACAAAGCCCGGCCCCCAGCCGGGCTTTGTGTTTTTAACTATCTTTGCTTCAAAACCAACAACATGCCTGAAAAGAAAAAACTCCTTCTCCTCGACGCCATGGCCCTCATTTACAGGGCATATTACGCACTGAACCGCAATCCAAGAATCAATTCCAAAGGACAAAACACCTCCGCCATACTTGGTTTCGCCAATACACTAACCGAGGTACTGAAAAAAGAAAATCCAAGCCACATTGCCGTAGCCTTCGATTCCTATGCCCCTACCCTTCGAAAGGCAGATTTTGCCGCCTACAAGGCCAACCGGGAGGAGATGCCCGAAGACATTGCATCATCACTCCCCTATATCAAACAGTTACTCGACGCCTTCCGGATTCCGGTCATTATGAAGGATGGTTATGAAGCAGATGACATCATCGGCACCTTGGCAAAAAAAGCGGAAAAAGAGGGGTTTACCGTTTTCATGATGACTTCTGATAAAGATTTCGGGCAGCTTGTTTCTGACAACATTTTCATGCTAAAGCCAGCCAACCGTGGCAATGATGCTGAAGTTCTGGGGGTAAAAGAGGTTTGCGAACGTTTCGGAATTACCCGGCCTGAACAGCTTATTGATATTCTTGGGCTTTGGGGTGATTCTTCCGATAACATTCCCGGTGTACCATCTATTGGCGAAAAAAAAGCTAAAAAGCTCATTGCCGAATTTGACTCCATTGAAAACCTGCTTCAAAATGTAGAGAAGGTGAAAGAGAACCGCAGCAGGGAAAATCTTCTTGAATACAAGGAACAAGCTTTGCTTTCCAAAAGCCTTGCCACCATCATGCTGGATGTGCCTGTAGACACCAACATCAAAGCGCTTGAAAGGAAGGAGCCAGATCCGGAAAAATTAATTCCGCTGCTTGAAGAGCTGGAGTTTAAAACCTTTGCCAAACGTGTTTTTGGCGACGAAGAGATCATCCCGGAAGAAACCATCAAAAAATCAAATATTCAAAGCGGCCAGATGAACCTCTTTGATAATGCCACTGCTTTTGCCGACCCCGCCGAAGATGCCAAAAACAGACTGCAAACCCTGATGTCTGAAAAAAAGTATCAAGCAATAACCAAAGATGAAGAGATCGATCAATTCTGTCAAACCCTCCAGAAATCCGCTTCCTTTTGCTTCGATACGGAGACAACCGGACTCGAAAACGCGAAAATGGAATTGGTTGGCATTGCTTTCAGCATAAAACCGGAAGAAGCTTATTACATCCCTTTTCCTGAAGACCAGAAGGAAGCTTTTAAACTTGCTGAAAAATTTAAAACGGTTTTTGCAGATCCAAAAATTGAGAAAACAGGCCAAAACCTGAAGTTTGATATCGGTGTACTGAAAATTTACGGCATTGAGGTCGCCGGAAGATTGTTTGATACCATGCTTGCGCATTATCTGCTGCAGCCCGACATGCGTCACAACATGGATGTAATGGCCGAAACTTACCTCGACTACCGTCCTGTTCCCATCGAACACCTGATTGGAAAAAAAGGGAAGTCACAAAAAAGTATGCGCTCAGTACCCCTTGAAGTAGCAACACCCTATGCCTGTGAAGATGCCGATATCACATTACAGCTGCGCAATATTTTTGAACCGATGCTGAAGGAGCACAACCTCCTGAAGCTATTTGACGAAATTGAAACACCGCTGATTCATGTCCTGACAAACATGGAAAATGAAGGTGTAAAAATCGATAAGGAGGCGCTGGATAAATATGCGATGGTTTTGACAGACAGCATTCATGATATTGAAACAGAAATATACGAACTTGCCGGAAGCACTTTCAATATTGGGTCGCCAAAACAACTGGGAGATATCCTTTTCAACAAATTAAAGATCTCATCAAAGGCAAAAAAAACCAAAACAAAGCAATACAGTACCAGTGAAGATATTTTATCCAAACTAAAAAACAACCATCCGATTGTTCAAAAGATCCTTGAATACCGTTCCCTGACCAAGTTAAAATCCACTTATGTTGAAGCTTTACCGAGGTTGATCAATAAGAAAACGGGCAGAATACACACGTCATACAATCAGGCCATAGCAGCTACCGGGCGATTATCTTCGAACAATCCCAATTTACAAAACATCCCGATACGGACTGAAGAAGGCCGTTTGATCCGGAAGGCTTTTGTACCAAGAGATAATAGCCATACATTGCTGGCTGCCGACTACAGTCAGATTGAGCTGCGCATAATTGCAGCACTCAGTGAGGATAAAGCGATGATGGAGGCTTTCAGAAATGGCATCGACATTCATGCTGCCACAGCTGCAAAGGTCTATGAGGTTTCACTGGACGAGGTCAGCAAAGAGATGCGCCGAAATGCCAAAACCGTAAACTTCGGGATTGTCTATGGCATATCAGCATTCGGTCTTTCGGAGAGGCTTGGAATACCGCGCCATGATGCATCTTTCATCATCGAACAATATTTCAAAAAATATCCCGGTGTTAAGGATTACATGGATCAGAATATTGCTTTCGCACGGGAGCATGGTTACGTCAGCACCCTAATGGGTCGGCGCCGTTACATCAGAGACATCAACAGTTCAAACGGGGTTGTACGCGGTTATGCAGAACGCAACGCAATCAACGCCCCGGTGCAGGGTACTGCGGCCGACATGATTAAGATTGCCATGATCCGCATTCATGATGCGATGATAAAAGCCAAAATGAGCAGCAAAATGATTCTGCAGGTACATGATGAATTGGTGTTTGATGCCGTTCCGGAAGAGCTGAACGATCTGAAACCGATGGTTGAAGAAAACATGAAAAATGCCATTGTGCTTGCAGTACCCATCGTAGTAGAGATGAATACCGGGACCAACTGGCTGGAAGCTCATTAAGGGTTTTGCGCCAGCACCTCATAGACATTTCTGTAGTGGCGGTAGCGTTCCATGATCTCCGTCACATAGCGGTAAGGTTCATTGCCACGTGCATAACCGTGCCGCACGACAGGGTCCAGATAGTATTTCGGATTGGATTTGTTTAACACGAAATAATCCACGTTGTCCTTCCAAATGTCAGGATCCTTGCCATATTTTGTTGCCAGCCGCCTTGCATCGAGCACATGTCCAAGTCCCACATTATAGGAAGCCAGGACAAAATTGACCCGTTCCTCTTCATCCTCAATTTCATTTGACAGTCGCTGATCGAGCCACTGAAGGTATCTGACTCCGCCGGCAATATGTTCACGAACACCGGCATCGGCATCTACATTCAGAAATTCTGCTGTTCCGGGCATCAGCTGCATAATACCAAAGGCACCTGCCCAGGAGACTGCACTGTGATTGAAGCGTGATTCCTGGTAAGACAGGGACGCAATTAAGCGCCAGTCCCAGCCAATAATCTCTGCATAACGTTTAAAATAATCATCAAAGACAGAAATGTTACCCCCGCCCAGGGAATGCAAGTCACTTTTCGCCCTGTACACACTGCGCGGGTTGTTGTGGTATTTGTTATAAAGGATTGCAAAATGCCGTGTCTTTTTGAAATCATTCAGCCAGTCATTAACAGCTCCGGTAAGCTCATCTGCTCCGGGTCTTACCGCCCAGGCCAGATGCTGTTGAAAGCTGAGCGGGGTCTGAACGTCAATATCAGCATAATACATCTGATTCAGACGTGTCAACGTTTCATCGCCAACGACATAATCAATGTTTCCTTTTACCACTTGTTCAATCAGTGTCTCCACATCGAGCCCTGTTTCGACAATATAAATGGTATCACCGATCTCCTCAATAAGGTGATGCATCCGCCGAACAAACACAGGATTATCAGGAACATAAACCGTTTTGCCGGCCAGATCCAGCTGGTCTCTGATCAAAAGACGATTAAGTTCCGCCGTCGACATCTGTCGCCATGCTTCAGGTTTGCGCTGCACAAGCATCATTCTGGACCGCGCATGTGGTTCTGTAAACTGCAGTTGCGTTCGGGCAGAGGCGCTCACCCATAAACTCTGGGCAATCAGATCACATCCATCATCAATAAAAATACAATCAATGTTGTTCTGAATGGTGTTAGAAACGGAAATCTCAAGCTCTACACCTATGTGTGAAGCAAACAAACGAAGCAGTTCCAGATGAAAACCCATCGGTTCACCCCTGTATATGAAGTAATTGGTAGAGTTGAAGTCTGTTGCGGCACGCAGCACGCCCCTTTCCTGAATATCCGAAAGGTCAGGTGTTTTTTGTATCTCTTCCTCCATAACAAGATCGCCGTCCGCTTTGAAGTTCCGGACAGTAATCATTCCAAAAATGAGAAGTATGGGAATGGCAACGAAGAGAAGGATTCTTTTTCGCTGATTAATCATGCAATATCAATTTCGTGCATAAAAAAGCCTGCAAAGGTACAAATATTTTTTAAATTCCAAAATATTTTTTTTATTTTTTATTGTATTGATAATATGATGTTTACGTATTTTGCAGGTTTAACTCCTGATGTTGTATTGAATATTTATACGTTCATTTAATAAAAAAGTTACGTATCCCAGTTCTCAGATCTGCGCACAAGCGAAGAATTTGTTAGCTAGCTGAGGGATTCTTTCCTTTCGAGCTTTGAGCTTTTTAATCGATCATCAAAAATCGACAATCGATAATCGAACATGCCACATCCCGTTGCATAATGATGTTTATGCTTGGTCATATTGAAAAAAAAAGCTAGGTTTGTTCTTCAGGATTTTAAATATCATTACGCTTCCAAATATGTATTTTCGAGACGTTATCGGGCACGATCAGATCATAAAAAGGCTCATTTCAAATGTAAAAAACCAACGCATCAGTCATGCCCAGTTGTTATTGGGAGATCAGGGAAATGGCACACTTGCGCTGGCACTGGCTTATGCGCGCTACATTCAATGTCGGAACAGGAGCGGGCAGGATGCTTGTGGCGTTTGTCCTTCCTGTTTGAAATTCAACAAATATGAACACCCTGACCTGCACTTTTATTTCCCATCCGCGCCCAACAAGGAGCATAAGGAAAAGGCAAAAGTGAGCAGCAAGTTGTTTCTTAATCACTGGCGCAAACTGCTTACGACAAACACCTATTTTGAATATTTGGACTGGCTTGAAGCCATTGGAATTGAGAACAAACAGGCCATAATAAATGCAGAGGACTGCAACGATATCATCAGGATACTGGGTTTAAAAGCTTATGAAAGTCCATATAAGATCGTAGTGATATATATGGTGGAGAAGCTTTCTTACCAGGCTGCCCCAAAACTCCTGAAAATACTTGAGGAGCCACCGGAAGGCACCTTGTTTCTCTTGATCTCGGAAAACAAAGACCGGATCATCAACACCATTTTGTCACGCACCCAAATACTGAAGGTCCCACGGCCCGAAGAAACAGCATTAAAGCAAGTTTTGGTTGAAAAACATTCTTTGGATCCGGATTTTGCCGGCCGAATCGCACTGATGTCGGGAGGGGTTTATACTGAAGCGATTAAACTGGCAAGCGGAGACGAAGATCAGCTTGCTGATTTTAACTCTTTTCGTGAATGGATGCGGCTCTGTTATAAAAATGAAGCCGGAAACATATTGAAGTGGGTTGAAAAGACGGCACAATCAGGCAGGGAGAAACAAAAGTCTTTTTGTCAATATGGACTGCGTGTTTTCAGGTTATGTTTGTTGCATAATTACAAGGCCGGTGACCTCATAAAGTTTGAAGGAGAAGAGCTTGATTTTCTCAAAAAATTCTCCCGTTTTATTCATCACAACAACGCCATTGCCATTGTAGATGCTTTTAACGATGCCATCTCTCACATTGAGCGGAATGCCAACCCCAAAATCCTGTTCGCAGACCTGTCTTTTAAGCTACACATGCTGATGCATTCAAAAAAAGCTTAGAACCGGAGAATTTAGTAAATTTGTACGTTATAATATTTCAATTTTGGAAAAGGAAAAACAACACGCATTTTTATCAAGGGGATGTCATTGTGCACCGCAACCGCACACGCGTCAGCTGGATGTTTTCCGTCACTCTTGCAACAAACTGGATGCTTTTGACTGGCTCAAAAACATCAAACCGCCTGACCTGTATCCACCGTCCAATTACGTAGAAGTAAGGTTTAAAAACAGCCGAAAGGAGTTTTTTATTGCTGCTCCCGACCTGGATTTAAAAACAGGAGACATCGTTGCTGTTGAAGCTTCGCCGGGCCACGACATTGGCATTGTTACCCTGACGGGAGAGGTAGTAAGGTTACAGATGAAGACAAAAAAGGTACACCCGGATCAGAATGAGCTAAAAAGGGTTTACCGAAGGGCAAAAGTATCTGATATTGAAAAATGGGTAACGGCTGTCAAACAGGAAGACACCACGATGTTTCGCTCACGTGAGATTGCCGATACACTGAATCTGGACATGAAGATCAGCGATGTTGAGTATCAGGGAGACCGAACGAAAGCCATTTTTTATTATACGGCAGATGACAGGGTTGATTTTCGTGAGCTGATCCGGGATTTGGCAGATGCATTTGGTGTTCGTATTGAAATGCGCCAGATCGGCATGCGTCAGGAAGCCAGTCGCCTGGGAGGAATTGGCTCTTGCGGAAGAGAACTCTGCTGCGCCACCTGGCTTACCAAATTCAGGTCGGTTTCCACCAACAGTGCACGCACCCAGCAGCTTTCGCTGAATCCACAAAAGATGGCAGGCCAGTGCAGCAAACTGAAATGTTGCATCAACTATGAAAATGCGTGTTATGAAGATATCCTGAAAGACTTTCCGGATACAGATATAAAACTCCGAACCAAAGCAGGTAAAGCTTTTTTTCAAAAAATGGATATTCTGAATAAGCAAATCGGTTATGCTTATGAAGACAAACCCGGGCGAACCATTATGCTCGATGTGGAACGGGTGAAGGAGATCCAGAGAATGAACGCGGATAACAAGAAGCCCGATGAACTGATAGAAGAAAGCCAGATCAACGACAACCTGGCAGACGACAGCTTTCAGCAAGAAAACAATGGACTGGAGGATAGCCTGACCCGTTTTGACAAACCTCAAAAAAAGTCCAGAAACAAACGCCGCAGACGCAAATCCAAAAGCTCTAAAAACCCTTCAAACCAATAACCCCCTGCACATGAACACGCGCAAGCTAAGCCATTGGTTATTATTTCTATGCCTTCCGTTATTTTTTGCGTGTGAAACATCTGTTGTTTTTCAGCAACAAGAGGCCATACCTCCTGACGGATGGCATTACCAGGACAGCATTGTTTTTGAGACGATGATCGATGACACCCTCGCATTGCACTCCATGTTTCTGGATATAAGAAACACCGTAGANTACAGGTATAGCAATCTTTTTATTTTTCTTGATATAGAATTTCCGGAAGGACGGGTTTTGCGTGACACCATTGAGTGCATGCTTGCCGATCGGCAAGGAAACTGGACAGGCAAAGGTTTCGGAAGAATACGGACGAACCGGTTCATGTTCCGTGATGATGTTTGGTTTCCGGAACAAGGAGTTTATACCTTCAGGATTTATCAAGGGATGCGTGAAGATTACCTGAATGGGATTGCAGATGTTGGCATACGTATTGAAAAAAAATAATAAAGCCCCGACGACTGCGTTTATTAGTTGAAAACACAAGCACCTCATGGCCGGCAAAAAGAAAAATTTTCGCAAGTACACAATTGTTTTATGGCTGTTGTATGCCACTCCTGTTATATTTGCCATTCTGCTTTTTACAAGCATTTCAATGGGTTTTTGGGGTTTTATGCCCTCTTTTGAAGAACTTGAAAACCCCCGCAGCAACCTTGCCAGTGAAATTTATTCTGCCGACGGTGAATTGTTGGGAACATTTTACATCCACAACCGTTCCAACGTACAATACAAAGACATATCGCCAAATATGATCCATGCTTTGCTTGCCACTGAAGATATTCGGTTCCATTATCATTCAGGAGTTGACATCAGGAGCATCTTCAGGGTACTGGTCAGGAACATCATTGGTGGGCGACGAAGTGCCGGTGGAGGAAGTACGCTGAGTCAACAGCTGGCCAAAAACCTCTTTCCCCGCCAGGAGAACCCTTCAACTGCCGAAATTGTGATCATCAAGCTCAAGGAATGGGTTACTGCAGCGAAACTGGAACGCAATTACACCAAGGAAGAAATCGTCGCCATGTATCTGAACACGGTCGATTTTGGCAGTCATGCCTTTGGTGTGAAACTTGCTGCAAAAACCTATTTTAACACCACAACTGAAGACCTGAAGGTCGAGGAAGCAGCTTTGCTGGTTGGCATGCTGAAAGCCCCTTCCTGGTATCATCCGGTAAGAAATCCGAAAAGGGCACTTAACCGTCGCCAGGTGGTGCTAACACAGATGGCCCGGTACGAATACATTACCGTTAAAGAACTTGACTCGCTGATGGCCTTGCCGTTAGATATGTCGAACTTTCAGATCCAGGACCAACATACGGGAATTGCCACATACTTTCGTGAACACCTGCGCAACGAACTGGCTCAATGGGGCAGGACAAGATTTAAGCCCGATGGCAGCAACTACGACATCTACCGGGACGGTCTGAAAATCTACACAACCATCGACTCCAGGATGCAACGCTATGCAGAGGAAGCAGTGGAAGCACATATGGGAAATTATCTGCAACAGGAATTTTTCAACCATTGGGAAGGATTTCACAATGCACCATATGATACCATTCTTTCCGATAGCATTGTGAATCATCTCGTAATAAATACCATAAGGCGATCTGACCGGTACCGCAGCCTCAGGCGCAGTGGCTTGCCAGAGGACACAATCATGCAAATCTTCCGTGAGCCCAGGCCGATGCGCGTTTTCTCCTGGCAAGGAGACATTGACACCATCATGTCGCCCCTCGACTCAATCTGGTATTACAAACACTACCTGAATGCAGGATTTCTGGCAGTTGAACCCCAAACCGGTCACGTAAAGGCCTATGTGGGAGGGAACAACTTCCGCCATTTCAAATACGATCACGTAATGGGAAGCAGGCGTCAGGTCGGTTCGGTCTTTAAACCATTCCTCTACACCCTGGCGATGCAGGAGGGAGAGTTCGGTCCATGCACTCAAGTACCCAATACTCCGGTTACTTTTGAGCTTTGGAACGATTCCCTCTGGACACCCCAAAATTCCAGCAGCGACAGAGAAGGTGAAATGGTCACACTGCAATGGGCGCTGGCAAATTCAACAAATTATATTTCTGCCTTCCTGATGCGACGATACTCTCCGGAGGCCGTAATCCGGCTTGTGCGCAGGATGGGTATTAAAAGCCATATACCTGCAGTGTATGCCATCGCACTCGGGACACCAGATCTTTCGGTCTATGAGATCGTTGGTGCCAACGCCACGTACGCAAACAAAGGCGTCTATATTGAACCCACCTTTGTTACCCGCATTGAAGATCAGAGTGGCAATCTGATCGAGGCATTCGTGCCACACCGTGAAGAGGCAATGAGCGAAGAAACTGCCTGGCTGATGCTGGAGCTAATGAAAGGAGTGGTTTCAGAAGGAACAGGCAGAAGACTGAGATGGCGCTACGGGTTTACACATCCTATAGCCGGAAAAACAGGAACGACTCAAAGCAACTCCGATGGATGGTTTGTCGGGATCACACCCGATCTGACTGCGGGAGCCTGGGTGGGCGGAGAAGACCGGGGGATCCGTTTCCGTGATCTAAGACTCGGACAGGGTGCCAATACTGCTTTGCCCATCTGGGCAGAATTCATGACCCGCGTTTACGCAGATGAAACGCTCAATATCAGCAAGGAGGATTTTGAACCACCATTACACCCCCCTTCAATTGAAACGGACTGCTCAAACATCGAGAACCAGGAGACTCCGAGAGATTATTTCAGAAGGGACATTTTCTAGTCCATAAGCAATTGTCCATAAACCTGACTCAAGAATTAATGACCAAAAGAAGCATATTATTCATATTCCTATTATCCCTGATATCCGGCACACCAGTTGTTGCCGAGCCCAATAATGCCCCCAAAAGCATTGCCGTAGGACAATGGAGACATCATCTTCCAAACAATACCATCATCAAAGTGGAAGAGACAGGGAATGGCATCATCGGTGCTACACCATACGGACTTATTGTTTTTAACAAAAACGACAATAGCGTAACGCGCATCAACAAAGTAGACGGACTCAGCGATTTTGACATTACCACCATTGCCTGGGATTCGCAAAGGGATATCATTCTGATCGGTTACGAAAATGGAAACATCGATGCCATCATCAACAATGACTATGTCAATATCACTGATATTCTCCAGGCATCCATCCTGGGCAGTAAAAGAATCAACCGCATTATCATTGATAACGACAGGGCTTTGCTTGCCAGTAACTTCGGCATTGTTCACATGAACCTTAATGACTTACTGATATACGATACCTGGTTTATCGGGCCTTTTGGAAGCATGGTACAGGTTCATGACCTGCTGATTGCCGGGGATATGCTTTATGCAGCCACGAATGCAGGCCTGCTGACAACAAGCATCGACACACCCAACCCCGCCGATTACCGGCAATGGGAGGAAGTTTCTGTTATAGAGGAAAACAATGCAGTATACAACAAGCTGGCCTTTCATCGCGGCCATCTGTTCGTGAACCGCACAGATCAGCAGGAAGACATTATTTATTTTCTTGATGGAGATGACTGGAAACCGTTTCCTCTCCCCGACGAACCAGATCTGAAAGAAACAAGGGTGCTGACTGAAAGCGGTGGCCGCTTGATTATCGCACACGACAATGTATTGCGCATTTTTGATGCCGACATGACACAAACTGAAACAATCAGCAATTACCGCCCTGGTTCCGTTTCCGCTTTCGATGCGCTTTATGACTCCGGCGAACAACTCTGGATTGGTGATCGCCGGCAGGGCCTGATCAGGCAACTTGGGAAATATGACTTTGAAAAGATTCTTTTGCCGGGGCCACC
>SL_3KL_010_SEDDRAFT_10005053_pt1 | contig 11877 bp, 11 predicted proteins | sample SodLakKL_010_SED_2_FD_10381 | JGI IMG/M metagenome (IMG submission 10381)
TGGCAGGCCCACCACGTGCACACCCGGCAAGCCGCCCGCGATCGAGGCCTCCACGCTCACCGCGATGGCGTCGACCCCGGCCAGTGTGGCGCTGCGGACGAGGGCGTGCATGGCGCCCAGGCTAGTGCCACGACGATGGGCAGCAGAGCCGTCGCCGGCGCCAGCCGCGGGGGCATCGGTCCGCGCCGTTGCAGGTTGCGCAAAAGGACCCATCGGCACGCCTCGGGTGCGTGCTAGATTCACCTGCGGCACGCCTGCGGTTCGTCGCCCGCCTGGCGGCGAAGCAGCGTCGAAGGAGCGTGGATCATGAAACATCCGATGCGGTACCTGACGATCGCCGGTCTCGTCGTCGCGCTGTCGGCCTGTGGCGCCATCGTGGCTGGCTTGATCCCCGACCAGGAGATCGACGACGCCTTCGGTCTCGACGGGACCGAGGTCACCGCCAGCGCGGCCGGCGCGGCCGGCGCGACGGCGACCCTCGCCACCTCGCAGCTGACGGGATCGTTCTCCGCGACTGTCGACAGCGACGGCCTCGACGACTTCCCGGCCATCGTCCGGGACGCCGCGAGGGCCGCCTCCATCAGCGACGTGCTGACGATCCGCACCACGGTCGAGGTGTCGGCCCCCGGCAACGTCGCTTTCGAGGGCAGCTACACCATCACGGGCGTGAGCCTCGGCTTCGAGGTGTTCGACGGAGCCACCTCGGTCCTCAGCCAGGACTGGAGTAACGACGCCCTGTCGCTCACCTTCACGGGCAGCGCCGCCTTCGACGGCAGTGACACCAGGGGGACGTACAGCGCCGAGGTCGACGTGCCGATGATCACGCTGACCTTGACGAGCAACCAGGCGAGCGCGTACTTCGACCTGCTCAAGGAGCCGGGTACGTACACCCTGACCGGCAGCATCACGCTGGAGGTCGAGCCGGCCTTCCCGGCCGACGCCGACATGACCTTCACCCTGAAGTCCTTGGGCGGCGAGCTGACGTTCTGAGCGCGTGCGCGCAGGCATGATCGAGGAACGAACGAGGCCCGGACGCACACGCGTCCGGGCCTCGCGCTGTCGGCGCAGCCGGTCGTCAGGGCCGCACGTGCGCGTAGAAGCCGAACGTCCCCGGCCCCACGTGGGCGGCGATCACGGCGCCGATCTCGTACACGTCACCGCCCTCGTACTGCACGCCGGCGTCTTGGACGGCACGCTTGAGCGTCTCGGCGGCCGCGGCGTCCTGCGAATGCATGAAATCGAGCACCAGCGGTCCCGGATGCGCTGCGGCGTGCGCCTTGATACGCGCCACCAGCTCGGCGATCGCCTTCTTCGTGCCGCGGGCCCGCGCAGCAGGCACGATCTTGCCATCGTCGAGCGTCAGTAGAGGCTTGATGTTGAGCATGCCGCCGATCAGCGCCGAAGCCCTGCTCACGCGGCCACCCTTCAACAGGAAGTCGAGCGTGTCGACGGCGAACATCACCCGCATCGAAGCGCGCGTGCGTTCGAGGGCGTGCACGATGTCCTCCATGCCGACGCCCTCGTTGCGCATCGTCGCTGCCACCCTGACCAGGTTGCCGATCCCCATGCTGGCCTGCTTCGAGTCGAACAGCGTGACCGGGACGCTGGCCTCCTCAGCCGCGAGGGTTGCCGAGTTGAGCGTCCCCGAGATGGCGCTGGAGATGGTGATCACCAGGATCTGCTCGGCGCCCGCGGCCACGACGGCCTTGTAGGCGCTGGCGAAGTCCTCCGGGCTCGGCTGGCTGGTGGTGGGCAGGTCGGCCCCGGCCTGCACGCCTTGGATGATGTCCTTCGGGGTGATGTCGATCCAGTCCCGGTGCGTCTCGCCCTTGAACGCAACGTAGAGGTGGACGCGGTGCACCTCGAGGCTCTCGAGTTCAGTGGCCGTCAGGTCGCACGTCGAGTCGGTGACGATCGCCAGCTTCATGTCGCCTCCTCCGAGCGACCGCGGTGGGCATGGATGTCGAATCATCACCGTCAGCGCCCTCGGCTATGGTTGACTGGCAGCCTACCAGACGCGCGCAGCGCGTCGGGAGGATGGCGGGATGAGCGAAACGCTCTGGGCGCTGCTACAACCCAGCAGCCTGCTGGTGATCACTATCGCGCTGGCGCTGGTGGCTACCTGGTTGCGCTGGCAGGCGCTGGCCGCGAGCCTGCTGACGCTGGTGCTGGCCGCTATCGCCGTGGCCGTGCTGCTGCCGGTCACCGAGTGGATCGCCGGTCCGCTCGAGGCGCAGGCGCCAGCGGTGCCGTTGCCCGAACAGGTCGACGGCATCCTGGTGCTCGGCGGCGCCGTGGAGTGGCGGATCACCGCCGCCCGCGGTCAGCTCACGCTCAACGAGGCCGGTGAGCGCGTCGCCGCCGCCGCGGCGCTAGCACAGCGTTACCCCCGAGCCCGGATCGTGTTCACGGGGGTGTTCGCCGACGCCTTTGCACAGGACTTCCGCGCTCAGGGAACCGAGCGCTCGCTCTGGTTCGGGCCTACCTTCGCAGGCCGGGACGTGCGCTTCCTCGGCACGGCCCGCAGCACCTACGAGGATGCACTGGTGGCCTTGCGCGAGACGCCGCCTGCGCCTGGCGAAGGCTGGTTGCTGGTCACGAGCGCCATGCACATGCCGCGCGCGCTGGCGACCTTCCGCAGCCAGGGCTGGACCACGCTGGTGCCGTACCCGGTCGACTACCGGACCACCGGCAGCGCCACACCCGGCGTGGACTGGGACGTGGCCGGCACGCTGGCCGACCTCGACAGCGCGGTGCGCGAGTGGGGCGCGCTCGAGGTCTACCGCAGGACCGGACGCATCACGCCGTGAGGTACGGTCCGTCGCCGCCGCTGGCGTTGCCACCCAGCGTCTCGGCGATCTGCACCGCGTTGAGCGCCGCCCCTTTGCGGATCTGATCGCCCACCACGAACAGCACCACACCGCCCGGTCGCGAGGCATCGTCGCGCACGCGCCCCACCAACACCTCGTCACGGCCGCTAGCCTCGAGCGGCATGGGGAAGGTGTTCGACGCCCGGTCGTCCACCAAGCGCAGGCCCGGCGCGTTCGCCAGCACGGCGCTCGCCTCGGCCGCCGTCACGGCGCGCGCGAACTCGGCGTGGATCGCCTCGGCGTGGGCCCGCAGGACCGGCACCCGCACGCACGTTGCCGACACCTGCAGGTCCGGAGCCGCCAGGATCTTGCGCGACTCCAGCAGCAGCTTCGTCTCCTCCAGGTTGTAGCCGTCGTGACCCACCGCGGAGTCGTGGCTGAACAGGTTGAAGGCGATCGGGTGCGCGAACGTGTGCGGCTCCGCTCGCTGCCCCGCGAGCACCGCGCGGGTCTGCTCGGTGAGTTCGACGATGCCGGCCTGACCCGCACCCGACACCGCCTGATACGTGGCCACGGTCGCGCGGCGCAGCCCGAAGGCCGCGTGCAACGGTGCCAACGCCATCAGCGCGATGATGGTCGAGCAGTTCGGGTTCGCGATCACGCCCTGGTGTTCGTGCACTGCGGCACCGTTCACCTCGGGCACCACCAGCGGCACCCGCGGGTCGAGTCGCCAGGCGCTGGTGTTGTCGATCACGACCGCGCCATGCTCGGCCCAGCGCCAGGCGTGCGCCTTCGACACGCTGCCACCGGCACTCGAGAACACCACGTCGGCGTCCAGGTCGCCATCGTCCGGCAGCGCCTCCACCGTCAGCGTCTGTCCGGCGAAGCGGCGCGTCTGTCCGGCGGAGCGCGGCGAGGCGAACAGCCCGATGCCCGTGAGCGGGAACGAACGCTCCGCCAGCAGTTCCAGCAACTCCTGTCCCACGGCGCCCGTGGCGCCCACGATGGCGACCCGCATCGCTGCCTCCCGCGTCGCGCGCCCACTGAGCGCACGGAGGGCGCGAGTCTAGCACGGGTCTCCGGGCCCGGCGCCGGTGCTGCGCTGGCCCACGGGAGGGCGTCGCGGTCGTACGATGGGCGCCGTGTCCGAGGCTCCCCACTCACCGCGGCGCTGGCGTCGCGTGGTCGTCAAGGTCGGCACCAGCTCGCTCACCGACGCCGCTGGGCGGCTCCATCGGCCCTCGCTGTGGGCCATCGCCCGCGGCCTCCAGGTGCTGGCGGCGGCGCGCGGCGCCCAGGTGGTGGTGGTGTCGAGCGGGGCCGGCGCCATCGGGCGTGAGCGCCTGGGGCTCACGCTGCCGCTCACGCTCCCCGACCGCCAGGCGGCAGCGGCCGTGGGGCAGGCGCTGCTGATCCTGGAGTGGGAGCGCGCGCTGGCACCGCTGCCGGTGGCGCAGCTGTTGCTCTCCGCCTCCGACGTGCAGCACCGCGAGCGCTACGTGAACGCCAAGAGTGCGCTCGAGGCGACGCTGCGCTTGGGTGTGGTGCCGGTGATCAACGAGAACGACAGCGTGGCCACGGCCGAACTCAAGCTCGGCGACAACGACACCCTGTCGGCCTGGTCGGCCTACCTGGTGGACGCCGACGCGCTGGTGATCCTCACCGACGTCGACGGCCTCTTCGAGGCCGACCCGCGGACGCGCCCGGCAGCGCGGCCGCTGCGCGTGGTCGACGACGTGGAATCCGTCGCGCACCTGGCCGGGCTCAAGGCCGGCAGCAGCCGCGGGACTGGCGGCATGGCCACGAAGCTGCGCGCTGCACGCATCGCCACGCGTGCTGGGATCGAAACCTACGTCATCGGTGGCGGCGGGGATGGCCTCGAGGGATTGGCCCGGGGGGAGGTCCGTGGCACGTGCTTCCGAGCCAATGCGCGCACCAGCGCGCGCAAGGCCTGGATCGCCGAGCAGCCGCCGCGCGGCAGCCTGATGGTGGACGCCGGTGCCGCTGCTGCGCTAGCGCGCGGCGGCAGCCTGCTGCCTTCGGGGATCACAGCGGTGCAGGGTTCGTTCGCCTTCGGTGATCCCGTCGACGTGCTGTGCGACGGCAGACTGCTGGCGCGCGGCTTGACGAATTACCCGAGCGACGCCCTGGAGCGGATCCGTGGGCAGCGTACGAGTGCCATCGCCGCGCTGCTGGGCGCCAAGGATTACGACGAGGTGGTCCACCGCGACAACCTCGCCTCCCTCGGAGCCGGTGATAGCATGCCCACACCATGACGCTGCGAACGCAACTCGCCTACGCCGCCGCCGCGCTCACGCTCGTGGTCGGGCTGATGGCGCTGCTAAACCCGATGCTGGCTGCGCGCCTGATCGGCCTGGAGGTGGTCGCGTCGCGGGGCCTCTCGGAGCTGCGCAGTGGTCATGGCGCGCTCACGCTCACGCTCGGCGCGTTGATGCTGTGGGCGCTCCCGCTGCGCCCGAAGAAGGGGCCGCTGCTGCGCACGCTGGCGATCCTGGTGGCCGCCGCGGCGCTCGGCCGCCTGGCCAGCATCGCCATCGACGGCGTGCCGACGCTGATGAACCTGGTCTTCCTGCTGCTGCAGGCCTTCGTGGCCACGGCCGTGTTCTGGGCCAGCTCGGAGCGACCACCGAGCCGCGCCGAGATGCGTGCCCGCCGCGAGGCCGCCGATGCTCGCGATGAGGCTGCCAGCGCCCGCCTGCAGGCGGTGGAGGCCGAGCGGGGCAAGCGCCCGGGCGGCAGCGAGGCCGCGACCAGGCCCACGCCGGAGGCCGACGGCTCGTGAGCCAGGCCATCCTGCCTGACGGCACCCGCTTCGTCCTGCCCGACACCGCTGCCCGGCGCGCCGAGTTGCGTTCCGTCCTACGCGAGCTCTACCAGCGCTGGGGGTACGACCTCGTCGAGCTCCCCTCGCTCGAGCGTTACGACGCCGATCACCCGCGCGCCAGCCAGTCGTTCAAGCTCGCCGACCGCGACAGCGGCGTGCTGGCGTTGCGCGCCGACTTCACGCCGGCGCTGGCGCAACTCGTGCGCGCCACGCACCCGGCCGTCGCCGGTGGCGCCCGCCGCCCGCTCCGCTACCAGTATGCCGGCACCGTCTGGCACGCCATCGATCCGGAGCTGGCCCGCACGCGTGAGTTCACCCAGGTAGGGATCGAGCTGATCGGGGTCAGCAACGCCCGCGCCGACGCCGAGTTGATCCACCTGGCGCGCGAGAGCCTGCGCGCGGTGGGTCTCGAGCCGCGCCTCGAGGTCGGTAACCCTGGCTTCGTGCGCGCCGCCTTCGACGCCGCCGGCGTGCCCGCGCTGCTGCGCGACGCCGTCGCCGACGCCATCGACCGCAAGGACCGCAGCGATCTGCTGGCGCTGCTGGAGCCGCTCGGCTTGCCGGAGACGAGCCTGGCGGCGCTCCTGGCGATACCCGACCTCTACGGCGGTGTCGAGGTGCTGGCCCAGGCCCGGTCCATCGCGCCGTGGCCGCAGACCGTGCGCGAACTCGAGCGTGTGGCTGGTGTGCTCAGCGAGTTCGAGGACGCCAGCGAGCTGATGCTCGACCTCTCCATGGCGCGGCGCCTCAGCTACTACACCGGCGTCACGTTCCGTGCCTATACCCCCGATTTCGGACAACCACTGCTGGGCGGCGGCCGCTACGACGGGGCCCTGCTGCCAGCCGCCGGGGGCTTCTCGATGGGACTCGAACGGCTGCTACGGGCGGTGGCGCAGCGCCGTAGCGCCAGCGAACCCGACCCGCTCGTGCTGGCGCTCGACGACCCCGGGGCGCGCCGCCTGCGGGCTGCCGGCGTGCGCGTGCTGCGCTCGCTGGAGGGCGACATCGAGGACGCGCGCCGCGAGGCGCGTGAACTGGGGGTGCCGTTCTTGCTGGTCGGGGGTCGGCTGGAGTCGCTCGACCCGAGCGCCCGTGAGCAGGGCCGGCTGGAGGAGCTCGCGGCTGCCCTGGCCGGTGCGCCCTGGCCGGTGCGACGGGAGGGGCGCGGTGAGTGACGTGGGCGCGCTGCTCCGGGAACGTGCTGGCTACGCGGGCAAGCTGGTGTTGGCGCTGCCCAAGGGACGGGTGATGGAGCAGAGCCTGCAGGCGTTGCGAAGCGCTGGGCTGGAGCTCAGGTCACGCGAGCAGGGGCGAGCGCTGCGGCATGACGCCGGCGACGCGGTGGTCATCGAGATGCGCAACGCCGACGTCCCCACCTACGTGGAACTGGGCGTGGCGGACGCCGGCATCGTCGGCAAGGACGTGCTGATGGAGACCGGCAGTCGCCTGGCCGAGCCCGTCGACCTGGGCTTCGCCGCCTGCCGCCTGTCGCTGATCCGACCGCGCGGCGTCAGCGGCACCATCGAGCGCGTGGCCACCAAGTACCCGCGCCTCACGGCCGCCTACCTGGGCCGCGTGGGGAGCAGCGCCGAGGTGGTCAAGCTCACCGGCAACGTCGAGCTGGCCTGCCTCACCGGGCTGGCCGACGCGGTCGTGGACGTGGTCGAGACCGGTGGGACGCTCAACGACAACGACCTCGAGGAGGTCGACGTGATCGCGCGCAGCAGCGCTCGCTTCGTGGTGAACCGGGCCTCGCTCAAGCTCCGCAGCGACCGCTTGCGGCCGCTGATCGAGGCGCTGCGGCGCCTCCCCGGCGTGCGCTGACGCTCCCGCGCGCTGGCTGGGTGGGCCTGGGTAGGCCCGGGTGGGCCCGCAGGCTCAGGACGACGGCGCTCGCCCCTGCGCAGGTGGGCCGGCATCGCCGTTCGGCGGCGCTGCCTCGGCCTCCGTTGCGCCCGATTCCGGCTGCACCTGGTAGAGCCGCACCTCGAGCGGTGTGCTGCCCGGCTGCAGGGTGCGCTGCGGGAAGGCGATCTCGATGCCGGCAGCGTCGAAGGCGCCCTTCAGCTCGCGGGTGATGCTGTTGCGCAGCGCCAGGAAGTTCTGCGACTTGCCCCACACCGCGTAGAGGTAGTCGATGGAGGAGTCGCCGAAGCCGGTCCAGATCAAGAGCGGCCCGGGCTCGTCGAGGCACAGCGGGTTGGCCTGCGCGACCTCGAACAGCGTCTGCTGCACCAGTGCCAGGTCGGAGTCGTACGCCACGCCCACATTGATGTCGACGCGCCGCAGGGGGAAGCGGTTGAGCGTGGTGATACGGGCCTTCACCATCGTCTCGTTCGGGATGCGCACCTGCAAGTTGTCGAAGGTGCGGAGCTTCGTCGACAGCACGTCGATCGACAGCACCTCGCCCGTCACCCCGTCCACGGTGACGATGTCGCCGATGGCGACCGCTTTCTCCACGACGAGGAACAGGCCGGCGATCAGGTTCGCTGCCGACGTCTGCGAGGCGAAACCGATGGCCACCGTCACGATCCCCGCGGCGCCGAGCAGCACCGTGAAATCGAAGCCGAACTGGCGCATCGCCGAGATCCCGAAGAGACCCAGGATGCCGTAGTAGGCGAAGCGTGAGAGCAGCTGCTTCTGCTGCGCCGAGAGCGTGGTGGCGGTGCGGCGGATGGTGTAGCGCGCGCCCCGCGCCAGCGCCACGCCCACGACCAGGTAGAGCACGGCGCGGAACAGCGCTCCCAGGTGGGCCGGCTCCAGGAACCAGGAGGCCAGCGCGATGACGGGATCGAGATCCACGTCCACGGCGTTCACGAGGTGCTCCCGCCCATGTGCAGCAGGCGACTGAAGGCTCGCACCACCGAGCCCCTGCCGGCCTCGCTGCGCGGCTTGGTGAGCCGTTCACTGGCGCCGCGCGCGCTGATGGGTACCCCCGACTCCACCCGCACCGCCGCCAGGTCGCCGCTGGTCTCGCGCGTGAGCTGCACCGTGTTGGTCCACAACGCCCCGACGGTGTCGACGTACACGCCCAGCAACGGCACGGGTACTTGCACCCGCTCGAACTCCAACGGCGCGTCGGCCTTGTTCTCGATCGTCAGCGGCGTCACCGCCAGGTGCGGCCTGCGCGGGACGTCCTCGAGGCGCAGGTAGCCAGCGGTACGGGTCGCGTAGCACAGCTCACCCAGCACCGTGTTGGGACCGAACCAGGTGTCCGAGGGACGCTCGAGCGGGATCTCGGTCAAGCGCTGCGGCTCGCTCTGGGCTTCGCCGGTGCCGCGCGGACCCGGCCGCTTGCGGCGCACCCGCTCTACTGCCAGCACCATCCAGGTGGGCGTGCTCACGAACAGCGTCACGCGTTCGCCGGGGCCGATCGACAGCGGCGTCGCGGGGCGCACCACGACGGGTCGGTCGGCCTGCGCCACGCTCACCACCAGGCGCTCGGGCGCGTCGGCGAAGCAGAAGCGGACCCGCGGGTCGAGCTCGGGCAGGTCTTCGGGCGCCACCGCCCGTGGGCGCTCTGCGCCGACTTCGCCGTCGTCGGTCTCCGGGCTGACGTCGCTGAAGACGCGCCAATCGTGGCGGCGGCGCTCCACCCACACCCGCGTAGGGCCGGCGGTCACGCGCACCGCGCCGTCGCGCGGCACGTCGATGGCGCCCCACCAGACGGGATCGTGCGGGGCGGTGGCGGATGCGCGGGCGGCCTCGTTCCGGTCGACCGGTGCAGCTTCGCGTTCGGACGGTGTCCCCATCGTCTCCCAGCATATCCTCGCGATCGCGCGAGGTGGCCGTGCAGGACGGCCGCAGGACGGCGCAGCGGAGCGAAGGATGCGCCTATGATGGGACGATGCCGTCCACACCGAGTCCCGCTGCCGAGGCGTTCGCGAGCGCCGCCGAGCCGATCCACGCCCACGCCGGCTCCAGCCTCGGCGCCGATGGCAAGCGCCCCCTGGTGATGGTGGGCGACTACGCCTGGGACGTGCTGATCCGCACCAACACCGCGCTCCTCACCGGTGGCGACACCTTCGGTGAGGTGCAGCTCGCCCCCGGTGGCAGCGCCGCCAACGCCGCGGTGTGGGCCGCGCGCTGTGGGCTGCCCACCACCTTCGTCGGCAAGGTCGGGCGCGACCGCTTCGGCGCGCTGGCCGAAGAGGACCTGCGCGACGAGTGCGTGGAGGCCTACCTGATCCAGACGCAGGCCCACCTCACGGGCTCGGTGGCGGTATGGATCGACCACACCGGTCAGCGATCCATGGTCTCGGGCAAGGGAGCCGACCACGCCCTCTTCCCGCAGGAGCTGCCGCGGCCGCTGCTGGCGACAGCCAGGCACCTGCACCTCTCGGCCTGGTCGCTGTTCGCCGATCCGCCACGGGCGGCGGCCTGCGAAGCGGCGCGCTTGGTGCGAGCCGCAGGCGGCTGCGTGACGCTCGATCCGGGCTCCTTCCAGATGATCGAGGCGATGGGGGTGGACGCCTTCCTGGAGGTGAGTCGCGCGCTCGGTGTGTGCGCCTTGTTCCCCAACGCCCAGGAGGCCTCCATCCTGTCGGGGGAACGCGCACCGGCGCTGATGGCGGAGCGGCTCGCGGAGCTCTATCCGGACGCGTTGATCGCGCTGAAGCTCGACGCCGAAGGCGCCTACGTGTTGAGTGCCGAGGGTGAGGGCACGGCCGTGCCGCCGCAGGTGAACCGCTTGGTGGACGCCACCGGTGCCGGTGACGCCTTCGCCGGCGCCTTCCTGTCGCGCTGGCTGCGTGGTGAGGACGGCGCCGCCGCGGCGCGCTTCGCGGTGGGCGTATCGGAGTGGGTGATCCAGCACGTCGGCGCGCGGCCACCTCTGGACGACGGCCTGCAGCGGTACGTGCTGCAAGGGCTGGACGACTGAGGCCAGGCGCCGGCCGAGCTGCGGGCGGGTTGCGGCACGGCTGCGTGCTGCAGGGCTGCGCGCAACCGGGGCAGTGGGCGCCGTGGCGGCGAGGCAAGGGCTACGATGCCGCTATGAGCCCTTGGTCGACCTCCCCGTACCTGGACGCCGAGCACTCGGCGCAGGCCGAGTTGGTGCTGCGCCGCGCCGGCCTGCGCCTGGGCGACGAGCTCGTGGGCACCGTCGCAGCGTGTGACCCGCACGCGGACGTGCTGAACTACCGCGAGTGCTTCGTGCGTGACTTCGCCGTCTCGGCCGCGGCCTACCTGGCGATCGGCGAGACCGAGCTGGTGCGCGCCTTCCTGCGCACGATGGCCGAGCTGCAGCCCGACCCGACGGCCAGCGCGGTGCCGCCGGCAGACGGGCTGATGCCCGCCAGTTTCACCGTCCAGCGTGACCCGCAGGACGGGCGCGACCACGTGATCGCGGACTACGGCCAGCGCGCCATCGGGCGCGTGGCCCCGGTCGATTCGGCGCTCTGGTGGCTGCTGATCCTGCGCGCGTACCAGCGCGCCAGCGGCGACACGGCGTTCGCGCGTTCGCCGGTGGTGGCGGCAGCAGTGGAGCGCGTGCTGAAGCTCTACCTGCGGTCGCAGTTCGAGATGCTGCCGTCGCTGCTCGTCCCTGACGGCTCGTCGATGATCGACCGCCGCATGGGCGTGTACGGTCATCCGCTCGATGTCCAGGCGCTGTACTTCGCAGGCCTCCGCGCCGGTCTGGATCTGCTCGCGCCCGGAGCGCTGCGCGAGCGCGCGTGGGAGCGCCTGGTGGCACTCGGGCGCCACCTGCGGCAGGACTACTGGCTCGACCGCAGGCGCGTGGAGGCGATCCGCCGACTTCCTGTCGAGGAGTTCGGGACGCACCAACGCAACCCTTGGAACCTGCATCCCGACGCGATCCCGGTGTGGACGATGGCCTGGTTGGCAGAGGGGGGCGGCTACTTCGCGGGCAACCTCGGCCCTGCCCGCCTCGACGTGCGCTTCTTCGCGCTCGGCAACCTGCTGGCCGTCTCGAGCGGCCTCGCCACCGAGGCACACACCGCTGCGCTCTTCGACCTGCTCGAGCATCATCAGCGCGACTTGTTGCACGAGACCGGCGTGAAGCTCACCTACCCGCCGCTCGAGGACCGCGACTGGGTCACGCTGACAGGCTCCGACCACAAGAACGTGCCGTGGTCGTACCACAACGCCGGTACCTGGCCGATGCTGCTGTGGCCGCTGGCGTCCGCGGCACGGGTGGCCGGGCGTCGTGAGTTGGCCGCGGCGCTGGTGGCGCGGGCCGCGCCGCGGCTGGCGCGCGAC
>SL_3KL_010_SEDDRAFT_10005054_pt1 | contig 11876 bp, 10 predicted proteins | sample SodLakKL_010_SED_2_FD_10381 | JGI IMG/M metagenome (IMG submission 10381)
GAAGGGCCTCCAGATCGAGACGGCCGAGGGCATAGTCACGCCGCTCCCGCCGCTCGAAAGCCGAGCGATTGTCACGATAGTCGCTGGCATCCTGCAGGGCTTCGCGCAAATGCAGCATGGCGGCCCCCCGGGAACCACCCGACAGGCTGGCCCCGGTCTCACCCAGGCTGGCGTACATGGCAGCCGGGCTGCGGGTGATGAAATCCAGCGGATCACCCAGATCCATGATGGCCCCCTGGCCAGCGATCAGGCTCCCGCCGCTGCCGTGACTGGGCGCCACCACTGCTCGGGTAATACCCTCGACGCGATTGATCGGTATCAGCATGGACGCCGGGTTGATGGCATCCGTGACATCGAAAGCCGCCGTAAAGTGGCGCCCGGAGACCGAGCTGTCGTTGCTGCCACTCACGGCGGAGACTTCCACGATCCCGATATGGCCGTGGGCATCGATGATGCCGGGGGTCACAATCCGGCCCCGGGCATCAATGCGCCGCGCGTCGCTAGGAATGGACACATCAGAGCCGAGGGCCTCGATACGGCCGTCACGGAGCACCACGGTGGCGTCTTCAATCACGCCCTGATCACTCAGGGTATGGACGGTGGCGTCGGTAATGGCGATTACCTCGGCCTTGAGCGGGGCAGCGGTCAGTCCGACTGCCGCAAACAGTGCAATGGCAATGGATCTGAGCATCACTTGCCTCCTTCAAATAGGCCGAGGGTGAAATCCAGCTCCGCCTGATAGGCCGGGTCGTCCCGGTCATACAAACGGGCACCGTCGATGTAGACCCTTTTCGTGCGGGTATAGACGCTAAAGGGATCGCCATTCCACAGCACCACATCGGCGTTCTTGCCGGCTTCCAGGGAACCGGTGACATCGTCAATCTTCAGGATGCGGGCGGCATTCAGTGTGATCCAGGCAATGGCCTGCTCACGGCTCACCTCCATGCCGGCCCGATTGGCCGCCGCCATGGCCTTGGCCGCCTCCTGATTCAGACGCTGGATATCCTGGGCGGAATCCGAATGCAGTACCGCACAGGCGCCGGCCGCTTCCACCATGGGTACGTTCTCGCGAATGCCGTCCCAGGCCTCCAGCTTGAAGCCCCACCAATCGGACCACATGGCGGAGCAGATATCGGCTTCGGCCAGAAGGTCGGCGATCTTGTAAGACTCAACGGCGTGGTGGAAGGCAGTGATGTGGAAATCGTATTCCTCGGCGATGTCCATGCGATGCTTCATTTCATCGGCACGGTAGCAATGGTTGTGAAGGAGAATCTCGCCATTGAGCACACCGGCAATGGTCTCCAGACCCAGATCCCGCTTGGGTGGGTCCGCATCCTCGCCATTGGCCTTGTTGCGCTTGTAGTCTTCCCAGCGCTTGAGGTATTCCTTGCCGTCTTCGAAGCCAGCACGTACGAAGGCCTTGTTGCCCATGCGGGTGTAGGGCTGGGAGTTGCGTCCCTGTCCATAGACCCGCTTGGGGTTCTCGCCGCAGGCCATCTTCAGGGCATGGGGCGCCCCCGGGAACTTCATGTCCTGGGCAGTACGCCCGGGGATATTCTTGATGGTCACGCCACGGCCGCCAAAAATGTTGGCAGAACCCGGCAGGATCAGAGCGCTGGTCACACCGCCTTCCAGAGCACGCAGAAAGCCTGGATCCTGGGGCCAGAGGCCGTGTTCGGCCCAAACATGGGCGGTATTGGCGGAGACGATCTCATTGCCGTCCGCATGAGCCCAGTCACCCGGGGATGGGTAGACCCCCAGATGGGAATGCGTATCAATGATGCCCGGCGTCAGCCAGCCACCGTCCGCATCCACCACCTCGGCACCGTCGGGCGCATCAATGTCCGTGCCCACCGCCTCGATCTTACCGTCGCGGATCAGCAGACTGCCATTGTCGATGCGCTCACCGGTGCCGGTCAGAATGGTGGCATTGGTGAACAGCACCGACTCGGACGGCATTGGACGATAGGTGGACTCGAAGCCACCGGAAAGGACGGAAAACTCGAAGTCGTCCCCGACCTTCTCTTCGCGGTCGCCGTTACTGCAGGCGGCAAGCCCCAGCGCCAGTGCGCCGAGGCCCGCCAGCAGTGACGGCCTGATCAGATGTCTTGTCATGGATCCTCCTGATTCGTGCATGTCATCGGGTGAGATGACTCGTGTCGTATCCCCATAAGGGGAAAGCGTGGCCTAAATATGGTTCAATCGGCCGCAGAACTTCTTTGTCCGCCTCCCGCACAAGCAACAGAAACAGGACGGCTGCCCCCGTGGAAACCGACTTCATTGATATCGCCATACTGCTCGCCCTGGCCGTGGGCCTCGGTGGCCTGGCCATGCTCATGCGCCAACCCCTGATCGTAGCCTTTATCGCAGCGGGAATCATAGCCGGACCCGCCGTGGCCGGCCTGGTCCCTCATCCCGACGATATCGCCCTGCTGGCGGAATTGGGCATCGCCCTGCTGCTGTTCGTGGTCGGCCTCAAACTGGATCTGTCCCTGATTCGAACCATGGGCCCGGTGGCCCTGGCCACCGGCATGGGCCAGGTGATCTTCACATCGGTGGCGGGCTACGGCATTGCCGTAGCCCTGGGCATGGACCCAGTGACAGCCCTGTATGTGGCGGTAGCCCTGACCTTCTCCAGTACCATCATCATCGTCAAGCTGCTCTCGGACAAACGCGAGATCGACGCCCTGCACGGGCGCATCGCGATCGGGTTTCTGATCGTACAGGACATTGTGGTGGTGCTGGTCATGATCGGCCTGTCCGCCTTTGGCGCCGGGAGTGGTGCCGAGGGGCCCTGGCTCGAGGCCGCGCGTGTATTCGGCGCCGGGCTGCTCATGCTTGCCGGTATCGCCGTGGCCATGCGCTACATCCTGCCCGCCCTGCTGGGACGCATCGCCCACAACCGCGAGTTGCTGGTGCTGTTCGGCATCGCCTGGGCGGTGGCCCTGGCGGCCCTGGGCGATGCCATGGGTTTCAGTATGGAGGTTGGCGCCTTCCTGGCCGGCGTCTCTCTGGCCTCCACCCGCTTCCGTGATGCCCTGGGCGCACGCCTGACCACAGTGCGCGATTTTCTGCTGCTGTTCTTCTTTCTCCACCTGGGCGCTCAGCTGGAGCTGGACCAGTTGGGTGCTCAGGTGGGGCCGGCGCTGATCCTCTCGACCTTTGTGCTGATCGGCAATCCCATCATCGTCATGATCATCATGGGCGTCATGGGCTACCGCAGCCGCACGGGCTTTCTTGCCGGCCTGACCGTGGCCCAGATTAGCGAGTTCTCCCTGATTCTGGCGGCCCTGGGCTACAGCCTGGGTCATATCACCACGGAGACCGTCGGTCTGGTCACGCTGGTTGGGCTGATTACCATCGGCCTGTCCACGTACCTGATCATCTACTCCCATCCCATCTATGATCGTATTGCACCCTTCTTGCGGGTCTTCGAAAAGGACCGGCCCGAGCACCAAGAAGGCAATGACCGGGAATCGGCAGCAGTGGATGTCATCGTGGTGGGGCTTGGACGCTTCGGCTACGACTTGGCCATGGGTCTGAGCGATCGTCAATTGCCCGTGCTGGGCGTGGACTTTGACCCATCAGCCGTGGACCAGCTCGAGAGCGAGGGGGTGCTCGCCTGTTACGGGGATGCCGAAGATCCGGAACTGCCGGAACGCCTGCCTCTCAAGCGAGCACGGCTATTGATCAGCACGGTGCCTGATCCGGTGGCCAACCGCGCCCTCATCGACAGCGTCCGGCACGCCGGCTTCCGGGGCCGCGTGATGCTGACGGCACACCATCCGGCGGATGTGCGCGCATTGGCCGACCTTCCGGATCATGAACTCCTGCTGCCCTTCCGCGATGCGGCCGAGCGCACCGCGGACCGGGTGGTCAGGCAACTGGGGAAACAGGGATGACGAGACAAGGCCCTCAGTCCATTGCCGCTTCGACCGGGTCCTGCAGGGCCTGATTGAACAGGGCGGCATGGCGTGTGGCGCGACCACTGATCCGGACCGCCCGACGAAGGACGCTGAAGTAATCCAGCCAGTCGCTCATCTGACGGCTGCTCAGACGGCGGGCCGCGCCCGCCCGAAGCAGCTCCGACTTGACTTGCTGGTAACGGGCCTCGAAGTCGGCATCCATGCCGCTTTCATCCCGTGCCTCCGGCGAAATATTGCGAGCCATGAATGACAGGGTCGGCTGCTCGCAGCCCTCTTCCACCGGACATGAGACCGGCAGCCGCCTGGCCATGTCATCCAGCTCCACCACCCGCTCGGACAGTTCCTCCAGGTACCGAGTGGTGCGCAGGACCTCCGGCAGGGCGGCAGCGCTGTCCTTCTTGAGATCCCGGTCGGAAAGCCCCCGGGCTGCCTCGTTAATGACATCCAGCAGCGTGCGCAGATCAGCGCTGGCACGGGCAAGACGCAAGGGGTCCGGGCGCCGCTCACCAATGGCATCACCCAGCAAATGACCGGCAGCCACCAGTGCCCGCTGCAGCTCCCGGTCCAATGCCCGCAAAGCGAGACTGGGCGTGGACAGAACCGCCTCGTCCAGGTACTGGGGCCGGGCCAACTCCCCCATCCGTGGCCGAAAGCATCGCCCCAGCCAGTCCACCAGCAGAGCCGTGAACGGCCACATAGCGGCCAGGCCCAAGAGCTTGCCGGTGGTATGGAAGAAGGCCAGGGCCACGGCAATGGAATGGCCCATACCCACAGCCTGGGCCAGCCATTGCACCAGGCCGAGCAATATTCCGAAGAGCAGGAACAGGAGTGTCGCTTCCACCAGGTTAAAAATGACATGGGCGGCAGCGACCCGGCGGGCATTGGGGGTTGCTCCCAGGGAGGCGAATACGGCCGTCGATGTGGTGCCCAGATTGGCGCCGATCATCATGGCAGCGGCACCCGGCAATGCCAGCAAGCCGCCGGAGGCGGCCGTCAGAATCACGGCCAGGGCGGCCGACGAAGACTGCATGATGACCGTCATGACAAAACCGGCCAGCAGGTGCAGGAGCAGCATCAGGGTGCCGTCCCCCATGGCTGCGGGGGTGAGCATGGGGCCGGTATCCCGGAACAGATCGGTGAGCACGTCCAGGCCGAGAAAGAACACCCCGAAGCCGGTAATGGCATCGCCCAGAGCCCGCAATTGGGGGCGGCGAGCCAGCAGATGCATCAGCATGCCCATCCCGATGAAAGGCAGGGCGAAGGCCTTGAGACTGAATTCCAGTCCAATGACGCTCACCAGCCAGGTGGTGGCAGTGGTGCCCAGATTGGCACCGTAGATCACGCCCACGGCCTGACCCAAACCGATGATGCCGGCATTGACGAAGCCAATGGTGGCAAAGATCACGGCGCTGGAGGACTGGACCACACCGGTGATGAGCGCGCCGGAGGCCAGGCCACGCAGACGGCTGCGGGTGGCAAAAGTGAGGATATGACGCAGAGCATCCCCGGCGGCCACTTTCAGGCCGTCGGTCATGAGCTTCATGCCCAGCAGAAACAGGCCTACGCCGCCGATGAAGTTGAGAATCTGCCAGAGGTTCATGAATCAGACCATTCGCATCGTTGCTTCCTTTCAATGATAGCCTTCCGACTGGCTACCCCGAACACACCCGAGGCTTCAACATGACCGACAACCCCCGGGAAGACAAGCACCGTCGACGGCTGGCTACGCTGATCGCCTTTGGCGGTCGTCATGGCCTGTTGTCAGCGCTGACTCTGGCTGCCTTGACCAGCGCCCTGATCTGGCAATTCATTCTGAGCTGGCCATTGCTGATTGCCGCGCCCGTGGCCGGGGCGCTCAGCGTCCAGCAGTCCTGGCACTTCCATCGGGATGGCGACACCTCCCACTGGCTGGCTGCCGTGCTCTTTGCCTTCGCCGGCTGGCCTGTGGTGCAACTGATCGAACGCAACGGCATCACCCAGTGGGAACAGGGCATGCTCACCCTGCAATATTTCTCGCTAATGGCCGCCACCTGGCTGCTACTCGTTTGGCTGAAAGCAAAGGCACCGTAAGCGCGGATAAATCCGCGCTTACGGTGATGGTCAGAACCTGACTGTGCCGCTGCATGATGGGGCAAGCATGAGAAAGGCCGGATCCTTCCGGACCCGGCCCCTTTTATTCCAACCAAACAGCTTGTGTCAGGCCGTTTCACCCCGGTAACGGCGAATGGCTACGGCCGTCGCGAGGAAGACCACCCCGACCGACAATCCGATCCAGAAACCCGGCTCGGCCAGGCCACTCAGGCCGGTAAGATCCGGACCCGCAGCCCCGGCCTGGGTGAGTACGCCGCTGCTGTCCACCCGGAAGCCGAACTGCTGCTCCGACATGCCCCGGAATGGCAAGGCCAGGTGCTCACCGATCAGCCTGAAAAAGCCCGTGGTGCGGAACATCAGGTACTCCGCCAACCCAACACCCAGAGGTGGCATCAGGGCCCAGAGGAAGGCGGCGCGGCGGGCCCAGGCCGAGATCAGGAAGAGCCAGCCGAAGTAGGGCAGAAACCACAGGCCCAGCAGCCACATGTCAGCCAGCGCCCCCGTGATGGCTGACAGGACAGCCAGCGGCTGGAAGTACTCGCCGTAAGTCAGGGCGGTGCCAAAAGCCACGATGGGACCGGCAGTCATCAAGTCCAGCACTTCCAGTGCAACCACCACGGCAGCGATGATAAGCGGGGCCACCAACAGAGCCACAAGCACCTTGGACAGCACCGTCATGGTGTCTGAGACAGGCAGCGAGCGCCAGAACAGGATGCTTCGATCCCGGCGTTCGCCGTAGAGGCTGTCCAGGCAATAGAAAAACAGCACCACCAGCATCACCATATAGAGCAGCGCCATACCCGCACGGGTAAATCCATGGGCCAGGTCGGCGGTGCCGCTCTGCTGCAGTTGGGGAACCGCCTGCTCATTGAAGATGGCCGCCGCCTCGGGGTTGCTCACCATGGCAATGAAGCCCCAGACGGTGGCCACCAGCAGCAAGCCACCGGTTACAGCGGGTGCGATCCACAGGGCCTTGTGCTCCCAGAGCTCCCGCCGAACAAGCCAGTAGAGGGATTGCATCGTTTGCTTTACGCGATTCATGACTGCACCTCCCCGGCGGTGGCCCGCCCGGTTCCCATCTTGGCCACGAAGAGATCGGCAATACCGGGGTGATGAATCTCGCCCAGTTGAGCCAACGTCTCCTTTGCTTGTCCTTCGAACAGAAAGAGATGGCGCCCCAGAAGCTCCCGTTCGTGCAGCGGATTCAGGGCACGCGCGGCTTCCACCTGGTCCGGCTTCACCAGCACTTCCCGGTAACGCTCCGGCAAGTCGTCCATCGCTTCGTCGAGAATGATGCGGCCTGCCTTCAGGAACATCACATGAGTGAGAATCTTCTCGATCTCTTCCACCTGATGGGTCGTCACCAGAATGGTGCGGTCACCATCGAAATAGTCGTTGAGCAAGGTGTCGTAAAAGGCCTTGCGATACAGGATGTCCAGACCCAAGGTCGGCTCATCCAGCACCAGCAGCTTGGCGTCAATGGCCATCACCAGGGCCAGGTGCAACTGGGTGACCATGCCCTTGGAAAGCTGGCCGACCTTGCTGTCCAGACGGATCTCGGTGCGGGCCAGGAAGGCATCGGCTCGTTCCCGATTGAAGCGGGGATGAACACCAGCGACGAAATCCAGGGCCTGCCCGACCTTGAGCCAGCGCGGCAACACAGCCACATCAGCAATGAAGCAGACATCGCGCATCAGTTGGTGGCGGGCGACCCGTGGGTCTTGCCCCATGACTTCCAGCTCACCACTGAAGCGGGTCAGCCCGAGAATAGCCTTGAGCGCTGACGTCTTGCCGGCCCCGTTTGGCCCGATCAGGCCCACGATGGAGCCCGGCTGGATATCCATATCGATGCCGGCCAGAGCCTCCGTGCGGCCATAGCGTTTTTTCAGTCCGTTTGCCTTGATTACCGCGGTCATCACTTGCTCTCCTTCTTGCCTGCGGCGGCGAGGAGCTCGCCAGTGTCCAGACCCAGGCGTTCTATGCGCTCGAGAATCTGGGGCCATTCCTGCTCCAGGAACTGCTGTCGCTCCGATGAGCGCAGACGGCTCACGGCACCGTCACGCACAAACATGCCGCGTCCGCGCCGCTTGTCCACCAGCTCCTCGTCCTGCAGGGCCTGATACGCCTTGAGCACGGTGAGGGGATTGATCTGGTACTCGGTGGCCACGTTCCGCACCGAAGGGAGGGCGTCTCCTTCGGCGAGAACGCCCTCCAGGATCATGTCCACCACTCGATCGCGCAGCTGGCGATAAATGGGCTGATTGTCATTCCAGTCTTGATCCATGGTACTGCCTCAGCGTGATGTGTCAGGCGTGTCCCGGGGGAGTCGCCAGCCAACAGGTCGCTCTATACATTAACGGTTACCGCTATACACCACCAGCCCACCGAGAATGCTTTCTTCCAGAACCGGGGCTGTTTCAAGGCTGGCACCCTGCCGCGGCCCGATTTCCGCTGCGGCTTCAGCCACCAGGATCAGAGATCCGCGCGCCGGCAGTTCGGGTCGCCGGGTTGCCTCGGAATCCGAACGGTTTTCATCGCGCAAGCTGGCCAGCGCCTGGGTCAGCATGTCGCTACCGGCGACGCGAAGGTTGTGACGGGCGTCGGCCTTCAGGTCCTGGCGCAGTGTCTGCTCGTCCTCAGCCAGTGCCGGGCCGCCTAATACGGCCAGAGACGCCAAGGCAATGCTCAGAATCAGGGTATGTGTTTTCATCGTCGACCTCCTGGGGCTGCGCCCATTTGCTGTTGTAGTCAACTATAACACTGATTCCTGAAATTGCAAGCGCTATCGACACTATTTTCATGGGGGAGAGCCGGGTCCTGCCGCAGTCGGGCGACAGGTCAGGGGGGCAGCTGAGCGGGCCACATCCTGTTAGAATACGCGCCTTTCCCGCACCGGCTGGCACGCTCGCCGGTGCTGCCGAACCGGACAACACATCCGCCCTGACTGTCCTTTCGAGCCCATGACGGGCCGACAGTCCGGACGGCCAGAGTTTCATCAACGCCTCGATTCAGGGAGCCAACCATGAAGAAACCGCTTCGCGTCACCATTACCGGCGCCGCCGGCCAGATCGGCTATGCACTGGCATTCCGCATTGCTTCCGGCGACATGTTGGGCAAGGATCAGCCCGTCATTCTGCAACTACTGGAAATCCCGCCGGCCATGGATGCGCTCAAAGGCGTGGCGATGGAACTGGATGATTGCGCCTTTCCGCTGCTGCACGACATTGTCTGCACCGACGACCCCAACGTGGGCTTCAAGGACGCCAATGTCGCCCTGCTGGTGGGCGCCCGTCCCCGTGGGCCGGGCATGGAGCGCAAGGACCTGCTGGAAGCCAATGGCAAGATTTTCGGTCCCCAGGGCAAGGCCATCAACGACCATGCGGCCCGTGACGTGAAGGTGCTGGTAGTGGGCAACCCGGCCAACACCAATGCCCTGATCGCCCAGGCCAATGCCCCCGACATCAACCCCCGACAGTTCACTGCCATGACTCGCCTGGACCACAACCGTGCCCTGGCGCAGCTAGCCGAAAAGACCGGCAGTCATCACACGACCATCAAGGGCATGATCATCTGGGGCAACCATTCCGCTACCCAATACCCGGATATCGCCCACTGCACCGTGGACGGCAAGCCGGCCAAGGACCTGGTGGACCAAGGCTGGTACAAGGATGACTTTATCCCCACCGTGCAGCAGCGTGGCGCGGCCATCATCAAGGCCCGAGGCGCCTCTTCCGCCGCCTCGGCCGCCTCCTCGGCCATTGATCACATCCGCGACTGGCATTTGGGCAGCGACGGCGACTGGGTCAGCATGGCCGTACCCAGCGACGGCAGCTACGGCATCAAGGAAGGCGTGATCTACTCCTTCCCCGTCATCTGCAAGGACGGCGATTATGAGATTGTCCAGGGCCTGGACATCGATGACTTCAGCCGCGAACGCATGGATGCCACCGACAAGGAATTGCGCGAGGAACGCGAGGGCGTGAAGGGCTTGCTGTAAGCACGGCAAAGCCCATCAAGGAAAAAATGAAAGCTCGCCACGAACAGTGGCGGGCTTTTTTTATTGTTCGCAGAAAAGCGGGGGCGTGGAACCGGGGTTTGGGTGGCGAAGCAGGTTCCGGGAAAGCCGCCGAGAATTGACGCTACCCTTCCACCGAAGCCCGCAACCGATCCAGCAGGCGCAAGGCCGACGCCTTGGGCAGACGGGCAAGCATGGTGCTGAGCCGCCCGTAAAGGGTCTCCTCCATCGCTGCCAACGGGTCCTTTTTCTTCTCCTTGACCGCCGGGTGCAGAACCATCTTTCCCGGTCCGGCGGCCTTAAGTGCCGCCTGGGCCGCCTTGTAGATGGTTTCCACACCCTCTTTCTGATCACTGCCGGGCAAGTAGGCGCCCATGGCCGCATCCACGCGCACGGCGTGCTCGCCGGCAAAGGACGTGTTGGCCAGGCTTTCCATGACCCGCTCGGTCAGAACCTGCGCCCCTTCCCGGTCGCAATCGCCGCACACCACAGCGAAGCGGCCGCCGCCGAGGCGGGTAATCACATCTTCTTCGCGCAGGCTTTTCTTGAGCAGTGCCGCCGCATCCTTGAGTACATCCAGGGCAACACGCTTGCCGCGCTGCTGCACCATGGCGTCGAAATTCAGCAGATCCATCCTCAGCACCGCCATGGGCAACTCATGGCGCAATCCCCAGGCCCTGATCTCCCGCAAGCGCTGCTCGAAGTAGCGACTGTTACCCAGCCCGGTGAGCGCATCCAGGGTGTTGCTTTCCTCAAGCTCGCTGGCGCGCCGCCGCATGCGGTCCTGGGTGGCATAGGCACGGGCGCGAGCCAGCAACTGGGCCCGATCAAAAGGCTTGGTGATGAAATCAGTGGCCCCCAGCTCTAGCGCCTTCTCCCGGGCTGATTCTTCGTCATTGCCCGTGACCACAATGACGGGCAACTCTCGCAGCCGGGGCTCCTTCGATTGGCGAATTCGGGCCAGCAATTCGTAACCGTCCAGCTCCGGCATGCCCACATCGGTAAACAGAACCAGAATATCGGGATCCTTCTCCAGGCGATCCCAGGCCGCCTGACCATCGGCTTCCACAACCAGATCAAATTCCGCGTCCAGGATCTTGCGCGTGGACATGCGCATGACCTTGGAGTCATCGGCGACCAGAATCCGCGGGAGGGGTTCCGCTGCCTCATTCATGATCCGGATATCCTCATTTTGTCGTTTTCGCGCCAGCCGCACCATGAAGCTTACTGGGCACTGACCACTATATGTCGCATATCACCGCCATTGGAATACCGGCAAATGGCACACAGACGTCAGTTGATCCGCAATAAAGCCACTTCCCGCGACATCCACCCCTTTCGCTGCACATGCAGCGGCTCTATAGTGAGCCCATACGCTGCACGTGCGCCTCCCCGGCACCCTGCCTGGCGGGACCGATCACTCGGCCCAGACTTAACAATAGCCGGAAAGGCAGTCATTTAGCGAGACTCGGGAGCAAAACCTTGATCACCATCATCACCATCGTCACGCTGATTCTTCTGGTGCTTGTCATGCTCTACCGCGGCGCCGGCCTGACCGCCACCTCCCTGGGAATCGCTGCCATCCTCGGGGTTTATAGTCTGGTGAAGCTGAGCAGTGGCGACCCCGGCGCAGGTCTTGCGGCCAGCTGGGGAGTGTTTCTGCTGTTCGCCATCGTGCTCAATATCCGACCACTGAGGCGGGCCCTGATCAGTCGCCCCGGCCTCAATGGCTTTCGTCGGATCATGCCGGACATGTCCGATACCGAGCGCGAAGCGCTGGAGGCCGGCACCGTCTGGTGGGAAGGCGAGCTGTTTTCCGGGCGCCCGGACTGGGACCTGCTGTC
>SL_3KL_010_SEDDRAFT_10005055_pt1 | contig 11876 bp, 8 predicted proteins | sample SodLakKL_010_SED_2_FD_10381 | JGI IMG/M metagenome (IMG submission 10381)
CCGTATCCCGGTGACATCCGTTACCTGTGCGGGGCTTTGGGCCTCGCTGACATCGAACTCAGCCAGAAGGTCAAGCCACAGATCACGGGTAACGGGTTCTGCTTTGTGCCGGTGCGCAATCTGGAAAGTCTTGAAACTCTGGAACCAAATCAGCACCTGCTCAGGAAACTGAACGACCGGCACGACCTGAACGGCTTTGCCGTGGTGACTACCGATACCGGTGAGCTGGAGGAGGACTGGGTCATGCGCTTTTTCGCGCCATCACTCGGCATTTTCGAAGATCCGGTCACAGGTACGGCAAACGGTCCCATGGCGGCATTTCTGTGGGAAAACGGGTTTCTCGACCCGACGAAGAAGCATTTTTCATTCCGCGCCCTCCAGGGTGACAATATCGGCCGGGCGGGAATCGTGCGCGTCAATATGATGATCAAAGATGACAAAGTGTCCATGATCCAGATAGCCGGAGAGGCCGTATCGGTCATCGATGGCAATATCCGACTCCGTGGGGACTCTGCCGCCCGTTTCTGATAACTGATGGTATCATGAAGATAGCCCCGGAACTGGAAGATCGCTGGGACCGCCTGAAGCGTGAGGGACGTCCCGGACTCACCGAAGCCCTTTCCATCCGCATTACACATCTGGAGCAGGGGAAAGTGGGGGCATCCATGCCCGTCACCGATACGGTCAGACAACCGTTCGGCCTTCTGCACGGAGGCGCCTCGGTCGCATTGGCAGAAACCGCTGCATCACTTGGCAGCGTGATGCTCATCGATCCGGACCGGGAACGCGCCGCAGGTGTGGAAATAAACGCAAATCACCTGCTCCCCGTCAGCAGCGGCTCAGTCCATGCGCAAGCCACCGTGATCCACCAGGGCAAACGGCTCCATGTGTGGGAGATCCGGATCACCGACGACAGGGACAGACTGACCTGCATCTGCCGCTGCACTGTGGCAGTCCTGCCAGCCTGAAAGCAGCAGGAACCCGACCCGATTCTTACTTGTCCCGATTCTTACTTGTCCTGATTCTAGCTGCTGCAAGCTGAGGGCGCTGAAAAAACACCCTGTCAGTTCATATCCTTCGACCTGTAGGCCTCTGAGACCCGGCCGGTGAGAGAGTCGAAGACGGAATACATGACCGGCACGATTACCAGGGTAAGGAACGTGGCAAACATGAGTCCGCTGATGATCGTGATGCCCATAGGACCCCAGAACTGCGTACTCTCCGTCCCGAACTGGACCGCCGGATCCATGGCAGTCAAGAGTCCGATGTAATCGATATCTATACCGAACGTGAGCGGAATCAGGCCAAGGATCGTGGTAAGTGCGGTCAGAAGCACGGGACGCAACCGGATCGAGCCCGCCTCGATGATCGCCTGCATGCGCGGCATTCCCTTGTCCATCAGTTGCTTGATGTATTCCACCAGTACGATGTTGTTGATGCAGACGATCCCGGCCAGACTGATCACTCCGACGAACACCATCACACTGAATTCCGTACGGGTCACGATCAGACCGAGGAGCACACCGAGCAGGCTGAGTCCCACAGCGATTATGATGATGAACGGGATGACCAGACTGTTGAATTTCGCGAGCAGGACCAGGAAAATGAGGATGAAACTGATGAGCAAAGCCAGCGTAAGGAAGCCGAAACTCTCATCCTGGTCCTCGCTTTCGCCAGTGTACTTCATCGTGTAACCGGCAGGGATGGATGCACGATACTCTTCCAGGTAGTCCTGAACCTGCATCAGTATCTGCGGACCGCTGAAACCAGGTCCCGCACCGGCCTCGACAATGGCCGTGCGCATGAGATCGAGCCGGGTGATCCTTCCCGGGCCGACCCCCTCTTCAAAATCGGCAACCGTAACCAACGGTATCTGCCGTCCCATCTGGTTGACCGTGAGGTCACGGAGCTTGTCCAGGTCGTCCCTGTCCTCTTCCCGAAGCCGTACGACGATGTCATACTCATCCTCCCCGTCACGGAAAGTGCTTGCCTCCAGCCCATTGACGGCGATCCGCACAGTCTGTGCGATATCAGCAAGCGTGAGGCCGAACTGCCGTGCCTTTTCATGGTCGATACGGATGCTGTACTCGGGCAGCCCGCCGCTCACATTGTCCCGCACATCCACCATGCCGGGTATGCGGCCGGTATATTGTGCTTCTTGTAATTTCTGACTGACCTCCCGTGTCATCCTTTCGACCTGGGCAAAATCCGGACCTGAAATCTCGATGTTGACCGGTGATCCCGTTGGCGGACCGATCTCCTGTCCCTGCACCTGGACCAGTGCGTCCGGGATTTCACCGATGGCATCCCGGATCCTGGCCATGGTCACACTGCTGGACTCTCTGCGGTCCGCGAAGTCCACCATGTTAAGGGATATCCTTGCCCGTTCCGCACTCGGCACACCTGCCCCGAAGCCACCGGTGGCGGCAATGCCTACGTTCACCTGGATGTTCTTGACACTCTCCCGCGTATCGGGGCTCTCCTCCAGCAAGGCATCCAGGCGGTCCTGTATTTCACGGACCATGACGTTGGTCGCGTCCACGTTCAGCCCGAGTGGTCCTTCAATGCTGATATCTATACGGTTGGGATCGGTATCCGGGAAGAAGTTGAGACCAGCCGGCACCACACTGAATACCAGGATGATCGCAATCAGGGCACCGAATGTGGAGTTCAGGAGCCGGGCACGGTTATCCGAGAGGATAATCGGCGTTTTCCGTTTGCGGAAGAGTCCCAATAATCCGGTTACAATAACGAAAATCGGAATGGCCAGTACGGCCCTGATGACCGGTGCATCCACGGCCGCACCGCGGATCCAGAACAGGAAAAGTGTGGCCACGAATACGACAGCAACTACAAGGCCACCGATCACACTGCGTTTCCCGCCAAGAAAAACGGATTCAACGGTGTGGACAATGATCCCAAAGATCCCGACAAACAACGAGAGCAATCCGAGCAGCAGGATGGGTGCGGTGGCAGCTGGAAGGGTGACCGGACCCATGACGATCACCGGCTTGGAGAGAAACGCCGAGAGGACCCCGCCAATCAAAAGAAGCAGGAAACCGATGGTGAATGCCGAAAGACTGAACATGTTCCTCCAGTAGGCATTACGCACTTTGTAGTTGCGTTGCAGCATCCACCCAAGAAATGATTTGTACCCCTCAATGAATTCCGGCAAAAGTTTTCCGGTGAAGATCAGGCTCAGCGGCTTGACCGCAAGCCGGTAGGTGATCACAAAGAACAGGGTCACGAGCACCAGCACCGTCAGGGTGATGTAGTTGTTGATGCCGATAACGGCTGCGGCTATGATCACGCCGGCCAGGATGGTCCCTTTCATCACCCGGCTTTTCTCCCGCTTTTTCTCCGTGCTGAGTCTGACAAAAAAGCCGGTGAGCGCCGGATAGATCACCAGTGCGATAAAGAGCGAGCTCAGCAGCACGATGATCAGCGTCATCGGCAGATAACTCATGAACTTCCCGATGATACCCGGCCAGAAAAGCAACGGGAGGAACGCGGCAACCAGTGTGGCCGTGGAGGCCAGCAGGGCGTAACCCACTTCATTGGCACCCAATCGGGCCGCCTCAAAACGCTCTAACCCCTGTTCCCTGAATCGATATATGTTTTCGACGATCACCACCGAATTGTCCACCAGCAGACCCAGGGCAATGATCAGGCTGAACAGGATCACGAAATTGATGGTAAGCCCCATCATGCCCATCACCAGGAACCCGGTGAATATCGCGAGGGGCACGGCCGTCCCGACCAACAGGGCATTTCGTATCCCCAGGAAAAAAACCAGTACCAGGACCACAAACAGCATCCCGCTGATGATACTGTTTTCCAGATCCGTGATCAGATTGCGGATTTCGTTGCTGGCGTCGTTCGTCAGCACGATCTGGGTGCCGGCAGGGAAACCGAAATCAGCAAGCACTTCCTGTACCTGTTCGGAAATCTCGAGGATGTTGGAGCCGGACCGCTGCTTGATGTCAAGGCTGACCACCAGGTTTTCCGTGACCTCGTCCACCGGGATGGGAATCAGGTCGCCATTGTCTTCCTCAATACGGAAGGCAGTGAGCCGGGCGTAACTTTCACGGTCCTTGAATCCATAGACCACCTCAGCCACGTCGCGCATGTAGACCATGCCAAGAGGCGTGGGGCCACCGTTGCCGCCACCGCCCCCAACCTGCGGTGCAAAAATGACCAGATCTTCAATTTCATTCGGATGCTGAAACTCACCGGTGATCCGAAGCAGATAAGACAGGCGGTCGACATCCACAGTACCACCCGGGATGGTCAGATTCTGCCCCTGAATGGCCCCGATGATCTGCTGGAAGGATACGTTGTAACCTCGCATCGAATTCAGGTCCACATTGACCTGCACTTCCCGCTCCAGCCCGCCGATGACGTCCACCTCGCGCACCCCGGCGATAGTCTCCAACTCATCTTCAAGCCGCTCGGCTATCTGCGTGAGTTGCGCCAGTGAATAATCGGCCGCCAGGTTGATGGTCATGATCGGGAAATCATCGATGCTGAACTCCGTAATGATCGGATCCTCCGCATCGGACGGGAGTTCCGAGCGGGCAAGGTCAACCTGCTCCCGGACCCGCTGGCTGGCAACAATGTTTTCCACGCTCAGGTCAAACTCCACGATAATACTGCTGAAACTTTCAAACGTGGTGGACCGGATCTGGCTCACACCCTCGATCCCCTGCAGTTCACGTTCCAGCGGCTGCGTGACCAGTGACTCCATGTCAGCAGGACCTATGCCCGGATATATCGTTGAAATGATGAACAGCGGAATATCTATGGAGGGCGCTGACTCCTTTGGTATCGTGATGTAGGAATAGAGACCGGCTACGATCAGAATCCCCGTCACAACAAGGATCAGCGTTCTGTTTTTAATGGCTTGCTCAATTACTTTCATGGAAAGAGTGGCGGTATGGTGCTCAGAGAATATTTATTATTGCAATCCGGAAACCCATCACATTTTTTGCGGATAAGAGATCCGGGTCATTGGTTTCAGAAATAGGTCCTTTGGCTCTGTACGCGGACGAAGTCGCCGTCACTGACATTGGTCTGCCCCGTAACGATCACTTCATCTCCGGGCTCAAGGCCTTCTTCGATCACGATCATCGCACCCGATGAAGCACCTGTAACCACCCTTCTGACTTCGGCCTTCTTCAGGTCTCCATCCTGTTTGATAACAAACAGTTGCAAACCGTCTTCATCCCTCACCAGTGCCGTTCGGGGAACAATCAGCACATCGTCCCATACCTTTCTGGTGACCGCGAGATTGACGACCATTTCCGGCTTCAGCAGACCGGCCTCATTGTCCATCACGATTTCGACGGGGAACGTCCGGGTTTCCGGAACGATCAGGCTACCGGCATACCGGACAACGCTTTCCAGCTCACCGCCGCCATACGATCTGAGGCTGACCGATACAGGGGTGTCTTCCTGTATTTCGTTGATATAGCGCTCCGGTACTCCGGCATGTATCCGGACCCGGTCAAGGTTGACCAGCCGGAGTACGGGAATTCCCGGATTGACCAGCTCTCCGGCACTTACCATGCGATCCTCGATGCGACCGTCGAAAGGCGCGGTTATGCGGGAGTCGCTCATCTGCTTTTCTGCCTGTTCCAACTGTGATCTGGCCTGGTCCCGCTGTGTGCGGATCTGGTTGAACTGCAGCTGGCTGATGATCGAATCCTGCAACAGGGGCTCCTGCCGGCGCAGTGCATCCTCGGCCAGTTCATAATTGGCACGAGCCATCTCCACCGAAGAGCGGACGATGCGGTCATCCAGCCTCACCAGTTCCTGGCCCCGGCGAACGTGCGTGCCCCTTTCCGATATGGACTGAACGCGGCCTGATACTTCTGCTGAGATAGTGGCATCTTCCAGCGCTTCAACCGTACCGGTCACCCGCACTACCTCCGAGAAGGAGCGCAATTCGGCCCTGAGTGTCTCGACTACCACTTCCCGCGACTGCACATCATTGTTGCCGTTGCCATTTTCCTGCTCACATGCCGTCAGCGCAATGACCAACACAAGTGCCGGCAGTATTTTTGTCATTTGATTCATGTTTCGTATGCTCATGTCATTTTCAGGTAAAAAATTTCATAAAAGTCTTCTTGGTTGGAAACAGCTGCCTACAATCGGTCCACGGAAGTTCCAAGAACGAGTTCAAAACGGCTCACTGCGAGCAGATAATCATGAATTGCCGCCAGGTAGGCCAATCTGCTCTGGTCAAGGAGCATGGATGCCTGGCGCTCCTCCAGATTGGTCCCCACGCCTTCGACCAGCCGGGTTCTGGCAAAGTCGTAGTTCATCTGTGCCTGTTCGATGTTGCGCCGCTGACTCTCGATCCGGCGCTCGGCCGACCTGAGATTTCGCAGCGCCTGATCCACTTCCACCCTGATCGCACTGGTCAGAAAATCGTAGCGCAACTCGCTTTTCCTTGTCTCTATACGGCTCTGCTCCAGGCGTGCACGGTTCTGAAATCCGGAAAATATATTCCAGCTGACGTTGATACCGACCGCTATGTTCGGGTTCCAGTAGGCATCGTGGAAAAAACCCCTGTCCTCACTGGCAAAACGGAAGGGATTATCCGGATCGGCCGGATCCCGCATGATGACGGTCCTGTTGTCGGGTACCCGGCCTATGTAATCAAGATTGGCAAAAGCACTTACAACTGGCCTGTAGGATGCACGGTTAATGCGCTCGTTGATCCGGTTGATCTCAATAAAACCTTCGGCCTGTTGCAGATCCGGACGAAACTCCTCTGCAATGGCCACGGCCTCATCAAGTGTGAGGTCGCCGACCGGCTGCATGGCCGTCATGGTCAGGTCGCCCTGAAGATTGATGGGTCGGGTCGGATCCAGGTTCAGGAGCAGGTTGATGCCCCTCTTTGCCAGTTCTGCCCGGTTTTCCGCATCGATGAGTTCCGTCTCAAGGTTGACCAGTTCGACTTCCGCGCTGAGCTTTTCATAGCGCGATGCCAGACCCTGCTCCACCGTGCGCGACACATCCTCAACTGTTCTGCGCAGCCGCCCGATACTGCTCCGGATCACTTCGACCTGCTGCCAGGCAAGGAGAGCGGAAAAATAGGCGCGACGCACCTCATCTATGACAACCTGGCGCTCACGGTGAACCGCGTCCTCACTGAGCTTTTTGAACTGCTCGGCACCCTTGATCGCAGCAAACGCCGATCCGTTGAAGAGCGTCTGGGTTATGCTGAGTGAAAACACAAACTGGTTGTCCACACTGAAAGGGTCGTCATCCATGGAAGGCGGGGTGATGTCCGCATCCTCATAGCCCTGCCTCTGCCGGTCGACATACTCATCGAAGGTCAGCTCCTGGCGCCCCTCCAAACGGGCTTCTTCGTTGTACCGCAACCATCCAATAGCACCGAAATCAGCGAAGAGCTGCTCCGCACCGCTCCCTGCAAACGGGTTGGCGGTGATCAGGTTCCTGCTGAAGTTGCCCGTGGCATTGACATTGGGATAGACCCGTCCCCACGCTTCCCTGACCTGCTGATTTGCCGTCTCACGGTCCAACAGCACTTCCCGCAAACCGAAATTGTTTTCGAGGGCGATGCGTACGGCCTCATCCAGCGTGAGATGAAGGGTGTCAGCTCCTGCAGTTGGTGTTGAGGCGCGGCTCTCATTCGGGGTCAGTGCAACGGAGAAGAAGAGCATCAGGCAGAACACTATGCAACCCGCTTGCCTGAAATTCTTGCTTGCGCTGGAAATAATGCCCGGTTTGGCTGTATCACATCCCACGCATATCCCTGAAAAGTGATCCGTCAGGCAACCCCTGCCTGTGGGGATCATGGTTGGCAACATTCCGTCTTGCATAAAAAACCTTTTGTGTATCCTGATATGAAATTATTTCCTGAAAAGTAAACCCGCTTGTCCATCGCATCCGTTTGTCCGGCAGCCTTCTTTCGTTTCTCCATCCAGTAAAGCCGACCCATCAACGGTCACTCAAAGTGGATTAATCACCTGATTAACAGACTGGGTCGCCTGAACGTTTCAAACTGCCGGTTCAATTGTCATCTGATCCAGCAGGCAGGAAAGATGATCTTTCAAACGCTGCTTCATTGCCTCCACTGTCGTTTTTTCAATGCCAAGGAAAGGAAACCCCTTTTCAAACATGAACATATTGACCAGATAACTCTCGACGGTCGAGCTGAACGTCAATACGGATAATTCCGTGTCAATGTTGCGCAGAAATCCATTTTTTTTTGCGGAGGCAAGCACCCCAATGAACATGCCATGCACTTCCAGCATGGTCTTTTGGAGTTCCTTCAGGATATCCGGACGTTGATTGAGCAGGCCGATCTCACGGATGGCTATGATGACCGGTTTCGGGTTGTCAAATGAGTAGTCGACAAAGGCAAAAAGAAACTTGCGGAACGTGGTTACGGGATGCTCGTTGAGGTTGGTGATCTCTTCCAGAAGAAGTTTGACGTTGGCCGTATGACGATCGATCAACGCTTTGAGAAGCTGCTCCTTGGATCCGTAGTAGTAGGAAAGCATTGCCACGTTCACCCCGGCCTCTTCCGCGATCATGCGGGTCGTAGTGCTGCGGTATCCATTCACCGCAATCAGGTCTTCGGCCGCATCCAGTATCGCAATTTTCTTATCCGACATTTCATTGGACTATGAGGTGTTGTGATCAAATGATACCGTTTTCGACCGGACACATGCTGCGAAGCCGTTCATAACGGTAAATGCCGGTTTGATGCCCATCGTTCCAAACGATCTGGATCGCATAGTTTCCGACCTGAACAATCCGCGCTATCAGCCGGTCATGTTCCGACGGCTCCAGAAAAATGGCCGGATCCACCGGCTTCCCCATATTTTCGTGTCCACCCTGGCAGAACACACAGGGACAGGCCTTCCTGAGGCCTCCCATTGGATAGCGGCTGAGATGTCCGTCTGCCCAGGTTATCTGCAATTCCCGGAGTCCGGAATTGACCGTTATTGCTTTTATCTGAAATTTAGCTTCCATGGCCCGACTGTAAATGATACAAGCCTTTCAAATTTAGTCCAAATTAAGGATATTTACCAATTCCTTCTGCGACTCTGCTACCCGTCCGACACCATCCACGTATGACCGATGAAACTCTAAAAACACTTACCGGACCCTCTTCGGCCCGGTATACCGACCGCGGATCGCGTTTTTACGCCCATGCTTTTCCCGTAATGGATCATCAGGGAATCGATGACCGGCGAAATGAGATTGCAGCCAAGTACCCCGATGCCACCCACCACTGCTATGCCTGGCGTTTCGACCCGTTTCAGCCGGCCGAGTTTGCCCAGGACGATGGTGAGCCAGCCGGCACGGCCGGACTTCCCATTCTTGGCGTCATTAAATCAGGCCATCTCGTCAACGTACTCATCGTCGTGGTCAGATATTACGGCGGAACCAAACTCGGCAAGACCGGGTTGATTCAAGCTTACAGGGAGGCCGCCGCCCTCAGCATCGCATCGGCAAAGAAAAGGAGCCTGGACCGGTTCGTCCCTTTTTCAGTTCGATATCCATACGACCAGGAAAACAGTATCAGGGAACTTGTCAACCGTTTCCGCATGGAAACAGATCAGGAAACATATCTTGAAACCGTATCAATGACACTCTACTGCAAAACAGATCATGCACCGCACGTCGGGAGTATCCTCGAAAACCTTTCTCATCTGGGAATAGAATTCACCCCGGAACCGGAATGCTTCCGTCCGATCGATGACGCCGCCCTGCGGACCTGACAAACCCCGCATGCGCATTGCATCCGGATCGACCGGTAATGCCAACCAACTCGCCTCCAACCAATCAAATATTGCACATGAAATGTCCATGACCGGGCATGACCCGGACACACAGGAGCATGATCAAATCCTGCCATGTGAATTCATTCTGACCTTATAAATCCATAATTGATTTGAACAGATGAAAATCTATACCAAAACCGGCGATCATGGAGACACCTCGCTTTTTGGCGGACAGCGTGTCTCAAAAAACCACTCGCGTATCACCGCTTACGGGACAGTGGACGAGTTGAACTCCATCATCGGGATCGTCCGCTCGGCTGACCCCGACCCCCTGTTGGAAGAACTGATGGAACGGATCCAGAATGAACTCTTTGTGCTCGGAGCCGACCTCGCCACGCCACCGGAGAAAAATACACGGATCGACCGCATCGGCCCCGACCACGTCCACCGGATCGAACAGGACATTGACCGGCTGGAAAATGAGCTCAAACCCCTGAAATCGTTTATCCTCCCCGGTGGAAGTCCCGGTGCTGCCTATCTTCATCTCGCCCGAACCGTCTGCCGCAGGGCCGAACGGAGCTGTTTTTCCTGCAGACAATCCGAAATTGTTTCCGACGAAGCACTTATCTTCCTGAATCGGCTTTCCGATCTCCTTTTTGTGATGGCCCGGTACCAGAACAAGTCAAAAAATGTCCGGGACGTGGCCTGGAAAGCCAGGAAATAGACACTAAACCTACATCAGATCCTTACGCCAGGGCATCACCGACATGGGACTGACCAACAAGCAGAAAAAATACATCCGGGACCATCACCGGGACAAAACCGCCGGACAGCTCTCACTTGAACTGAAAACAGACCGGGAAAAGGTGCAGGAATACCTCGATACGTTTGCACCGCAAACCGAAGGCAGTAAGAAAACCGTCTTCTTAATTGCAGCACTCCTGATCCCTGTGCTGTTTTTTGTCCTTCTGGAAGGATCACTGCGTTTGTTTGACTACCGGGGCGACACCCGTCTTTTCATCTATCCCGCAGAGTATTTTGAAGGTGAATACGGGTTTGTCAACAGGAACTTCAACGCCCGGTATTTTTTCAACACGACCAACCTGCCCGGTTTTTCCAACGATGCATTTCTCGCTGACAAACCTGACTCCTCGTTCCGTGTCTTTGCCATGGGCGGATCCTCAACGGCCGGATATCCGTACGGCTTCAATGCCACGTTTTCCAGGGTTACCGCCGACGCATTGCAGGACGTCCTGCCGGGACGCCTGGTCGAAGTCATCAACCTCGGCGCCTCCGCGGTCAACTCCTACACGCTCTACGATCAAATCCCCGAAATACTGGAGCAAAAACCCGATGCCATATTCATCTACACCGGCCACAACGAGTTTTACGGAGCCCTCGGTGTTGGGTCCAGCGAACAGTTCGGGGCTTTCCCGGGCTTCGTCCGCACCTACCTGAAGCTTCAGCGGCTCAAGACCTTTATGCTCCTGAGGGATGGCATCGCAACGATCACACAGTGGATCGCGACCGTTCTCCTTGGTCAACCGCACCCGGCGAGTGGCGGGACACTCATGCAGCGCATGGTACAGGACCAGACCATTACCCTGGACAGCCGGACTTTCGAGTACGGGAAAAACCAGTTCGAGAGCAACCTGGACAAGATCCTGCAGCGCTTCCACGATAACGGCATCCCGGTTTTCATTTCCAGCATCGCCAGCAACCTTCGTGACCAGGAGCCCTTCGTTTCCATTGAGACGCCACAACACCCTCCGGCGAAGCAGGTTTTCGAGCAGGCCCGCCATCACTACCGCCTCGGAGAATACGATCGCGCCTATGAGCTGTTTGTCTATGCCAAAGACCTTGATGCGCTCAAGTTCCGCGCCCCTGAGGTTTTCAACGAGATCATTCGTCAGAAGGCACAAAAGCATGGGGCAACATATGTTCCTGCATACGAAGACATGAGGGAGCAGAGCGAAAACCGCATCATCGGATACGACCTGATGCTGGAGCACCTGCATCCCAATACTNCCGGATATTTCCTCATAGGCAGATCTTTTTACGAGACCGTATCCTCCAGCGGCCTCCTTGACTCAGAAGCAGACTACCAGG
>SL_3KL_010_SEDDRAFT_10005056_pt1 | contig 11875 bp, 8 predicted proteins | sample SodLakKL_010_SED_2_FD_10381 | JGI IMG/M metagenome (IMG submission 10381)
AGAATCCTTGCCGACCGAGTACAGCATCACAGGATGCTGAAACTGCGCGGCCACCTCTCGGATGATATGGATTGCCTCGGCCTCCAGGGTGTCGAGGTGCGTCAGCGTAGTCACTCCGTGAATCTCCGAATCCTTGACAAAACCAGTTAGTGCCGGCACGACCTCGAAGTCCGCCCCGGCGCGAATGCGAAATGTACCACCGAATCTCCCCGGAAATCAGACACTCTGGCAATGACCATACGCCCAACCGGCATGAGCGTCCCCAACCGCGGTCGTCCCGGCCGCAGCAAGGCGAAGAGCCGGGACCTTGGTCAGCCAAAAAAATCGGGCTACGCCCGGCCCACTGGCCTCCTCCAGTACCCCCTGCGGCATACGTTGAAACTGCTACATCAGCAGGCTGACGATGTCTTCAGCCATGGCATTCATGATTGTTCTTCTATTGTAGCGCTTGATAAATGCCGAACGAGGAGTCGATTCATGCGCAAGGCGCCCCAGGACCTTGGTGGCAGCGTCCACGTCTCCAGGTGGAAATACGGCCGAATTGGCAACCTCGCTGTGCAGCAAACCTGCACTGATACCGGAAACACCCGCCCAGATTGGACGGCCGCTGGCCGCGTACTCAAAAAGCTTCGAAGGAATGGTTGCTTGTAGCGCGGGGGCAGGCGAAAGATGCAAGAACAGCACATCAGCCTGCTGGTAGATCGTCGGCAGAGTCGAACGCGGCACAGGCGCATGGATTTCGACGTTCTTAAGCCCCAGAGCACAGATTTCCCGCTCAAGTGCATCCCGCCGCCTGCCTTCACCGTAGATTCGGAACTGCACACGCTCTCCCAGCCTCTGTGCGAGCTGAGGGATGATCGCCTCCAAGGCCTGTCCCTGGCCAATATTGCCGGCGTATGTGACTCGAAGAGAATTGGCGGCTGAATGTGATTCTGATGCCCGAACACCAGGATTCGCCGGACTGAACTCATCGTCGATTCCATTCGGGAATACCCGGCAGCGGTCCCTCACACCCATGGGCGCCAGGCGCTCCACAAATGCCGGCGAAACCACACTGATGCGCGCAGCCTGTCCCAGCGTTCTCGCCTCAAGACGGGCCAGTACGCCCCGCACTGCCGCCCAATGAACTCCAGGATGCAGCTCGCAGAAGTTAGCTGCAAAAAGGTCGCGAATATCGAGATATAGCGGCCGATTTGCCCGTTTAGCGATCCGCGCCCCAATGACGGCTGGAAACAACCGTGAAGCCGTAGCGACAACCAGATCCGGCGGATTGCCCCGTGCGTGCCGGTTGCAGCTTCGGGCAAACCTGGCATACGACAGCATCAACCCGCAACGTCCGGACTTCACCGACGGCAGAGCGAAACGAAGAATTTTCAGCCGCCCCTGGGTCTCGATAGGCGGGGCGTCGGGAACATGCCCCGGGTATCTGTGCGGAACGGTCGTGAGCACTTCGATCTCCGCATTGGCGGGCAATTGTTCATCAAGCGCGCGCACCAAGGCTGCAGCTCGAAAAGCACCGGCACCGAAATCCGGTGGGTAATAGAACGAGACGATCAGGATCTTCACTTTCGGACGAACTCCTGATACAGCGACACTAGCTTGTGCTCCTGACGCTCCCAGCAGAAATGCCTCGCCGCCTCGCGCGCATTCAGCGCCAAGCGCTCTCGCTCGTCTGGGGCGTCCACCAGACTGCGGATTTCTGCGGCGAGTTCCGAACCGTCACCCGGCGGCACCAGCCGACCGACATCCCAGTCACGGACCACACGGGCCATCACGGGAAGTTCGGTACACACCACCGGCAGACCGGCCGCCAGATACTCGAACAGCTTGTTCGAGTCCGTCGTGAAGTGGTTGAAACAGGTGTTTTCAAGTGGCTGAACGCCAATGTCGGCCGACGCCGTGTATGAGGGCAACTCCTGAACGGGCACAGTCGAGATGAAGTGAACATGCTCCGAAAGTCCCGACTCCGAAACCTTCGCCTTCAATTCGGCCTCCAGCCTGCCACCGCCAATAAAGACAAAGTGTGCGTTTTCAACCTCTTTAGCGGCCTTTAAAAGTAAATTGAGTCCACGGCCGGCCTGCAACCCACCCTGGTACAACACCACTGGCAGATTATCCCGAAGTCCCAATTCCTCTTGGATGCGATTCGATTCGCGGTGCGGACTGCACGGCGGCCAGTTGTAAAGCACGGTTGGGCGGGAAACTCCATAAGCGCGGGCAAAGAAACGCGCTCGCAGTTCCGTCGTGGTGATCATGGCGTCGGTCCGAGAGGCCAGCCGTCGCTCCACGCAAGCGACCAATCCCCGAACCCGGCCGTAACCTTCCCGGCTGGTGCTGATTTCATGCGCATCATAGACAAGGCGAGCCCGGGTGAAGACGGCCGCCAGCCACCCTGTCGGCAGCACATTGACATCATGGGCATGCACCACATCCGGCCGCGACTGAATCAGACGCACAAGCAGACTCAGCTGCGTAATCAGGCGCGAGCATACCAGCATGGCCATCCTCAACAACCCTCGTTCACCAGGAGTCGCCTTGCGCGATGCCTGACGAGGCTTCGGACGCATTGGCCAAAACCAGTAGGCCGGAGAGCGCATCACCCGCCTCACCCTGACTCCGCTGGCTAACTCCTCCTGAGGTTCGGTTTCTCCAGGGGTATGCAATGCGTGGACGACCACTCTCCAGCCGGAGCGGGCAAGTGTCTCGGCTTCCTTGAGTACCCGGGCATCATTCTCGAAGGTATTCCAGACCACCATGGAAACCCGCAAGGATCTACTTCGACCTCCAAGAGATTCATTCATGGTGCTTTCGAGAGGTCATTCAGTGCATTGCGTGCGGACTCCCAGTGTTCCTCCGAAACCGCAAACCAGGTAAGCATTTCGAGGTCAGGCCCACTATGATGGAGCGCCAGCGACCATCGCGGCGCCATTTCACCGTAGGATTCCGTGACCCAGCCCTGGTGCCTGGGTTCTTTTTCACCACGATGCAGCGTAGCCTGATTCGCATTGAATCCAATCAGGAGTTGGAAACCGTCATCACGAGATCCAATAATGCGTCCTTCCTTCTCGGCAACCTCGAATTCCGGCGCAAAGTGAAACCATTGGGTAGCCCACTCCGGCCATTCAGTGAACAGGCGGTCACGCACACCAAGCCACTTTCCGGGGACATAGAGTATGGTGCGCTCAAGATTTACGTGCGCCACGCGTCCTTCAAGTCGGAAAACACTGCCAGACTTGCTCGCTTCTGTCAGGGCCGAACCATAAGCCGCGTTGGCGGAGGTCGCAAAGGTCCGCCGGTCGAGTTCAATGGTATTGTGTGCCCGCGGTGACTCGACAAAGTCCCGCCACTCATCGCTCTCATAAGCATAAACACCGGCATTGGTGAGCACCCTACCCCCCTGTTCGAACCATTCAAAACTCAAGTCGTCCGGTAGCTTGTGCACCCCGCTGTGAAATGCAGCGACAAAAAACAGCATCGAGGCTCTTTCAGCCGGCACCGCCCAGTCACTCCTGACAACAGCATAACCGCTGTCGGGAAAAGCCCCAAGCAGCATGCAGTCAACATCGCCCATGGCAGCGTCAACGCATTCCGGAGCACCCGGCGGATAGTCAAGCGCGACAGCCCGCGGCCTCGAATCGCCCACAGTAACCATTGATTTGTCCGGGTGCAGCATCCACTTTCGATTATTTCCTGCAAGCTCAATGCGCTCGACCAAACCCGACAGATGCCCATACCGGCCACTGTCGAAAATTTGATGCAACACTTCAAACCCAAAGAAGTGATAGGCAGGCGAGTGTTCCAGATGAATGCCTTCATCACTGAACTGACCCTTGACCAGACGTCGCATGCTGGAAGAAACAAAGTCCTCATACGACTGACAGGTGGTGAGATCTGGAACCACTGAACATAGTAAATTCAAGCCATGAATCTGAAAAAGCCCATGGTTGTTATCGGCAAGCTCCCCCGGATCCATCAGGAATGCCGCATGGCGCCAGGCGAGATCAATCAGAAACTTCAGCTCTTCATCCGACACCTCTGATGTGCCATGCAAGACATGGCTGATTACATACCCAAGCTTCATGGCTCTGAGGCCGGCCGCCATGTCATACCACTGATACTGACTTGCCCTTCCTTCCGGCCCATAGTGATAAACATGCCAGTCTTCCATGATACTGACAGCCTGGGCCATAAATGCAGGCTGTCCGGTTGCTTCGTGAGCCGCAAGCATCGGGCCCACCATCCGCCACGCGTGGAGATTGAATCGCCAGTTACGATCATCAAAAGGGTCTGCATCCCATTCAACGGGCAGTTGAAAAGGCCATGGCGCCATGTCCCGCCCTGGAGGGACGAAACCCTCGGACCAAAGTGCCTCGATCTGCGGCTTCGGCTCGTTGCCTGACTCGACAACCAACTCCGAGAAAGATAACGGTTGCCCAATCCCATCTGGCGCATCAAGCCACTCCGTAAGCCCTATATCTTCACACGAATCGCCTGCATCCTTTAACCCGAAATAGTCGCAAATTGTCTGTTCTGTCACATCCCACGGTTTGGCATGACTTGCCACGGTGACAGACATCAAAAATGCAAGTGCGGCAATCGGCATGTATCGGCTCATGTCAGTTTATCCTCTTTCGAATTTGGGGCACCAGACCAAGGGCTTCCACGTAGCGCTGACGTTTGCAACACTTCAAAATCTCATATGTCAATGCAGCCAGCTCAAGCTGCCTCGTCTCGACGGTGGCAAGTGCTGCTCGCACGGCTGCAGCTTCCTCCAGCGCTGAAGCCAGACCAGCAATACGCTTGACCGGCCAGCCGGCGCCGACAGGCTCAAGCCGCCACCGCCCCCAATCAAGCAAAAGCATGTCGCCATCGTCTGCCACAAAAATTGAATCCCTGGTGACTTTTGGATTAAGAACTCCCAACGGGATACGCTTGAGCTCTTCGCTGAGCGCCTCGAGATTATCAATCAAGTCTTCGAGCTGTGACATTTCCCTTGGTCGGGCAGCAATCTTGAGTCGCTGGAATACTCCTGTATCCAGACGTTGCCAAAGTAATGGATGGGAGCGCAGGTAACGTTGGACCAAACCAGATCCGGGCTCGACCTTGAGCAAATCGGTACGAACCCGTTCGGCCGCCGCCTTGAAGTCAGAATCGGCCACGACACTGCCCACGGGGGTCGCCAACACATGGCAGTGGCTGTCACTCACTCGGGCGCCACCGAGATAGCTCGGGGCTATCAGACGGCCATGGCCTTCCCCTAGCAAGTTGGCTTCATGCTGGGCGAAAGACAGACGACGGGCATCGTACAGCTTGACCCATAACAGCCGCGCGTCGCCCGGTACCCGCATAAGTGCCGTATTAGCTTCCACAGGCTGGAACCAGTCGCACTCGGTTGAATTGCCCGCCTCAAGATCCAGCTCGGCGAGAACCTCCCGAACCCATGCGGGGCGGCGATCAGGGTGCAGCAACGCCCAGATCCCTTTTTCAACCGGCTCGAACTTCGGTAACAACGCCTTGCCATGAAAGAAAAGCGCATCCAGCTTGGTGCGCTGTTGATGCAAGCCGACGATCGCCATGATCGAGGCCGCTGAGCGAGTCAGGAACTGCCGGGACAACAGCAAGGAAATAATGGCTAGCAGCAACCCTGGCGGCGACCCAAACAGGTAGTCGAGCACCATGTAGGCAAACACGACCAGGAAGCCAATGGCTCCGGCGATATTGAGAAACTGACTCAAGTGTCTGGCCAGCACTTCCCGCGATTCCTCGAAAAACTGCGTACCGCCCCAAATCAAGGCGACCAGCATGGAAATGGCCAGAAGCAGGATCGCCAATTCCAGATAGATGAAAAAGATGGCGGCGACCGCCACTATGGAGAAAAACCCGCCTGCCAGCGCTTGGGAATAGCGTTGATACCCTTTTCCCGCAATCTCTGACTGATTCTCGAACAGCACCAGTTTCTGGCTGCGCTGCAACAGAAGACTCGTCCCCCGCTCGGAACTCGCCGACATCACCCGCTCGGCCAGCAGATGCAGCACGTAAAACACCCCGGTAGCAATACTCAGCCAGATCACCAGACGGTCGCGATCGAACTGTTCGAAAACCGGCGGAAAATACCGCGGCATCCCATCCGACCCCAATAAAATCAATACCTTGAGAGGCAAAAAGAAGGCTAACAATACCGCCACTTGGGAAACCAGCGTGGCAAGCACTGCAACAACCGTAGGCCCGGGCGCCACACGGGCAAACTTCGCGCCCAGCGAGGCCAGCCAGCGCAGCGTCTCGATGGAGGCACCGATCATGCTTTTATTTGACCTCGTGCTGTGGGTAGGTCCTGCAAAATCACTATTTTCTTCCATTCGCCTGGGGCTGCAGCAATTCCTCGCACCCGCGAGTGGCTAACGGGAGGGCTGATTTGCATCGGTCGGCGCGTCGTCCGCACTCAGGGCGTCATTGTATGCTCGAGCGCCTGCGTTCGTGCCCGGCAGCTTGTGGCCGCCAGCAATATCAATACGGCTATATTTGCAATAACCATGCAATCCTGCGGCCTTATTTCTGTCAGCCATGAATGATAAAGGGCAGGCAACCTAGCGTAGTCGATCCGGTCGATCTGGCGCAGACTGCTGGCAAGTCCCAACTCTTCAGCCAGTCGGGAAAACTCGTCGACGCGCTCATCGCTCGCCGTGTAGCCACCGATCACGGTTAGCGTCATGTCTCCCAGCTCCTGCAATAACAAACTTCCCCACACTACGGCCATGCGCCAATTCTTGTGCGAATAGAGCTTGCCGATCCACACGCCCCCCGGCGACTCGGGCTCCTCACGCGCATCCGCGGCGACGACCGCTTGCCACTCCAGCACAGCATCAACCAGGTTGGGCACCACCATCGGTCGAACGCCCGGCACCCTGTCGCGTACGAGCCGAGCACTGTAGCAAGTCGGCACCATCATGCCTTCGAACTGTTGCAGGGGGAGGTCGAGCAGGTAGCGGCCCGCGCGCCAGGCCACAGAACGCTCGATTTCCGCAAGCCGCGCACGCTGCTCACTGCGGGCATGCGGCAGCACCGTGACCACCAACTCTTCAGCCTGCGACATCTCTCAACCCATTGCCCGGTGCACACGCACGCGGGCCGACGAAGTTGGCACATTACGGGGACATTTGCCGTTGGTTGCTTTAGCATTTACCCTAAATTTGATGACTGCGATGACATCCATCTCACCCCCGAGGCATTCTAAGACAAGCTTGCAACCATGATCCCAGCATTCCACAAAATCCTGCTTTGCCTGCTGGTGTCCGCAGTGCTTTCTGCCTGCGCCGATCCGGACACCGACATCGCCCTGGACGCCGAGCAATGGCCCTCGGAACTGACCGCGCCGATACGCGCGGCCACTTTCAGCATGACCCGTAAGCACCTTCCGGGCATTGCGCGCGGCGAATTCAGCGCACCGCACAAGGGGTTCGATTTCATCGACGGCGTCTCAGGCCGTCCACTGGCCTCCGATGAGCCCATTCTATCCGTGGCCGACGGGGAAATCGTCCGGATCGACCACCATTACGAACCACCCCAGCCATCAACGCTACAGTTCTGGGCCGGGCTGACTGACGAGAAAGGGCTCGCCGGTGACCACGCACGGAATCAATTGCACGGTCGCCAGGTCTGGATTCGCCATGAGAGCGGACACGTGTCGCGCTACTCCCACCTGTCGCGCGTCCACCCGGAACTGGCCCCCGGCGACCCAGTCGAACAGGGCCAGGCCATTGGACTCATTGGCCACTCCGGCATCCCACCAACCAAAGACCAGCCTGAACCGCAATCACGGCTGCACTTTCAGCTCTGGACGGCCGACGGCACTCGTTATCTTGGAAAAGACCTTACGGCACTGGAAATTCACCGGCAAGTCGCCGAATTGTTTTCCGGCCCTGTACTCCCCCGATATGCCCGAAGAGTGGTGGAAAGCACAAGAGCCGGGCAGCCGGCACCCGAAGTCTATCCGCCCGAACCTTTGCCGGATGCGGCTTTCGAAGTAAATCCACCCAGCGAAGTTGCCAGGGGAAACGCATTCGCGGCAGCCATTACGTGGACTGACAGTGAATTTGAAGCGCGGGATTTTTTTGCCCTACTCGATAACTACACGATGGGAATCATGGATTTTTTTGCCCTACTCGATAACTACACGATGGGAATCATTGAAGCGCCTGGTGGTGCCTGGATACTGGGAGCGGTCCCGCTTGATAAAGCTAGTAATGAACTGCAGCTGGTCGTCGGCGCCATCGATCCGCTGGGCCGCACCCTTGCCGGTAGCCAGACGGTCAGAGCCCTCCCCCCTGCTACCACTTCCGAGCCACTGGAGGTCAATCAGTCCATCATTCAACTGTACAGCAAGGAAAACAGGGAAATTGAGGCGAACGCACTCAGTGAGGTGACGAACCAGGCAATCAGGCGGATTACTCCGGGTTGGGACCAACCTTTCGTGCCGCCAATGAACGGCAGTGTCGTTGGAATGTTTGGTCAAGAGCTATCAGATGGAACCCAGGAACCGGGTCATGCGTTAACGGGAGTTCTCATTCTGCCCCACGAAACAACCACCGTAATGTCAAGCAATGCCGGAGTAGTAGCACTGGTAACCGAGTTGCCCATCCGTGGCCGGACGGTTGCCATCTCTCATGGAGGGGGTATCGTATCGATCCATTCCCGACTCGATGACATCAATGTGCAGGCCGGCCAGGAAGTGACACGCGGCCAGCAGATCGGCAGCATTGCCATGGACGGCCCGATCGAAGATCGACTGTTAATGTGGGAGATTCACGTCGCCGGAACTCCAACCAACCCGCTGAACTGGGTCGACCGACTATTGCCAGCGTCCGCGCACCCGAACGAGCCGCCACAGTGACTTCCGCGACCGAGCATCGGGGGCGCGGCATCATGCTGTGGCTGGCGCCACCAGTCCTGTCGGGAATCCTGCTTGGACTCGCCTTTCCACCAGCAGACTTGTGGTGGGTGGTCTTGTTCGGGATGACACCTCTTCTCTGGCACCTCCACCGCCAACCTTCCGGTCTCCACGCATTTCTGTCGGGCTTTATCGCTGGCACGATCTTCTGTCTGCTCGTTTTGCGCCCCCTTGTTTCGGCTTATCTGTGGTCGGGCTGGGAGGAAGGAATGCATCTCACCATGGAAGCGGCAGAAGCCCGGCAGCAGCAGGTGCTGATCGTACTCTGGCTGTTGCTTGGAGTCTGGGGAGGGGTTTTCTGGGGTGTATTTGCGGGGCTAGCGGCCTGGCTGACACGAAGCAGTCTCGTACGCATGGCGCTGTGCGTGCCACCACTTTTTCTGCTGGTGGCCGAATGGCTTCGATCTCTGTTCAGCTGGGATTACCACTGGGCATTTCTCGGCAATACCCTGGTCGAAGTCGAAGCACTTCGGCAACTGGTCGCGGTTGGCGGCATCTGGTTGCTGTCCTGGCTTGCAGTTCTGGTCAATGTCGGTGCGCTCGGCCTGCTACTTGCGCTGCGACAACGAAAGCCTCACCAATTGGCCGTCCTGGCATCTATTGCCGGCGTCGTGGTTGTTGCCATGTTCGTTGGCATCGTTCAGCAGAGACATACAGAAGCCCAGCTTCAGGACAGACCCGGGATTTCCGTTGCCGCGCTGCAGTTCCACAAGCCCGAGTATCATCTGAGTGACTACATAGAAATCGGCCTGGAGCGGGATTATGTGAACCTGCTCTACCATGTCATTACCCGCCATGCCGGTGATATCGATCTGCTGGTATTGCCTGAATCCGTCGCAGTAACGGCAGTGTCCCTGGATGGAACGACTGCTGAAGGCACTCCGGACGATGAGCAGTTTTCACTACAGGAATGGACCGAGGTGGTGCTGCGTCTGATGGATCAGAGTGATGCGCAGATTTCCATGGTCATGGGCCTGAAAAGCATCGAAGGCGGCAATACATACAACAGCATGCTCTACTGGAACGCACTCGGCCTGTCAGGCACGTATCACAAGCAGCGCCTGGTTCCGTTCGCCGAACACTCACCCGCCAAGCTTGACCTGCTGGGACTACGCGGGCGATCTGCCTTTGCCCCCGGCAACAACAGCCAACCGGTCATGCTCAACAACATTCACTTCGGTAACTTCATTTGCCAGGAGGTCCTTGTCCCGGAAATCACGAGAGAGGCTGTACTTTCCGGTGCCGAAATCCTCGTAAGCGGTGGAAACGACGGTGTTTTCGCAGATCCTGCAGTAGCACGGATTCACGCAAGGCTTGCGCGCCTGCGGGCCGTAGAAACAGGCAGATATACTGTCCGGGCAATGAAAACCGGAGTATCAGCTATAATATCGCCGACCGGCCAGGAGCTGGCTCGCAGCCCAGATTCTGCCCCACACCTTGTCCGGGGCATGACGTATCCACTGGATCATCATACCCTCTACGTCCGGTTTGGAAACTGGCCGCTGGTGCCAGCCGTACTCATGGTTACCCTGTCAGCGACAATTGCCCGACGCCGCAGACACACCAACCCACCCGGACAAGCACCCCGGGACACTTAAACTCAGCCGGCCCCTCTAAAACCAAAAAGCAACCCTATCCAACTGATAATAAACCATATTTCATCGTCAGATCAAAATATGGATGTTATTTTCAAACCATGAGAAACGGGTTGCCTGTCACATTTTTCTGCGAAAATGCGTTATAGCTAGTGACAGGGAGGCCAGAGTAATCTCGCCCTGCTTTGGCCAGTCGAAGTGAGTAAGGGCGTTCAAGTGAAATCTTAATTAGAGGTGAACAATGTTAAGACGGACCCAGACCAAGTTGTCGCGTATCGCGATCCCTGCGATCCTGCTCATCGCCAGTCCCATCGTGGCGGCTGATCAATCCCTGCAGGATATGCTGACCGAAGACGACTTTTTTTACGACACGACAGGCACTCAGCTGACTCTCGATGCTCCATTCGACTTCGAATCCGCCGAGATCCGCTTTCGTCAGCGTGGCATACCCGAAGTCCACACTCATACCTTCGGCCCTGGAGTATCACTCGATGCCGACCTTGCCCAGATCGCGGGCGGACACCTAGCCGACTCAAGATATACCTATGAAATTCGTTTTGTCCTTGAGTCAGTCGACACCGGTGAAGCTGAAGAAGCAATGGGTGCCCTGCAGCCCTTGATGTTTACCACATCTGGCTCCTTTATCGTTGAAGATGGTGCCATTGCAGAAGTCCGAGTTCCCGGCAGTACGGCACAACAGCCCGTTGCACGCGATGATGATTCCAAACTGATGGCCTCGGATTCTGGTGATGCCACACCGATGGATGTTACTGATTCCGGTGACCTCGCTATCGGTGGATATGGTGTTTTTGGCTCTGATAGCACCTCGGACGTTTTTCCAGGAAAAGTCAGGATTCTGCCTCCTTCTACCTCCCCCGATGCATTTACAAACCTGGAGGTTCGTTCCTTCGCTGACAACGAAGACTCCTACGGGTGGCACTTTTCCACACAGTTTGGTGATTTTGCCGTACAGAGACAACGTGTCACCGACAGCAAAGTCCCTGTACTAGGTATCGAAGAAGATGCGCGCCAACACTCGCTGGCTATCGATGAAGATGGACGGATAGGTTTGGGAACCATAACCCCGGAAGCCGGCCTCCATCTTGTTAACACAGATCTTGGCAATGGGGCTAGAATGCTTTTTGAGAGGGGTGGCAATGACTGGGTAACAGGCCCCTATTCAAGTAACAGATTTATCATCTCCAAGGATGGAAGCTCCAGCCCATCCAATCAAGTCTTTAGAATATACAACACGGCAGAAGCCTCCAATCTTGTGTTGAGAAATGGACATGTTGGGGTAGGAACAGCTAGCCCCAACCAATCTCTTCATGTTCGC
>SL_3KL_010_SEDDRAFT_10005057_pt1 | contig 11874 bp, 7 predicted proteins | sample SodLakKL_010_SED_2_FD_10381 | JGI IMG/M metagenome (IMG submission 10381)
CGAGCGCTACCAGGTCGTACTCCATACGGATATGGCTACGCTCCGGACCGGCGGTGGGGAGGATGCCGGCTGCAATGGGGACCACACCGTCACCAACGGCGCCCGCCCCACAGATGCCCCCACCGACACCCACTTCCTGGAGCACGCCCCGGGCCGCTCCCACCTCTCGGATGGCACCCGCGTTTCCGCAGAAACCTCCCGGCGACTCTGCTGCGATGCCGCCGTGGTGCAGGCGGTACGCGGACCAAACGGCGAAGTGCTGGATGTGGGCCGCCGCACCCGAACCATACCCCCCGCGCTGCGCCGGGCTCTGGAGATTCGGGACGGAGGCTGCCGCTTCCCCGGATGCGGGATCCGCTTCTGCGAGGGTCACCACATCGTACACTGGGCCGATGGCGGCGAGACCAAGCTCTCCAACCTCGTCCTCCTCTGCCGCTTCCACCACCGCGCCGTGCACGAGGAAGGGTTCACGGTGAAGATCGTGCCGGGACGCGTGGGCACGAACGGGGAGGCGGGCACCGGCGACCGCATCCGCTTCTTCGACCGAAACGGCTGGCCACTCCCCCACATGGCGCCTCCGCCTCCCCTAAAGGACCCGTTCGCCGACCTCCTGGCGACGCACCGGAAGCAGGGCGTGCGCCCGGACGGCTACACGCCATCCGCCAGGTGGAAGAGGGTTCAGGACATCCCCTGGGAGCTCGAGGCCGGAGCCCATGAAGCGCTGGACAGCTAGCCGACCCCGATGCGACTCCGCGTCAGCATATCCGCAACCCTCGCGGCGGATGCGGCCGCCGCCTCCAACAGGGGGATCCCCTCCGCCGCGTAGGACCCGACGGGCCAGATCCGCCGGTCCGGCTGGTGCTCAAGCGCCGCCAGCCGTGCTGGCACGTCCTGCGTGGCCAGGGTCACCACGGGACGCGAAACCACGGACTCGGTGATCACCAGGGACGGGTCGGGTTCCACCACCGGATTCCAGGTCTGGAAGATGTCCGCCCCCTCTTCGAGTCCGTCCTGAACCCTGTTCAACCAGATAGTCGCCATGGGAGCCGGGTGATCGTCCGACACGATGAAGTTGACCGGACTCCACGAAGCCGGGTCCCCAGGGGCCAAGCGCGCATCCCGGTGCACGACCACCCGGCTGGATTCGTGGGGCACCCGGGAGAGTTCGCCCCGAAGCGGGTCGTCACCATCAAGGAGTTCGGCCCCGCGATCGGCCGGTGTGGCCAGGATCACGTGATCGTAACGACCCACCCCACCCGCCTGGTCCACGACCCGGACGCCATCACGTTCCGGGGTGATCCGATGGACCGCCACACCGGTGCGCACCTCAGCCGCCGGGGCCAGAAGCCGCCTGATGACATCCTCGGAGCCACCCACCGCACGCATGACACCCTGGGTTGTCACCCCGGAGCAGAAGTAATCCACAATGACTTCCGCGGGATAGTCGCGCACCGTCTGGGTCGTGCAGGTGCAAATCGACGCATACGCCGGGAGAAGAAAGCCCTCGATGAACGCCTGTCCGTATTTCTCCGACTCCAGGTACGATCCCAGCGTCCGGCCGGCCAAGCGGCCCTCCCTCAGCTCCACTGGACCGTTACGGTGCAGACGGAGGATGTCCCGGGTGATCTCGCGGACCTCGCCCCTCAGGAGTCTGGTGGGTGGCATCCAAGGAAGGGAGCGCCCGCTGATGTGCACGTTGCGGTAGCGGAAGTATGTCCGGTCCTGCAGGCGAGAGAAGGATGCCGCGTAGTCCACCGAAGCGACCTCGACCCCCGCCTCTTCGTAGAGGGAAAGGAGTGTCGGGTAGTAGGCCGGGGTGAGGACCCGCAGAGGGACATCGACCAATGGACCTTCGTCCCCTCTACCGAGGCGAACACTGTGGGCCCCCATACCAGGCGTCGGGTGGGCCTCGTAGACCGTGACCTGGGCCCGACGCCCCAGAAGCCAGGTGGCCGCCAGGCCCGCCAGCCCCGAACCCACCACAGCCACACGGAGCCGGGTCCCGTCGCCTGCGGCCCTGAGCCCTTCGCTCATGGGCTCCTTCGGCAAGCCGTGGTCACCACGTACCGAACACCCGTTGGCCGCGCCAGAAACCAGGCGGCCCAGGCGGTCATCGAGAGCCCCATACGAGTCTTCAAAGCCCGAGCTCCTTCCAGTCGGTGTCCCCCACTCCGAATCCACCGGGAGAAGCCTCCCAGCACCTCGTCTGTGCAGTCATGAACATGGATGCGGTGGAAGCCGTTCTCAGCGAGTAGTGCACGGTAGCGGTGCTCGGTCAGGAAGTCACCCCTCGAGATCCCGAAAAAGGGGGCCAGAGCGCCGGCCACCCGAGCCGGGACGCCCTCGCCAAGGAGGAGGTCCGTCACGGCCAGTATGCCTTCGGGTTTGAGCGCAGAGTGACACCGCCGCACGAAGGACTCCCGGGACTGGAAGAAGTACGCGGAGTCGAGCGCCACCACCCGGTCAACAGCGGTGTCGGTCCAGCGGGCCGTCGCGGCATCTCCGACGACGATGTCGATGTGCGAGTCCAGGCCCCACGCGGTAGTCCGCTCCACCGCTCGACGGGCCAGGCCGGGGTCCAGCTCCACCGCCGTGACATGCTCCACGTCGAAGGACTCGACCCACATCCTGAGCTGATCGCCTGCCCCCGACCCCAGATCCACCATCCGGTGGCCCGGCCCCAGTCCCGCCGCATCTCCGAGACGCCGCGCAAGCGCCCGGGCGGCCTCCACATACTCCGAGGTTTGGCTCCAGTCCCCAAGATTTCCCCAAAGCGTGGGGTGGCCATGATTCAGGGCCTCGACGGGCGGAGCAAAGGGCATACGGGCTGGAGGTTCGTGCCGGCAACTGGGGGTCGGCGCTCAAGGAGCGAGCGGAGGTCTATCAGGCCGACCAGGATAAGGGAGGGGAGCGTTTCGGGGATGTAGCAGATGATACGATATAGGCCCACAAGGCGATAGAACTGCCCAAGGGAGTGCTCGCCTCCTCGGGTGGGGCGAGCCTCGAACCGCGCCCTGTCCAGGGTTGTTGAGGGCGCAGGCCCTCCACCGCCTCGGCGATGGGCGCCACTTCGCCGGAGTCCACCTTCCTCCAGCCCAGCGCCAGCACCTCCAGAAGGGCCAGTCCGGGGTCTCATCCTGGGGTAGAGGGCGGTTGCGCCGGACGTGGACCTTTCGTGCTTCGCTAGCCCTGACCCGGGGGGGTGACGGGACAGCCTCTAGTGTAGTGTCGCCAAAGTCTCATTGCCTGTCTCGACCGTTTCCATAATGGCCTCGGCCGAGGCAGTCCATATGGAGGGACGAGGGGTCTCAGTTGCGATCCTCGAGGTACTGATTGATAGCGGCCCCGAGTGCAGCGACGCTTTTGACGGCCGGCCGCTTCAGTCGGCGCCGGTCAAGTTCCGTGAAGAGGCGTTCAGCGAGGTAGAGCCNACGCCTCAAAGTTCGAGACCACCNGCAAAACGGGCATGTGGAGGAGCGACNCGGGGGGGGCTGGGAGTGGCAAATGGGAAGTCGCACTTCCCCACGCACCGTTCGTGCACTCCCGAAAAGCCAGAAGGCCCTCCAAGCAGNTGAGTGCTTGGAGGGCCTTCCGTTTCNGCGCNAAGTGGAGCCAGCCGGGCTCGAACCGGCGACCCCCTGCTTGCAAAGCAGGTGCTCTCCCAACTGAGCTATGGCCCCTTGGCGAAGACAATCAAGGTAATAATACACCCCGGGCGGGGGGAAGTGCAGCAGAAGAAGAGGGGGCCCGAAAGCCTTCCGTTACCGGAAGATTTCCTTAGATTTACATGTCTCGGAAGGAGTGCCTCAGTTCCTGGTCTCCGGACCGGAAAGCCGCCTGTTCACCCCCTGGCTTTCCGGCCACCGGACCGGGGACTCCGAGAGGCCTGAAACCTTCCTCGCCGACCCCTCGTAGGGGAAAGCGACGGTGGGAAGGACCCACCGGACGAAGATACCGACATAGATGCAGGACCTGAATTCAAAGGAGCCTTCCATGGCCATTCTGTCATATCGCAGCAACCGGTTCTCCCGCAACTACAACTACAACCTCCCCGAGTACCGGAATCCGGCGCCCCGGGGTCACAAGAGCGGGATCAGCGTGGTGGTGCCCGCCACCCACGAGCGGGCTCCCCAGGAGCGCGGCAACCGGAACGATTCGAAGCGTTGATCGACACCACCTCCGGTGGCTACTTCAAGGGGTCCGGCGCATGAGCGCCGGGCCCCTTTTTCATTCCGCCCGCCCGTCTCACCCCTATCCCATGGGAAGAACAGCCTGTCTGAGCCGGCCGACGATGACCCGGCCCAAGCAGACAGTCGGGCATTGGTCCACTGCCACCAACCTCCATACAACTCGCCGTGCCACTGCTCAGTAGCTACCTTCAGGTGCTGCGATTTCGACAGCGTTGCCGGCGCAGGCCCCGGACCCCCGGGGCTCGGGACCGGGAATGCTTCCTCCTGAAAACATCCGGCAGGGGAGTGGGGAATGGGCTCGAACTTCGACGGGGTCAAGTGGATCTGGCGGAACGGGGAGATCATCCCGTTTGACGATGCGCGCATCCATGTCATGTCCCATGTGGTGCATTACGGCTCGTCCATCTTTGAGGGGATCCGGTGCTACAACACCCCCGATGGGCCGGCNGTGCTGAGACTCAGAGACCACATGATCCGCTTTCTGGATTCGGCCAAGATCTACCGGATGGATCTGGGTTACTCTCTGGAGNAGTTGGAGGCTGCCTGCCTCGAGGTCATCGTCCGCAACGGGTTCGATGCCTGNTATATCCGGCCCTTGAGCTTCCGTGGGATGGGTGCCGCCGGCGTGAATCCCCTGCCGAGCCCCGTGGAGAACTACGTGATCTGCTGGCCCTGGGGGACGTACCTGGGAGAGGGCGCGCTGGAGGCTGGGGTCGATGTCTGTGTATCCTCGTGGAACCGGCCGGCTCCCAACACCTTCCCGACCCAGGCCAAGGCGGGCGGGCACTACATGAACGCCCAGCTCATCAAGATGGAGGCCATCCTCAATGGTTTCGCCGAGGGGATCGCCCTCACCCCCGGCGGGCTGGTGAGCGAAGGGAGCGGGCAGAATCTCTTCCTGGTGCGGAACGGTGAGCTGGTGACCGCTCCCATCGACGGATCCATGCTCAATGGCATCACCCGGGACTGCATCATCCGTCTGGCCCAGGAGGAGGGGATCCCGGTCCGCTTCAGCACCATCCCCCGTGAAACCCTCTACACAGCCGATGAGGTCTTCTTCACAGGCACCGCAGCCGAGGTGACCCCGGTGAGGAGCGTGGACCGAATCCCGGTGGGCTCCGGGAAGGCCGGCCCCATGACGCTTCGCCTTCAGAAGGCCCTTCTGGACACGGCCACCGGGCGTCGTCCCGATGTATTCAACTGGCTGACCCCGGTACCCAGGGCCTGAGCCGGACCCGCTTGAATCTCAGGCCTTAACGCCAGGCCCCCACCAACCTTCACGGTGGGGGCCTGCGCATTTCACGCTCCCGCCGTCGCCTTGACGGATCCGTTGCGCCCGCCCCATTCTGCGACGTCATGACGGAATTGGCGCCCTGACGGACCCAGAGTCTCCACGGGCGTGTCGCTCGGTACCCCACCAATCCAGCCGCAGGATCAGACCGGTGTCCTCCCCCCCCTTCCGTCTCCGCGTCATGGGTTCTCCGGCCGTCACGGACTCCCGGGGTGAGGAGGTAGAGCTCTCCCGGGGGAAGCCCATGGCTCTCCTGGCGGTGCTGGCTCTCGAGTCCCCTCCCCTTCCCCGGGATGATCTGGCCCAGATCCTCTGGTCAGCCTCATCCCGCACCCGCGCCCGCGGGTCACTCCGGCAGGCACTCTGGCAACTCCGCTCGGCCCTGGGAGACGAGCTGATCCGGGAAGACGACCCCGTGGCGCTGGCGGAAGATTGGGTCGAGACGGATCTGGGAGAATTGCAGGATCATCTGGACGCCGGCCGGTTGACGGCGGCCATGGAGCTCTGGGGAGGGCCGCCATTCCAGGAGTTCCCGGTGACGAACGCCCCGGAGTGGGAGCGTTGGGCCGATCAGCGCAGACGGGATGCGGAACGCCGCCTGGGAGAGGCGCTGGCCTTACGAGGTGCCGAGTATCGGCGACAGGGTGCAACCCCGGAGGCAATTCGGTGGATCAGTCAGGCCGTGCAGGTCCAACCCTACCGTCTGCAGCACAGGCTGGATCTGGCGGAGGCGCATCTTGAGGTCCGTGCCTTCAGCGACGCCCGGAGCGTACTGGCCGAAGCCGAAGAAACTTTTGAGGATGCCGATTCCCTGGCAGCCCTTCGTGAGGTCTCGAGCCGACTGGACCGCTTGGAGAAGGGAGTCCCCCTCGAGCCGACACCCACCGCAGGGACAGGGGGACTCCGCCTTCACTTCACAGGTCGATCCGGCGAGTTCTCCTCCCTGGCGAGGCGGTGGAGTCGTGCCCGTAAGGGTCAGTCTTCCCTGGGCCTGATCCTGGGAGAGGCAGGAATCGGGAAGACCCGCCTCGCAGAGGAGGTAGCCCTCCTGGCCACCAGCGAGGGGGGACGGGTGGTCCGGGTGAAGGCGGATGATTCGGAACGCCCCATCGAATGGGCGCTCCTTGTGGAGTTGGTCCGAGAGCTCATCCCCCTCTCCGGCTCGGCGGGGATCAGCGCCGGCACCCAGCAGGTCCTGAGGAGCCTACTGCCCTCCCTCCCTCGGACGGCCCCTCCGGTGGATGAACGACCCCTCGCCCCCCCTTCCCTCGCTCTCTCCCGCACCCGTCCGTCAGCCGCCCTCTCCGATGCGCTCCAGGACCTGGTCGCCGCCGTTTCGGAAGATGCCCCGCTGGTCATCATTGTAGACGATCTGCACTGGGCTGATGGGGAGAGTCGCACGGTACTCACCAGGGCTGCCACACGGATCGTGGACACCCCGATCCTCTTCCTCATCACCAGCCGGATCGAAGGCACCGACGTTTCGCCCCGAATCGTCAAGACGCTGAACATCCTGGCACAGAGCGAGCGGTCCGTTCGGCTGGACCTGGAGCCCCTCACCGAGGAAGAGACCCGCACTCTCCTGGAGCGGACTCTCCAGTCTCCGGACCGTAAGGCACTCCGCCGGGTGGTGGCCAACATCATCCGGGCCAGTCGAGGCAATCCGCTCTTCGTCCTGGAGCTCCTCAAGATCCTCACCGACGAGGGGATCGTGACGGAGGGAGACGAGGGAGAGTGGGTGCTACATCCGGACCGTGTACCCAGTGAGATGCCCCTCCCGGTCAGCCTCCGGGAGCTCATGGATCGCCAACTGGATCAGCTCTCCCAATCCGCCTCTCTGGTGGCGGCCTACCTGGCCCGGGCCAGGCACCCGGTGGCCCCTCGGGTCATCGCTGCCCGCTCCGGCCTGCGCCAGGGTGACCTGACCGAAGGGGTGGGCGAACTGCTACGCCGGAGAATCGTCCAGTGGGACCAGTCCGAGAAGCTGGCCTTCGCCCACGACGAGATCCGGGCTGCCGTGTCCCGTCGCTACCAGCTCCACGTGGGTCTCACTACCGGGGGAGGGGCCACATGGTCCCTCTACCGGACGGCGGTGATCATCTCCCTGGTGTTGCTGGGTCTGGGCGCCGGACTCTACGCGGTCCAGGGCGGATCCTTCGCCTCGGCCCCGGCCATGGGTGGCGGTCCCATCCTTCTGGTGGGAGCCGACGGGGAGATGTTGGAACTCCGGGCCACCGTGGTCAATCCCCAGGCAGGATGGGGGGTGCGGGAAGTGAGCGACCCGGCCGGAGCCCTGGCCGGGCTCCCACGTCCCGACACGACCCCCGACCTCATCCAGGGACCGACAGGCAACAGCGAAGAACCGGATTCGGCACCGATAAATATCTCGTCGCCATCTGGATCCGCGGTGCTTCAGCTCAGATCAGAACCTGAGGGCAGCGTCGTCGGGCTGATTCGGACGCCGCTTGGCAGGGCAGTGGATGAGCGGGAGTGGAAGGCATTCCATGGTGCTGCCTGGTGTGACGGCTCGCCCCTGCGCCTCCTGGTGAACATCACCGATGCTTCATATGCGGGTCTGGCGCTCTGGGAACCGGGGAGCGGGAGGTTTGAGGAAATCCCGGTCCCCGGCACACCGGGGTCCCTCCTGGCCTGCTCGCCGGACGGGCGTTACCTAGCGGCGGTGGTGGCCGATGATGGAGAGCTGCGCCTTCACGTGGCCGATCTCTCTACCGGGCGGCCCCATCCCGTCTCCGCGGCTCCACCCTTCCATCTGCGGGAGATCCACTGGGCCGCTGACCCGCCCCGACCCAGGCCCCACGCAGTGATGGTGGAAGGAAATCGCACCATCGACGTGGACTGGGGCGACAAGATCTGGGTCCGAGCCCTCCTGGAAAGGTCGGACGGCTCCACACTCCGCCAGGGAGTCCAATGGGAGAGTAGGAACCCCCAGGTGGCCTCGGTGACCCCTCAGGGCAGAGTATCTGCGAACCGGCCCGGGCAGACGGCACTCATCGCCTCGTACGAGGGGTGGCTTGCGGACTCGGTGGTGGTGATGGTCCACGAGGTCGCTGAGCCTCGGGGAGTCCTCCTGCATGCCTTCTCCCCCCTCTCCTCCCCGGATGAGGCGCCAGGATTTGAATTCCTTCGCGCTGGAGCGGTCCCGGGGAGCCTGAATGGCCCCGATGTGGAGGAAGCCGTCCTTCGGTCCATGGACGGCTTTTCCCTCATGACCGGGGGGACTCTGGAGGCGGAGATCGCCCTTCTCGGAGAGGGTGCCACCCTTGGGCTCTGTCTCACCCGGGGCAGACCTCCCCTGCTGGTGGGTGGAAGCCCGCTGACGGAGGCCACCACCGAGCCGCCGGATGACACCGCCGGATCAGCTCGAGTCGGGCTCTGCGGGCGCCTGGAGAGATCCCAGGACCGCTTCCGGTTGCGTCTGGGATTCCATCCCGCCTTTCCGCCTCTGGAGTGGGAGGGATATGCGAGTACCGACGATGACTCGGTGGATGGGACAGGGGGTAACGGAGAGGTCCATCTGGCCCTCTCGCTCCTCCCCGACGGCACAGGTACCATTTACGTCAACCGGGCCGAAGTGGCCCGGACGCCGATCCGCCTCCCCATGGGAAGCGAGCACGTCTGGCACGTGGCAATCCGCGTCTATGGTGAGGTAGGCAGTTCGGATCAGGTGGAGGTTCGGGACGTCATCCTTTGGGACGACATCCGCTTCTGATCCAGGAGGAGGGAGACCGACGCGCGACGATCCGCATCTGGCGAGGGTGGGACGCCAATCGTCCGACCGGAGGGCGACGCCTGGGTGGGATCGTAGTCGTTTTTGTCGCGTCGAGGCCGGTTCCAGAACGGCAGGTCCGTTGAACCTTCCGATTCTCGGTGCTTCCGGCGGTCCGTCGCGCGTCGGTGTGGAGTTGAAACTGACCACCAACCAATAGGGATCCGGTGTTAACAGGTCGTTAAGGCACCCTCACGGTCACCTTTTCCGGCTACCACCCACCCCCGATTTTCCGCTTTATACGGTGAAATGCGTATGTTTCACGCTCCGTTGTCACCTCCCCCTGTCGGCGTCTCCCTTTGACGGCCGTCAAGGCGCCCTGACCAGGAAACATTATCCCGAACCGCTGCACATGATGCCTACCTGTGCCACACATCCACCACTCCGTCGTAGTCGTAGATGTGCACTCCGTCTCGTCTGTCCTTTGCTCCTGGCGGCCACCCTTAACGGCTGCGGTGACGGGCAGGCTTCCCTTCATGTCGACGACCTCACCTTTGCGGAGGAGGAGGTGGGCACCCTTTCCCCGGCCCAGCGAGATCGCCTCATTCGTCTGGCGGCTGTTGGCCTGGCCGTCAGCCGCGACGAGGTGGTGGCCGTGGGAGAGCCGTGGCTCGCCCTTGCCCGGCGGCGGGCGCTGGTGGAACGCCTCCGGGAAGAGATGACGCTGGAGTGGGAGGGCGTCGACGACCAGGTCCTGGAGGCCCAGTACCGAACCCGGCCGGAGTGGGAGCTGGAGGTCCGTCACCTGGTACGGCTCTCGGAACGCTGGCGCCCGGAGTCGGAGCGCGCCGAAGCTCGGCGGGTGGCAGAGGAGGCGCTTGAGCGAGCACGGCGTGGCGAATCCTTCCCGGAGTTGGCCGCCGAATACTCTGAGGAACCGGGGGCCGCAGGGAGGGGAGGAAGGTTGGAACCGGGCCGTGAGGGGACCTGGGTACGGGAGTTCTGGGAAGCAGCCCTGGCGCTGGAATCCGGTGAGGTAAGCGGGGTGGTTGAGACCGAATACGGGTTCCATGTGATCCAACTCCTGGATCGCCAACCCGTACCCTTCCCCGAAGCCCGGGACCGGGTTGCAGGTCAGGTCGTGGCAATGCTCGGGGGCAGGACCCGATGGGAAGAGTGGGTGGCGGAGCGCTCGGGCGAGATCCGCATTGGGACCCTGGACCCCGGCGAGGAAGATCCTGTGGCCTCCTGGCCCGGGGGCGAGTTGAGCAGAACCCGGTTCGAGGATCACCTGGCCGGTCTGCCTGCAGCCCGTGCCCGCACCCTCCTGGACCCCACGTCCCCCGGGTGGGAAGAGGCCATCCGGGAAGAGGCGGTGCTGCTGCGGCTCAGTGCCATGGCCAAGGATCGGGGGATCACCCTTGGCCACGCCCAGGAGAGCCGCCTTGAACGGGAGTGGGAACGAAGGGTCGCCCAGTGGGCCGGCATCTTCGGCTTCGAGACGGGCCTCCGAGACGCCGCGCTCCGACAGAGGATCCTGGAGGCGCTCACCGGAACGGGACAGAACCGGGCCATCGCCCGGGACGAGGTGGACCGGTACGCGCCCCTTCTGGACGGGGCCTACCCGGTGACCGGTCCCCGGGCTCCCTGAGCCGCCCCATCCCGCCATGGCCACATCACGCTCGCGCCGACAGGCCCGTTTTCTCGCCGGGTTCGCCCTCTACTTCGTTCTCCTCTGGATCTTCTGGAATACGCCGGTGGTGTATCCCATCCAGGTCTTCGTGGTCTTCCTCCACGAGATCAGCCACGGGATCATGGCCATCGCCACCGGCGGCTCCATCCAGCGGATCACCCTGAACCCCCGACTCGGTGGAGCCTGCTACTGTGGAGGCGGAAACGCCTTCCTGACCCTCTCCGCCGGGTACCTGGGCAGCCTGGTGTGGGGAGGGCTGATCCTGGAAGCCGGACGTAAGTCGGGGGGGAAGGCACACCGGGTGACCACGGCACTGGGGATCTTCACCCTGGCGGTGACCCTCCTCTTCGTCCGGAGCGGTTTCGGGATCCTGTTCGGTGTTCTCTTCGGCGGGTTCCTCCTGGCGATGGCGCGAATGGTGGGTGCCCAGGGGAACCGACTTCTCCTCATGGGGCTGGGCCTCACCAGTTGCCTCTACGCCATCCTGGACATCAAGAGCGACGTGTTGGACCGCCCCTACCTCCCGTCCGATGCCCGGATGCTGGCTGAACTCACCGGGATTCCCACAGTGATCTGGGGGATCCTCTGGATCACGGTGGCGGTGCTGGTGAGTGGCTGGCTGGTGGTGCGAGCCTTCCGCGAGGCGTGAGCGAGATGGGGAAGGCGTGACGGAGATGGGAGAGGCGTGGCGCAACAGAAGAAGGGCCCAAAAAAGGTTCGCTGGACCCCTTTACTTCTCGGGGTCACCCTCGATACCTTGGCGTTGACCCCAGATGGGGTCTGGGCCGGAGACAGGTGACCCAGATGGTCGCCGTCATCCCGGACCGCGGGACCCCGATCCCGCCGGCGTCTCGCCCTATGTCGACCCGAAAAAGGAGGTGATCCCTTGTCTAGTCCCAGTAGCCACTCCAGCCTGACACGGGCAAGCGATCGCCGCATCGGCCTCTGACAGCCGAACGGTTCGCTAGCTGTT
>SL_3KL_010_SEDDRAFT_10005058_pt1 | contig 11873 bp, 11 predicted proteins | sample SodLakKL_010_SED_2_FD_10381 | JGI IMG/M metagenome (IMG submission 10381)
TTCGCGGAGGCACAACTTGTGCGTCTCGCGTCCCCGTTTTTACTCGACCCGCAGGAGATCGGAGGTCTGGCATTGACTACCGGACAGGTGGGCTTTGTCTACGGAACGGTCGGATTGATTTCGCTTTCTCTCGGCGGTATTCTCGGGGGTATCCTTGCCGCCCGCAACGGTCTGAAATACTGGCTCTGGCCGATGGTGTGCGCCATCACGCTGCCGAATCTGGTATTCGTATTTTTATCATTTAATTTGCCCGACAATCTGCTCATAATAAATATGGCGATTGCGGTTGAACAATTCGGGTATGGTTTCGGCTTCACGGCATATATGCTCTTTATGATATATATCGCCGAGGGCGAGCATAAAACTGCCCACTATGCAATATGCACCGGCTTTATGGCGCTCGGCATGATGGTGCCGGGGATGTTCAGCGGCTGGCTGCAGGAGATCATCGGCTATCAGCATTTCTTTGTTTGGGTAGTATTGGCAACGATACCGACATTTATCGTGGCTTCGTTTATCAAAATCGATCCGGAGTTTGGAAGGAAGAAAGAGGAGGAGTAAAATTAAGGTCTTAATTTCTCAATCCCTTAAAATATGTAAATTTCGAACACTCTTTACAGCAGGCACTTGATATTTTTATTAAATGGTAAATATACTTGACAAATAGTAGTACTTTTTGTAAAATATAATTACCATAATGTTGAGTTTGTGCTTTTATACGTCTATTTAGGGATATGATAAAACCAAGACAAATACTCCCAAAAATCGAAAAATTTTACAATTCCCGCGAGGCAATTATTATCACCGGTATGCGCAGAACCGGCAAAACTACCATTCTGAAAGAAGTATACAATCGTATCGACAGCAATAATTCATTCTTCATTGATTTAGAAAATCCTCTCAACAGAAAATATTTTGAAGAGGACAATTATGAACGTATTAAAAATACCTTGAGCGGATTGGGAATTGATTTCTCCACACGCGCATATATTTTTATTGATGAGATTCAATTTCTTCCTAATCTCCCTTCCGTTGTTAAATACTTTATCGATCATTACAACACAAAATTTTTTTTAACGGGTTCGGCAAGTTTTTACTTAAAGAATTTATTTACAGAATCATTATCCGGCCGTAAGTTTGTGTTTCATCTACATCCATTAAATTTTCAAGAGTTTTTATCATTTAAGGATAGTTCTATCGTGATTTCCTCTCAGACAGAGACTATCTCTCAGCCGCTCTATGAAAGTATATCTATATTATATGATGAATTTATCACGTATGGAGGATTTCCGGGGGTAGTTTTAAAAGAAACAATCGAAGAAAAGAAGAGATCTCTTGATGATATATTCACTTCGTTCTATAATCTCGAAGTCATCCAACTTGGCGATTTTAGAAGAAACGACTCAATACGCGATTTAATGTTACTACTGATGCAGCGGACAGGAACAAAACTTGATATTCAAAAATTATCGAAAGAACTTGAAGTCTCCCGTCCCACGATCAAAGAATACATTTCATTTCTTAACGATACGTTTTTCATTAAAACGATATCTCCGTTAAGCAAAGGGAGAGATACGGAGATACGAAAATCTCCAAAAGTATATATCTGCGACTCGGGTCTCGTGAATCATATAGTCAAAATCGATACCGGACGATTATTCGAAAATACTGTTTTTCAGCATCTTCATCAAAAAGGAGATATACATTATTATCAAAGAAAAAGCGGAGTCGAACTGGATTTTATCCTCAACAGAAAATATGGCTATGAAATAAAAACTAGTCCCAATCAAAGCGATCTAAAAAAAATCGACGCTCTTTCAAAAGATCTTGGCCTTGAAAAACATACATTAATCTCTAAAAGATATTCAACTTTACCCGGAATTATTTATGGTTTCCAGTTGTAGAATGGATTAATACAAATAATACTTCGCCGACAGTTCGCGGAAACTCTCCACATCCTTATTTAAAAACTCCTCGATATCCTCATACTTCATCCGTTCGGTGAACAGTTCACGCACTTTTGACGTACCCGATACGCGGTCGAACATCGCGTGGCGGTTCTTGGCATGGTCGAACGGGTTCTTATCAGGATATAATGCATGGTGGATCTCCAGGAAGTGATATTGCAGGCTTATCAGGTTTACCTCCCGGTAATCGGTAAGATGAACCTGCACACCATGTACTATTTTTCCTTCATCGGTGCCGTAGTACGGCCGGTAGGTCACTGGACGGAAAATAACACCGTCAAGGTCGAGTGCATTCAGGCGTGAGCTAAGTTCATACGAATCGATCCACTCCGCGGCAAAGGTCTGAAAAGGGGTTGTATATCCCACACCGATATTAATAAAATAAAGCTCGCCGAGTATGCCGGTTGCGGTATAATAAATGGCGGAATCGCGGTGGGGAATATGCGGCGATGTGGGCACCCACTCCAATCCCGTCTCCTCGAACGTCATNTCGCGTCTCCATCCGGNCATCGGCATNACATAAAGGTCGACTTTTACCCCGTTCTTAAGCCATCCCTCCTCATTGATCATCCGGGCAAGCTCTCCGCTCGTAAGTCCATACACGTATGGGATCGGGAATTGACTGACAAAAGAGAAGTATCCTTCCTCCGCAACGTTCCCCTCTATCTTCTCCCCGCCGAGAGGATTCGGCCGGTCAAGGACTATAAATCCGATTCCGTTTTCCGCTGCCGCCTCCATCGCGACTCCCATAGTGCTAATATATGTATATGATCTGGCGCCTATATCCTGGATGTCATAAACAAGAACGTCCAGTCCCTCAAGCATTTCAGGCGTTGGTTTGCGGGTTTTTCCGTATAACGAATAGACCGGCAGCCCTGTCCGCTCATCGATGTATGATTCGACGTATTCACCTGCGGTGTAATCTCCGCGCACGCCGTGTTCAGGTGCGAACATCGCAACGAGGTTGACATTCTCCGATTCATAGAACAAATCGACTATGGAATTCAACCGGTAATCAACGCCGGTTGCGTTGGTAATGAGTCCAACCCGTTTCCCCTGCAATAGTTCAAAATCACTCATCACAAGGCGATTAAGTCCGGTGAGTACCCGATCATCATTCGAAAACGCGCTGTTTTGGATAAGGGATGTTCCCACAATTATGAAAGCCAGCAGTATAATTAACCTTGACATAGTTTTGTCCTGTTTTGTTTTTTGATACAATATGAATATGAAATATACGAAAATTTTTCGTATATTTGAATGTCAGGGTTTTCACCCCGTCCAGATATCATAACCGCAATTCGTGCGGATTGACAACAGACACCATCCGAATGGTAACAATGGAGCCAAAACATGGAAAACAAGATAACCGTTTTTATTCCTTATAATGGATTCGACCACACGATACAAACCATTGAAAATATTCAAACATCGGCATTCGTCGATTCGATTTTTTTATTATCGCAGGACGGATCGACCGTAGGAAACCATCCGGCAATAAAAATCGACACGCTCTTCAGTGCCGGCACACTCAAAAAAATACATCAACACACGAAAACAGGTTTCGCGCTATTCCTTATGCAGGATACACTCATCGAACCGGGACAATTTTCCTTCGAAAGGTTTGTCCAGGTTGCCGATTATACCGACGCCGGATTGATCTATTCAGATCACTACGCAATGAAAGGGGGTACCAGGACGGCATCTCCCGTTATAGATTATCAAACGGGCAGCGTGCGGGACGATTTTACGTTCGGACCGATCGTTCTGCTCCGGAAAGACGCACTTGCAAAAGCCGTGCAATCACTACACAAAGATTTTACCTATGCGGGATGGTACGGTGTCCGGCTCGCGATATCGAGAGATTATCAGGTTGTACGCATTCCGGAATTCCTCTATACAACCGTGGAGGTCGACACAAGAAAATCGGGCGAGAAGATGTTCGATTACGTCGACCCGAAAAACAGGGATGTACAGATCGACATGGAAGAGGCATTCACGAAACACCTCAAGCACATCGGCGCCTACCTCGAACCGAAGTTCGATGAAGTGAAGGAACCGGAAATAACCTTCCCGATTGAAGCATCGGTCATTATTCCCGTTCGCAACAGGAAAAAAACAATCAGGGATGCGGTCGAATCGGTGCTCAGACAAAAACCAAATTTCGATTTCAACCTGATCGTCGTCGATAATTACTCAACCGACGGCACAACGGAAATACTGAAAGAAATTGCTCAGAGGGATAAACGTCTCATGCACATCATTCCCGACCGTACCGATCTCGGCATCGGCGGATGCTGGAACGTCGGTGTTCACAGCGAACAGTGCGGAAAATATGCGGTACAGTTGGACAGCGACGATGTCTATAGCTCCGAAAACACACTGCAAAAAATAGTAGATGTGTTTCACAAGGAGAAGTGCGCGATGGTCATCGGAAGCTATATGATGACCGATTTCAACTTACAGCAGATCCCGCCGGGATTAATCGATCATCGTGAATGGACACCCGATAACGGCCGCAATAACGCAATCCGCATCAACGGACTCGGCGCACCCCGTGCGTTTTATACACCTGTCCTCCGCTCGATCAAGGTACCAAATGTCAGCTACGGCGAAGATTATGCAATCGGTCTCGCCATTTCGCGCAACTATCAGATCGGCAGAATTTATGAACCGATATATTATTGCCGCCGCTGGGAAGATAATACCGATGCATCGCTCGATATCGGGAAACAAAACGCGCACAATACGTACAAAGACCGCATACGGACGTTCGAAATACACGCACGGCAAAAGAAGAATGCTCAATGAGTGTCGATAAGTCATTATCAGCAAATGAATTACAGGATTTCGGCGGTGTTGATGGTAATTATACCGAACTAACACGCGCATTGCTGAAGCAGCAGAAAACCGTGTGGAAACAACTCGCGTCGGGTTATGAAAGTCTTGAAACGGTACACGTCCGTGAATTCCAATTCGACGGCTTTTCGATGAAGGTGCAATTCAATCCCGGTCGTATAATATCAAGCTCGGCAAAAGTAGATACGAAATCCATCAAAGAGCGTAAATGTTTTCTCTGCATCGAAAACCTCCCCCCCGATCAAAAAGGCATTGCGTATGGATCGGAATATCTGATACTATGCAATCCATTTCCGATATTTCCCGAACATTACACGATACCGAACGTGCATCACGTCCCGCAGCGGATCGATAGTGCATTCGACGTCATGCTTGATCTGAGTAAAGATATCGGCAAAGACTACACGGTATTTTACAACGGACCGAAATGCGGCGCATCCGCTCCCGATCATTTACACTTTCAGGCGGGGAATAAGGGATTCATGCTCATCGAAGACCAGTTCGACGGATTGAAGTCTTCGTTTGGAGAATGTATTCTCGACACCGGTGAATTACTGATTACCGCCATCGACGATTCATTACGCCGGTTTATCGGTGTTGAATCAAAGAATAAAAAACTGATCGAAGTTGTGTTTAAAAAGTTCTACGATACGTATGCCGCACACAACGGTAATGCCGAAGAACCGATGATGAACATCATATCGTATTTCCTGCCGGATAAAGGTATGTGGCGTATATTGTTTATTCCGAGAGGAAAACATCGTCCGTCGCACTATTTTCTTGAAGGCGACGACAAAATATTGCTCAGTCCCGCATCGGTCGATTTCGGAGGCATCCTGATCACCCCGGTTGAAAAAGATTTCAACCGGCTTACTTCTGAGCATATTATTGAAATGTTCAATGAAGTAAGTCTCAGCAAGCCTGTATTTGAAAATCTCATGGTACAGTTTAAAAAGGCACTGGAGAAATAATGGACGAACATACAAACAGAAATAATCCGCGGCGGTCATTTATAAAGAACATCGCCGCAGGTACCGCCGGGCTCGGATTACTCGGCGGGTATTCATCTATTTCGATGGGAAATGATCGTTCACGTAATGAGCATCCGAATACATCCTTTCGCTTTGTCCACCTTACCGATATGCACGTGCGGCGGGGACGCAAAGGCAACATCGGCTATCAACGATGTATCGATCATGTGAACGCGCTCGATCCAAAACCTGATTTCGTGCTTATGGGCGGTGACGGACCATTCGACGGATTGTATACCGAGAAAGATGAATTTGAGGATCAGATCAATCTGTTTAAATCGATCTCGGACGGACTCGATATACCGTACTACAATTGTATCGGAAATCACGACTGTCTCGGGTTATCGGGAAGACGGAAGGTGCCCGTTGACGATCCCGATCTCGGAAAGAAATTTTTTATGGACGGGGTTGGGATGGAAAAACCGTATTACAGTTTCGATTCCCATGGATGGCATTTTGTCATACTTGATTGTATATACGAAGTAGAAGCTGCCCACGGTCCCTCCTATGTCCCGCGGATAGGAAAAGAACAGCTCGACTGGCTGCGGTTCGATCTCGGCGCCAATCACGAAAAACCGACGGTTGCCGTAACGCACATTGCCGCATTCTGTAACCTCGGACAGATCACCGGCGATACCGAAATGCCGTCGATGCACGGTCGGGTTATTCAGGATACCGTTGATTTACGCCAGATTCTCGAAAGGCACAATGTGAAGGCGCTTCTCCAGGGACATGCACACATACGGGAAGATTATCAATTTAATAATGTATGGTACGTAACAAGTCAGTCGGTGAGTGCCGCGTGGTGGGGCGGTAATTGGCTCGGGTTCAAACCGGGATACACCGTCTTTACCGCCGAAGGGGATAAATTATCGTGGCAGCGGCATACATTCCCGTGGGAACATCATCTCGAACCCGAAGACGACCTTGAGCGGGAACGAATAGCCGAACGCGAGGCATTCGAGGAGCAACAGGCATTATTACTCACCGAGGAGTTGCAGGGTGAACCTGTTATGAAATGATGCCGACAATACAGGAAAAAATCGGACTGATGATACAGACCGGGTTCCGCGGGTTCACACTCGATGGAAACGATCCGGTCATCGTCGATATCGGGAAACATCATATCGGAGGGATTGTGCTCTTCGATTATGACGATGTCACAAAAACCTTTCGCAGGAATATCAGATCACCGGAACAACTCAAATCATTGACACAATCGCTCCGGGGACATTTCTCACATCCGTTTGTGGTGTCGATCGATCAGGAGGGCGGAATCGTCAACAGATTAAAACCCGCCTATGGATTTCCCGAGACCTATTCCCATAAATTTCTGGGTGAAATGAACGATACGGATTTCACCTACCGCCATGCCTCTTTAATTGCTAAGACACTGAAAGAACACGGTATTACGTTAAACCTCGCACCGGTGCTTGACCTTGCACTGAACCGGGAGAACAAAATAATTTACGGCAAGGAGCGCTGTTTTTCGAACGATCCCGAAAAAGTTACCGATCACGCTCGTGCGTTCATCCGTGCACACCGGAATCACGGCGTACTCACCACGGTAAAGCATTTTCCCGGTCATGGTAGCTCGGCCGGCGACACACATCTCGGTATGGTCGATGTTACCGGTACCTGGAACGAAACCGAACTCATCCCCTACCGGACTCTCATACGTGAAGACATGATCGACATGCTCATGACCACGCATGTCTTCAACAGGAATCTCGACCCGGATTATCCAGCAACCTTATCACGAAAAATAATTACCGGCATACTTCGCGAACAATTAAGATTCGATGGGGTCGTGATGACCGACGATTTACAGATGCTGGCGATCAAAGACCATTTCGGTCTTGAGCGGGCGATCGAACTCGCTCTCAACGCAGGTGCCGACATCATAAATGTCGGTAATAATATGGAGTACAATGAGGATATATGCGGACGGATCGTAGGAATTATGCTGGATCTGATAGAAAAGAAAAAGATTAGCGAGGAACGGATTGATGAGTCGTTCAGAAGAATTGAAAAACTAATAGATAAACGGTTTTCCCGAGCCGTATAACCCATATTGGTGATGTTTTTAAAATTCTGCCAAAAATAAAGCCAAACTTTACAATTCCTCACGTTTTCAAATCCTTACCATATATATCCAGAATTATAAATAAGAATAATTTGCAATTTTCATTCATTTTCAGTATTATTAATTAGCTTAGTCATGCAACTTAGTTTATTAATCGCTATGTCTATAATAGTAAACATACATAAAGCTAAAACACATCTCTCAAAGTTATTAAAAGAGATTGATGCAGGTAAAGAAATAATACTTGCAAAATCAGGAAAACCTGTGGCCAAGATCGTGCCATTGGATTATAAATCACCCCGCATACCCGGTATAGCAAAAGGTGAAGTAGGTCTTGAGATATTAGACCCCCTTCCTGATGAAGAGCTTGATGCATGGAATCAATGAAATACTTACTTGATACCCATACAATGTTGTGGTGGCTTTTAGATGAACCGTATTTATCGGATACTGCGCGTAATGCAATCGCTCACCCGGAAAATACATTATTTGTCAGTTCAGCGAGCGGATGGGAAATATCTACAAAATTTCGGTTAGGAAAATTGCAAAAAGCAAAAGAGCTAATTGATAATCTTCCTCAACTCATTTCTCAATCCCGGTTAAGTGATCTTCCTATCACTCTGGACCACGCGATTCTGGCAGGGAAACTTCCCGGTCCTCATCGCGATCCATTTGACAGAATGCTCATCGCACAAAGTAAATTCGAGAATATTCCTGTTATCACAAAAGATCCTGTGTTTCAGGAGTACGGTGTACAGGTTTACTGGTAATCATTCAATCACATACACTTCAAACTCAGCGACAACCGGCAGGTGATCTGATGCAGGGGTTTGTATGGTATACGCATGTATCGGTCTGAAATATATGCCCGCTGTGTTCTTATCATCACGTGTTGGATAAAAGATATAATCTATCCGTCTGTTCAAATCTTCGGTGTGAAATGTATACCCCGCTCCTTCTCCCGCTTCATCCCATACATCGCGAAAAGATTCTTTTATTTTTGATATTGCATTACTGCCGGGAATGTCGTTGATATCCCCTATAACAAAAATAGGTAAATGTTTATATGCCGATGCAATCTCCAGTATCTCACCTATGCTTTTGATCCGTTCCGTATCATCCGGACGGTGATCGAGATGTGTGTTCATTACAAGGAGTGTGTCGTTTTTATATTCCAGAAAAACACAGAGCAGCGCCCGGTGTTCGCCTGTCTGCTCGAATGTATAAGGATGAAAAAACACAGAGCAGCGCCCGGTGTTCGCCTGTCTGCTCGAATGTATAAGGATGATTTCGTTTTTCGATAATCGGGAATCGCGAGAGGATACCGTTTCCGTACTCACCTCCCTGAAACGGTATGGCCATGCCGAATGCCGCATACATCCCGGTCAGTTCGGAGAGCTTCTTCATCGTATCCACCCTGTCGGTGCGTTCGACACCCTGATCGACCTCCTGCAATCCGGCGATGTCGATATTGTACTCGGTGATGAGCCGGGCGATCCGTTCAAGATCGAACTTACCATCGATGCCGACACCGGTATGGATATTATAAGACATCACACGAATGGTATCGACAGGATGTCGCATTTCATCCGCATACGATATTGTAATACAACTAACGGCAAGCAAAACCTGAAGAAGAATTTTTTTTATGAGTTTCATGTTGTCTGTTTTAGTATTTATAGAAAGACTGACTTTGACAAAATACAATAGCGTGAGGCCTGTCATCTTGAGCGGAGTCGAAAGATGAGTGTGATGGCCTTCATGTCATTAGCAACGGAGTCTGGCAACACCACTCCATCGGATGAAGTGTGACAACCTGTAATCCAATATCACAGTGACGCCTACAACTGATCTTCTAACTCCCGAAAATCAATTTCTGAGCCGAGTAAACTATGCGGTATCAAATAAATTATCAACAATGAAACACTTGCCGCAACGGCCCACCAGCGTCCGTTTTTAGGGCTCTTCGGTATTCGCCATAATGCAACTAACCAGAATATCAGACTAAACAAAACTTTGTTATCGGTCAGATCATGGCCAAACGGGAAACCCGTCCAGTAAGCTCCGAATGCAAATTTTTGAACAATCGGACCGAAAATAAATCCACCCAAAACAAAGAGTATTGTTGTCCAAACAGTTAAACTGTATACCCGTTTACCGTTTGCCAATCCTTCGATTCCGGTTCGTGTCGAGAATACCATTGCAACAAAAATAAATATAATGTGCGGAACGAGAGCCCAGCCGGGTACCGGATCTTTATACCGTAATATCACAGGATCAGCAGGTGTTTTTACCATGGTGTCCTCGTCCGCACCGAGTTTAAGATAGTACATGATCTTCCCGGCAGCGGGTAGTTGGGGTAAGTTAAATTGCAGTGTATCACCCGAGCGGGTCATATCTTCGAGATGCCATTCGTCGAAGCTTTTATATCGTTTGTAAGCTACCTTTCCGGTAATATCGCGGTTTGGTATAACAATATTCACCGGTGCCGGTGAATCGGTATTATACGATCGCAGCAACCGATAGCCGACCTCTTCCTGCGTGTGCAATTCCACGGTCCCCCGGTAGGGATGAGTCGGACCGGTAATTCTCTGATATACGGCCGATGAGGCCATAATCAGTAAAGCTATAATCCAAAACAGTATGTTTTTCCAGATTGGCATTTTTACATTCATTATTTTTTTAAAAAAGCCCGTTACTCTGTTGACGGACACGATGATAGCATTAATATATCTTCTTTAATTCCGCACCTTTAAAATAATGCTTCAGTATTTCATCATACGAATACCCCTTCGCACCCATCACCGCCGCGCCGATCTGGCACAATCCCACACCATGCCCCCATCCGGCGCCGGTGAGTATGAACTCCTGCGGTACTCCGTTGGCCTCATTTTTCTTATCGACCACAAATGCCGAGCTATAGAGATGCGACGGCGACAGCGTTCGGCGTATTTCGAGCGTTTTACCGATGGTCAATACTTTTTTGGTACCGACGATCTTCAGCTTCCACAACCGTCCCGACCGGCCGCGTTGAACCGGGATTAAATCCAGAATGTCACCGAAATCGGCACCGTTTTTCTCTCTGATAAGCTTTGCCAATTCCTCTTGTGAATACACCACTTTCCATCGGTAAAAATCGACGGTCTCCTGATCGAAATCCATCAATACCTGAGAAAGTATTTCCTTATCGGAAGTATTACAGAACGCCGGCGGCGACTCACGTATCCATCTTTCGGCATTTTCTTCTTTCGTCAGATCCAGTTCATATCCTGGGGGATCTTCCTGATTATCGACAACCGCCGTCAGATACGGATGCACCTTTGGTTCCCACACATTTTCGAAATTCTCCGATATGCCGCCGCACGACTTCGAGTACCGTGCATCGCATATCTCGTCACCGTACATTAAGACATTACCCAGCGTTTCCCTGATAGCTTCCCGTGCGTTCTCGGTATATGCTTTTGTGATCCCCTGATATCGCTGACAATGATCGTCTGCACACACGTCGTATAAAGTATGATCTTCGCGATCGTACCAGCGTATCAATTCGTCGTCCGTTTCCACAAACGAAGAATACGACTCCGCGGTTTCTTTCAGCTTCTTACTTTTATCGATCTGTGCGAGGAGCCATCCGCGCGAGATAACCGCATGTGCTTTGAGTAAATTCATATTGCTCATTGCACTCATTTCCGAGGAGATAACGCTCATCAGGTATTGCTCGACCGGCAGTATATTCACTGCGGTCAGCGTATCGTGTTCTTTAATTATTCTGAGGGAACCGACAAACTGCTGATCTTCCTTCCGTTCCCAGTGAAACTTCACACCGATGATAACATCGCGGAGAATGAATGAGTCGGTATTGAAATCGGCAGGAGTGAACTCAAAATCTCCTTTTGACGTAAATGTTTCTCCGTTTTGTTCGATGATGAT
>SL_3KL_010_SEDDRAFT_10005059_pt1 | contig 11873 bp, 6 predicted proteins | sample SodLakKL_010_SED_2_FD_10381 | JGI IMG/M metagenome (IMG submission 10381)
GCAGGATTCGAACCTGCAACCTACCGGTTAACAGCCGGTCGCTCTGCCGTTGAGCTACTGAGGAACCTTATCGGCATTAGTATTATACTTAAATGCAGCACCTCCGTCAAGTGCTGTTTAAAGAAAAAATATGAGGGTTAAAAGAACTTATCCCCCCACATCGTTTGACCCTGCTTGAAGTTATTATAGAAAAATACCCGGACTGCTGCAGGCTTTACTCCAGGTAATCGCGTAAGCGCTTGCTGCGCATGGGGTGGCGAAGCTTGCGAAGAGCTTTGGCTTCAATCTGGCGAATTCTTTCGCGGGTTACTCCAAAGAACTGTCCGACTTCCTCAAGGGTCCGCGAGCGGCCATCGTCAAGGCCAAACCGTAAGCGGAGCACTTTCTCTTCCCGGGCGGACAGGGTATCCAACACATCTTCTAGCTGTTCCTTAAGCAATTCAAAGGCAGCTGCATCTGCCGGAGCCTGGGCTTCATGGTCCTCGATAAAGTCACCAAGGTGGCTGTCGTCTTCTTCGCCTATCGGCGTTTCCAGGGATACAGGTTCCTGGGCAATTTTTAGAATCTCTCTTACCCTGTCTTCGCTGATATTCATTTCCTGGGCAATTTCTTCCGGTAAAGGTTCACGGCCTAACTCCTGAACCAGCTGGCGGGAAATGCGGATCAGCTTATTAATCGTTTCAACCATATGAACCGGGATTCTTATTGTTCGGGCCTGATCAGCTATGGCCCTGGTAATGGCCTGACGAATCCACCAGGTAGCATAGGTACTAAACTTGTAACCTTTACGATAATCAAACTTTTCCACGGCCTTTATCAAGCCCAGGTTTCCTTCCTGGATCAAGTCAAGGAATAACATGCCCCTGCCAACATACTTCTTGGCAATACTGACAACCAGGCGTAAGTTTGCTTCCGCCAGCCGGCGGCGCGCTTCTTCACTATTTTGTTCGATAGCCTTAGCCAATTCCACCTCTTCTTCAGAGGTAAGCAGTGGAATTTTCCCTATCTCTTTCAGATACATGCGAACAGGGTCATTTACTGTTACTCCTTCAGGAACAGAAAGCAGATCGCCGGGCTTGGTTTCTGAATCAGAACCAGCCCTCTTGGCGCCTTTTTGAATATCCGCGGTTGTGTCGTCTGTTATTTCGATTCCATTCTGGGCCAATTTATCATAGAAGTTATCAAGAGCTTCCACTGAAAGATCGTATGGCTGCAGGGTTTCAATGATCTCTTTATAGCTAATCGAACCTTTGCTTTTGCCGCGCTCAACCAGTTCCAGCTGAGCATCTTCCAGGGAAATTGTTTTTTCCAGGTCTTTAGCCATTGAACTCCCCTCCTTTTCTAAAGCGGTAAGGTCCATTATCTTTTTTAATCGACAATTCCTGTTCTTCAAGAAATAACTTGTTTGCTTCTTCAAGCAACCCCCGGGCTTCACAGTCTTCCCGCTTTTTCCTTAGATCTCTTAGTTTTTTGTTAACCCAGGTTTTGTGCAATCTTTTTATACTGTCTTCAACATTACGCTTCGCTATTTGGGGCGGCAGATCCTGCAAAGATGGTTCGGTTACCGCCTCGGTAATTATTTTTGTAATTTCCTGATCTTCAAAACGGTTCAAGAGTTTTTCTGCACTGAAGACTGTTTCTCCTGCCGCAAGGTTCCAAATCTCTTCAATAATTTTTTTAATTTTCGGTTCATCTATATATTCTAACTTTAAAAGAGTTCTCGCTAGTTCAGCTATTTCCTTGCTCTGCAGCATTAAAGATATAATAATTTTTTCTTCGAGCCTGATTTTTATTTCTTGCCGTTCCTCAAACAACTCTTTTTGTCCTGTTTCTTTGTAACGGCTGCTGCTGGTTCTTCTTTTTTTCAGTTCGCTTCTAAGGGCATCTTCGTTAATATCCATTTCTTCAGCAGCTCTTTTCAGATAATAATCCTGTTCAACCTGGTTGACTGCGGCAAGCAGAAAAGGCATTAACTCTTCAGTATAATCAATTCTGCCTTTGTCAGACTGCAAATTAAATTTTCTTTTAAGCTGCTCCAGGCGGTATTCCATCAGCGGCCTGGCATTATCAATTAGATTTTTAAAGTTCTCCGGACCTTTTTCCCTGATATAGTTATCGGGATCTGTGTCTGCGGGAAGATCGGCAACCTGCACCAGGCATCCCGTAGATTGCAGCACGGCCAAACCTCTCCAGGTTGCGGCTTCACCGGCGCTATCAGAATCATAAGCAGTTACCACTGTATCAGCCTGGTTGCGAAGCAGACGCCCCTGTTCCGCGGTAAGAGCAGTTCCCAGGGAAGCGACAGCATTCTTGAGGCCGGCTTGAAAGGCTGTTATTACATCTGTATAGCCTTCCATAACTACTGCTTTTTTTTGACGACGGATTTCGTCGCGTGCCAGGTTCAAACCGTATAGCATACTACCCTTGTTAAAAACGGGCGTTTCCGGTGAATTTAAGTATTTGGGCCCGCTTTTTTCCCCTTCTTCGAGAGCCCGGCCTCCAAAACCGGCGACCTTCCCGCTCATGTTAAATATCGGGAAAATAACCCTGTTCCGGAAACGATCGTAATAGCCCTTTTCCCTGCCTGGTGAAGCAAGTCCCCCTTTTACTATCAAACCGGGTTGGGCTCCTTTTTTGTGAGCATAATCAAAAAACCCGGTCCAGTCAGGTGGAGCATATCCTATTTTAAATAATTCTATCGTCTCCTGTTTAATTCCTCTTTTTAGTAAATATTCTAAAGCCTTTTTTCCGGCCTCGGCTTTATGAAGATGGTGAGCATAATAGAGCACTGCCAGCTCATTTAATTTGTATATTTTTTCTTTTATATTATCTTCAGCAGATGACGACTTACGTTCAGGAATAGTAACTCCCGCCCGGCCGGCCAGAGTGCGGGCAGCTTCAGGAAACGTCATGTTCTCCATCTGCATAATCAGGCTGAAAGCATTGCCCGAGGCACCGCAGCCGAAACAGTAATAAAGCTGTTTATCGGGAGACACCGAAAAGGACGGAGTTTTCTCGCTGTGAAAAGGGCAAAGACCGACCATGTTTTTACCCCTTCTTTCCAGCTTGAGGTACTCACCGACCAGGCCGACCAGATCTGTGCGCTGCCTGATCTCATCAATTATGTCTTCCGGTATTCCCTGTGACATAGTCAACACCCATCACTTAATGTTAAATACTTAAACCACACACCCAGCAGACGCAGTATAACAAAAACCCCATCCCTGAAACTGAGACGAGGTAGATTACCGTGCTTTTACAGATTTTTTACTACCCGGACGCGGCCTCCCCTCATGAGATAGACTTTTTCATCTCTGCATTATATTCTTATTCGACAGTCTAATCCCCTTTCCTGCCGGATCATCAAAAAAGGCCCCGGCAACCTCTAAGATGCCGGGGCCTTGAATTTTTTACTGTTAAATTCTTATTTATTCTTCTTCCACAGGCTCCGGCTTTATCAACGCTTCAGCAACAAGTTGTTCAAATTTGTCAAGCTCTTCGCCGGCTATCTCTGTATAGGCAATATCGTAACGTTCCATACCCAGCATCTCTAGCAAATCACCGGCGTGAGCAGCTTTTCTCTCCGACCAGTAGCTGATATCCTTGTATTGACAGTTAAACTTATCACTTTCACTACAGCCGACGACGACCACTTTATCAACTCCGGCCTCAATTGCTTTTAAAAAGTGGGCAGTATCAAGCTTGCCGACACAGGGATAACGGACCACACCAACGCTCTTGAATTCCTTATTAACGAATTCGGGCAGGGCAAAGGCCCCGTAGGAACAGGTTATAGCCAGGACCGATGGTTCACCGTTACTCTTAGCCAGCAGTTTTTCAACGGCGGGTTCAATTGAGTTAACAGCATCTTCGACATAAGGTGCGCGAAACTTAATTGCATACACAGGGCAAAAACTAAGGCAGAGCCCGCAAGCCTGACATTGCTCATTGCGAACCTCCACTTTCCCTTCTTCATTAACTATCGGCACATCGTAGGGACAAATACGAACACATGTCAGGCAGTGAACACAAAGATCTTCATCCTGCCAGGCGCCCGCGGCACAGGTCAGGCAGCGCCGAGCTTCACATACTGCTGTCTCTACATCATACCCAAGCTCAGCCTGCTTAAAATGACGCACTCTTTCTTCTGGAGTGATCATCGGAATATCGTAACGCTCCATACGATCAATTTCTTCTGCCACTTTTTCATCAAGCTTGTCAAGGACAGGTTTTTCTTCGAGTTCAACCCTGGCACTGTCAAAGATTGCGCCCTTGAGATAACTGGCAACAGCCTGCGCAGCAAGGCGCCCGTTGCCCATAGCTTCAACAGCAGAACCGGGACCGGTAATCATTTCACCGCAGCTAAAAACCCCTTCCCTGCTCGTAGTCATCTTGTTTGGGTTAAATACAACGCGGCCGCGATCGTCAATATCGATCTCCCCGCGCAGCGGTTCGGGATCTCCTCCCTGGCCAATGGCAAAAACAACGATATCTCCTTCTAAAACTTCCTTATTTTCTTTATTCAGGGTCGGGTTAAAGCGGCCTTCTTCATCAAAAACGCAACTGCACTCAACTACTTCCATGCCGGTTACTTTACCATTTTCCCGCTTAATAGTATCGGGACCCCATGAGGTGTTAAACTCAACCCCTTCTTCCCTTGCTTCCTCAATTTCCCACTCAAATGCAGGCATTTCATCATCACTTTCCAAACAGGCCATCCTGACTTTAGCAGCGCCTGCACGCAGGGCTGAACGGGCAACATCCATGGCCACATTGCCCCCACCGATTACAATAACATTGGGGCTGCCTTCAAACTTAAATCCTTCTCGCTTAACCGCCTTAAGAAAAGGCAGGGCATAAAGAATACCTTCTCCCTCGGCTCCGGGGATATTTAAACCACGACTGACCGGCAAACCCATGGCCAGCAGTATGGATTTAAAACCTTCCTGTTCCAACTGCTCGATGGTTATATCCTTGCCCAGTTCAACTCCGAATTTAAACTCAACACCCTGCTCGGCAATTTCACTGATATCTTGATCAATAGCTTCGTCCGGAAGGCGGTAGAGCGGTATATAATGACGGACAGCTCCTCCAGCCGATTCTTCCTGATCAAAAACTGTTACCTCTGCTCCCCTGCGGGCCAGGTCGAAAGCGGCTGTCAAGCCCGAAGGACCGGCACCGATTACCGCAACCTTGCCTTTAAGGTCAGGTTCACCTTCAGGCGGCAGTATTTTAGCTTTGCCGTATTCAAGGGCAAAACGTTTTAGACCGCGAACGGAAGGAGGTTTGTCCACATCATTGCGGCGGCACTCATCTTCACAGTGATGGGCACAAATTGTTCCGCAAACAAAAGGCAGTGGATTCGTTTCTTTGATTATCGCCAGCGCTCGGTCGAAGTCTCCGGTTGCTATAGCCAGCAAATAATCACGGACACCCTGGTGAAGGGGACAGGCAGACTGGCAGGGTGGGTGAATACTGTCTAAAGCTAAATCTTGGTTATCATGGTAGGTCAATTAGATCACTCCTTGCAACTATTTTAACTGTTTAACTATTCGCCAAAAAATATAGTTCTCCTGTTTATATCAACAGACTATTTCAAGATTTATTCTTTTTATTATTATTTGTAGGCAGGGCGGCCCTGGCTGCGGCCAGGCGGGCTATGGGAACGCGATAAGGCGAACAGCTGACATATTCCAATCCAGCCAAGTGAAAATATTCAATTGAAGAAGGATCTCCGCCATGCTCTCCGCAAACTCCCAGTTTTATATCCGGCCTTACAGAGAGGCCTTTTTCAACCGCTAACTCTACCAGTCTGCCGACACCTTCGCGATCAATTTCAGCAAAGGGATTTGCTTTTAATATTTTTTTCTGCAGGTAAAAGGGCAAAAATTTTCCTTCTGAATCGTCCCGGCTGTAACCGAGGGTGGTTTGGGTCAGATCATTGGTGCCAAAAGAAAAAAACGATGCTGCTTCTGCCAGTTGATCGGCGATCAGACAGGCCCGGGGCAGTTCAATCATCGTTCCGACCAGGTAAGGGATCTTAGCGCCCTGTTCATCAAAAACCGCTAAAGCTTCACTATCGACAAGATCCTTCATCATTTCCATCTCTTCACGATGCCCGACCAGGGGAATCATGATTTCCGGTTGTAATTGTTCAATAGTTACTCCCTCAGCACAGCTAATAACAGCGCCCTAACCTGCATGCGGTATATTTCCGGATAGACCAGGCCAAGACGGCAACCACGATGGCCGAGCAAGGGTTGTATTCTGCCAGGGACTGCACTTTTTGCAGCAGTTTTTCTTTAAACTGCAACAATTCAGCGTCTCCGCTTTCCCTTTGCATGCGATCTACTTCCAATAAAAGCTCTTCCCGGTCCGGCAAGAATTCATGCAGGGGAGGATCTAAAAGACGCACGGTAACCGGTTTTCCTGCCATTTCCTTTAAAATACCCTTAAAGTCACTCTTCTGCATCGGCAAGAGTTCATCAAGAGCAGCTTTACGCTCTTCAAGTTCCGATGCAAGAATCATCTTTTGAACCACGGGAACTCGTTCAGCAGCCATAAACATGTGCTCTGTGCGGCACAAACCGATGCCCTGGGCCCCCATTTCAACTGCCAGGCGGGCATCATCGGGATTATCGGCGTTTGCTCTTACCTTCAGGTGTCTAACTTCATCAGCCCAGCTTAGAAGCTCATAAAACTCATCGCTGAATTGAGGCTCAATAAGAACAGCTTCGCCGAGGATAACCTGACCTGTACTGCCGTCAATGGTAAGAATCTCTCCTTCAGAATACTCTACATCGTCAATATAAAAACGCCCTTTGCCCAGTTCAATCTTTAACTGATCACAACCGCAGACACAGGGTTTACCCATTCCACGCGCTACCACGGCAGCATGACTGGTCATCCCACCCCTGCTGGTTAAAACACCTTCGGCGGCAATAATTCCATGAATATCATCGGGAGTTGTTTCAGGACGAACTAAAAGCACTTTTTCTCCGGCCTGGGTCATTTCCTGCGCCCGATCGGCGTTAAAGACCACTTTACCTGATGCAGCTCCCGGCGAAGCAGGTAAGCCGCCGGCAATAACATTCTTTTTTGAATCGGGATCGATACGCCAGTGCATAAGATGCTCAAGCTGCTCCGGCTCAATTCTTTGCAGGGCTTCCGTTTTTGTGATCAGCTCTTCTTTAACCATATCGACGGCGACACGCAAAGCTGCAGAGGCAGTTCTTTTCCCTGTGCGGGTCTGAAGCATGTAGAGCTTGCCCCGTTCGATAGTAAATTCTATATCCTGCATATCCCGGTAATGATTCTCCAGGGTGTCACAAATCTCGACAAACTGACTGTATACCTCGGGCATGTCTGTTTTTAGACCTTCCAGGGGTTTAGGGTTACGGATACCGGCGACAACGTCCTCTCCCTGGGCATTGAGCAGGTATTCGCCATATAGTTTGCTTTCACCGGTTGACGGATTACGCGTAAAAGCCACCCCTGTACCGCTATCGAAACCGAGGTTGCCAAAGACCATGGCCTGAACATTAACGGCTGTACCCAGATCATCAGGAATCCGGTTGGCTTTACGGTAAAATACGGCCCTGTCGGTATTCCAGGATTTAAAAACAGCTTCGATAGCGTAAAATAACTGTTCCTGCGGATCCTGTGGAAAATCAGCTCCTGTTTCTTTCCGGACCAGGTTAAGAAAAGCTTCTACGACCTGCTCAAGATCGTCTTCTTCCAGTTCAGCATCGGTATTTACTTTTTTTCGCTGCCTCATCTCGGTTAAAACGTTTTCAAAGCTGTAGTGCCCAACCTTTAAAACTACTTCACCGAACATCTGTATGAAACGACGGTAGCAATCGAGGGCGAAGCGGCGGTTGCCTGTTTCACGGGCCAGTGAATCAGTTGCAGCCTGGTTCAGGCCTAAATTCAAGACGGTATCCATCATGCCGGGCATAGAGATAACAGCACCTGAACGTACTGACAGTAAAAGCGGCTGTTCACTGCCAAAGTTACGACCGGTCTGTTGTTCAAGAAGATGGAGATTTTTTATGATTTCCTCTTTAAGTTCCGGCCAGAGCTCTTCCCTTTCATGTAAGTATTGATTACAAGCTTCGGTAGTAACGGTAAACCCGGGGGGGACCGGCAACCCGATGCTGGCCATCTCGGAGAGGTTTGCACCTTTGCCGCCCAGAAGGCTTTTCATCGATTTATCTCCTTGATCAAAAGAAAACACGTACTGCCCGGTTTTCAAATCATCTTCCCCCTTTTATTAATTGGATAATATTATTGGCCACTTCCTCTACCGCCTTATTTGAAACGTCAAAAACGGTGCAGCCCAATTTTTTCATTACCCGGCGGGCATAGGTAAGCTCTTCTTCTATTCTTTCTACATTAACATAATCGGCATCGTCCTCCAGGCCAAGCGCTTTAAGTCGTTCCCTTCTGATTTCACGAAGCTGTCCGGGATCGATGACCAGGCCGATTATTTTTTCTGACGGAACCCAAAACAGTTCTTCCGGAACCTCAACCTCCGGAACAAGGGGCAGGTTGGCCACCATTATTCCCTGGTGCGCCAAATACATGCTCAGTGGAGTTTTTGAGGTTCTGGAGATGCCAACAAGGACGATTTCGGCCTGGGTAAAACCGCGCGGATCTTTACCGTCGTCGTGCTTTACGGCAAATTCGACTGCAGCAACCCGGCGGAAATAGGCTTCGTCAAGCTGCCGGAGCGTACCCGCTTCGAAATTAGGCTGCCTGCAGGTAACCCGGCTAAATGCTCCCATCAGTGAACCGAGGATATCAGCTGTACAAACACTATAATTCATTGACTCTTCTTCCATCGCCTTTCTCAGTTCGGGAACTACAAGGGTATAGGCAATAATTGCATTACTGTCAGAAGCTTTTCTGAACACTTCTTTGATCTGCTCTTTATTTTCAACAAAAGGGACTCTTCGCATATCAACATTGCCGGAATCAAACTGGCTGGCTACAGCCTTTACGACGAATTCTGCCGTATCGCCGATTGAATCGGATACAATATAGACAACCGGTTTTTCTAAGGCTTCTCTCATTTTTAAATCTCCTTTGATAAAGATCAAGACCGCCGCGGGATAGAAACAGCCCTCGGTATATATACTCTACCGATTAAATAACTTCCTGCTTTAAAAATAATATTTTAAGGTGACTGCAGCTTGGAAAAATCAGCTACCCGGTTAAATGTTTTTTTCAGGGCGGAAAGCATATTAAGCCTGTTTTCACGCACTTTTTGATCATCAACCATAACCATAACGTTATCAAAATAATTGTCTACAGGTTGCTTCAACAGCTGCAGTTGTTGAAGGGCTTCCACATGATCATCAATATTTTTCAAGCACTCTTCAGCAGTTTTCAGGCTGCGGAATAGTTCTTTCTCCGCAACATCTTCAAACAGGGTTTTGTCAATTAAATCGCCCGGCGCTTTTTGGGCCAGGTTAGCAACCCTGTTGTAAGCGATTATGACATCATCAAGCAACGGGCCTTTTAAATATTCTTCCAACACTCCCGCTTTATTAACCAGCTCTTTAGTTGATTTGAAGGGAACAGCGAGAACAGCTTCGCTAACATCATGATCGATTCCCCGATCACGCAAAACAAAACGAATTCTTTGAATCAGAAAATCATAAAGACTATTTTCCAACTGCTTTCTTTTTTCATGATCTATTTCGAGAGTTGTCGAAAGTGCGTCCAGGGCATAGCCGATATAATCTTCCAGGGACAGGTTCATTTCGAAACCAAGCAAAATGGCGACGATACCCTGGGCCTGCCTGCGCAGGGCATAAGGATCCTGTGAACCTGTCGGCTGAATACCCACGGCGAAACAACCGGCCAGGGTATCGATGCGATCGGCCAGTGAAACCAGGGCTCCCGACATGGTAGAAGGTATAGAATCTCCGGCGTATCGAGGCATATAATGTTCATAGATGCCGACAGCTACTTCTTCATCTTCACCGCTTAGCCTGGCATATTCCCTGCCCATTACACCCTGCAGTTCCGGAAACTCTCTGACCATGCTGGTAACCAGGTCAGTTTTACAAAGGTGAGCACTGCGCTTAGCTTTTTTTACCTGCTCAGCAGGTAACTTCAGGGTTTTACCCAGTTTTTCAGTTATTTCAACCAGGCGAATTCGCTTTTGGTCAACACTGCCAAGTGATTCGAGAAAAACAACGCTTTTTAGCTTTTCGATATAATTTTCAAGGGGCACTTTACGGTCTTCATTGTAGAAAAACCGACCATCGGCCAGGCGGGCCTGCAAAACCTTGGCATAGCCTTTGCGAATGTTTGGATGAAAGCGGTTATTACTGATCCCCACAAAGTGCGGCATCAGGCGCCCGCTCTCTTTTTCTACGATCGGGAAGTAGCGCTGATGATTCTGCATTGAAGTAATCGGGACTTCCTGGGGTAGATCGAGATAGGCCTGGTCAAAAGATCCATCGACTGCGACGGGATATTCAACCAGGTAAGTAACTTCCTCAAGCAAGTCTTCATCAACAAGGGCTTCTCCACCTTTTTCCGCTGCCTTTTCTGCCAGCTGATCAAGGATAATTTTGCGACGGCGGTTTTGATCTACGACAATACTATTTTCTTCGAGACAGCGGAAATAGTGATTTACACTGTCGATCTCAAACGGTCCGGGAGCCAGGAAGCGATGCCCGTAAGTAACCCTGCCAGACTGAATGCCGGCAAAATTAAAAACGACCGGCTTGTTATGATAAAGGGCAAGCAGCCAGCGGATTGGGCGGGCAAAGCGCACTTCTTTGCTTTGCCAGTACATCGGACGGGGAAAAGAAAGCTTCCGGATTAAATCAGGGAGCAGTCCCGGCAGCATATCCTCTGTCGTCCGTCCGGGAGTTTCTTTATGCACCATCACATAACGGGCGTCTTTAATGACCTCTTCACCTATTTGCTCCAGGGTCACCCCGTGGTTATTGATAAAACCCTGCAGGGCTTTAGTGGGTTGGCCGGCATCATCATAAGCGCGGTCAACAGGCGGCCCTTTTACCTTTTCCACCAGGTCGGCTTGTGTCATCTCGAGATTGCTGATTAGAATAACCAGCCGGCGGGGTGTAGCCCAGGTTTCAATAGAACCGTGCCCCAGCCTGTTTTCATTTAGCAGGGCAGCAGCTTCTGTTTTTAGTTGATCCATAGCCCGCGGGATAAAACGGGAAGGTATTTCTTCACAACCGATCTCCATAAGCAAGTTTTGAGTCACTGTCACTGGACCGCACCTCCTGTCAGCAGCGGATAGCCAGCCGCTTCACGTTGTTTCAGGTAGCATTCGGCACAAAGCCTGGCCAGGGTGCGAACCCGGGCAATATAGGCAGCCCTTTCTGTCACGCTAATCGCTCCCCTTGCTTCAAGGTTATTAAAAGTGTGGGAACATTTTAAAATATAATCGTAGGCAGGATAAACCAGGTCAAGTTTAAGCAGCCGCCCGGCTTCAGCTTCATAACTGTTGAAGAGCTCAAAGAGCAAGTTGCGGTCGGCATAATCGAAACTGTAACTGGACTGTTCCCATTCCACACGCTGAAATACCTCTCCGTAGGTTATATTCCCGGTCCAGATCAGGTCAAAAACATTTTCACAGTCCTGCAGGTACATCGCAATCCGCTCCAGGCCGTAAGTAAGCTCGACCGGAACCTGTTCCACATCGAAGCCTCCAACCTGCTGAAAATATGTAAACTGGGTAATCTCCATGCCGTCAAGCCATACTTCCCAACCCAACCCCCAGGCGCCAAGGGTCGGAGCTTCCCAGTTATCCTCAACAAAGCGGATATCGTGCTCTAGTGGATTTAGGCCGAGATAAGCAAGACTGTCCAGGTACTGCTGCTGGA
>SL_3KL_010_SEDDRAFT_10005060_pt1 | contig 11873 bp, 6 predicted proteins | sample SodLakKL_010_SED_2_FD_10381 | JGI IMG/M metagenome (IMG submission 10381)
CCGCCGTCCCCGCCGTCTCCGCCTTCGCCACCGCCTCCCGGTTCATCGGCGGGCGGTTCTTCCGGTGGAGGGACCTGAGCGGAAACAGCAGGGGGGGCTTTGGCTTCTTTTGCCGCCTCTTTTCCCTTTTCAGCTGTTTCCTTTTGATCAGGTTCCGAAACCTCTGGTTTTTCTTCCGGCGTCTGTTTCGCAGCAGCGGTTGTCTCCGGTTCCGGCTTTGGCTCGTGCTCCGGCGCGAGTTCCGGCCCGGGCGTTTTTTCCTCTTCCGCCTCAGGTGCCTTCACGGTTTCTTCCTCTTTTGTTTCCGGTTTCGGCGGTTTGGGTTCGACTTCGGATTCGGTTGGTTTTTCAGCCGGTTCTTCGTCAGCAGGCATGGGATCGCCTATCGTCTTTTCAGCCTCAGCCGGTTCCGGTTTTTCTTCGGCGGCTTCCGCTTCCGCCGTGGTTTCTTCAGGCGGCCCGGAATCGGCCACGGTAGAAGCCTCGGGAGCGGGGGCTTCTGTTTCTGAAGATTTTTCCGCTTTGGGTGCTTCTTTGGGGTTATCGGGTACGCTGAGGTCGAAGGCTTTCAAAACAATTGACCTGTCAACGCCTTCAAAGGCGGGAGGAGCGGTAAAATTAAACGTTTTGCCGGTTTCGGGAACGAATGGTTTTTCCGGCTGCCACGTGTCAAAGCGAAGGGCGATCAGCTCTTTGATGGAAGGTTTTTTCTTCGAAGCCGGTTTGGCTTTTGCCTGCCTTGGTTTTTTCGTCTCCGCTTTGGTGGCTTTCTGTGGTTTTTCGTTTTTCTCCGGTTTCCCCGGAGCGGGTGCTTCCAGGTCGACCGAGGCTAAAAGAAGTTCTCGAATCCGATTGGCCTCTTTGCTTTTTCCTTTGACCACCGGGGTAGCGGAAAAGTTCTTATCATGTGTTTTGTCCGGTTTGGGCTTCCACGGCTTTTTCGGCGCCCACTCGTCGAACTGCCGGTCCAGGGGGGGCGTCAGGCTGGATCCAGCAGAGGCGGTTTGCTTCTTTTTTGAAGCCGCGCTTTTAACAGGCGCATCCGCCGACTTTTTGGTCTTTTTCGATTTTTTTTTGGTTGTCGATTTGGTAAGACTTTTTTTTCCCATAACAACCCCTTTGCGGTTTTGGTAAAACAATTGGCATGTATGAATATTTTCTTTATGATTTACACGATATGCAAGGTTTTTTATATATCTGAAGGCTGTCTTTTTGTAAACTGTTTTTCCCGATATAAATGTGAGTGCTTTGGAAAAAGTAAAACAAGGAACACGATTGATGGTCAGGCTAACCTTGGAAGAAAAAACGAAGATCTTATACGACCGGATCGGATCGTGTAAAAACATCGCGGTCGCTTATTCCGGCGGGGTCGACTCCACCCTGGTCCTGGCCGTAGCCGGCAGGGTTCACAATACTAACGCTGTTGCCGTAACAGCGGTATCCCCACTGCAGCCTGCCTCCGAAGTCCAGTATGCCTTCAAAACCGCCCGCAGCCTGGGCGTATCCCATTACCGCGTTGAAACCTGCGAGATGGACCACGACGAATTTCTGGAAAACAATCTGAATCGTTGCTATGTATGTAAGAAACTAATCTTTTCGGATGTCCGGCAGGTTGTGGAAACAATGGGGATCGAAACGATAGCCCACGGTGCCAATGCGGATGATTTGAAAGATTACCGCCCCGGGATGAAAGCAGCAGAAGAAATGGGTTTGATGGCCCCGCTAATCGATGCGGAAATGACCAAGACGGATATTCGGGAATTGTCGAAACAGATGGGGCTTCCCACCTGGAATAAGCCCTCGGCCGCCTGCCTGGCATCGCGTATTCCCTATGGTACGCCCATTTCCCCAAAGGCCCTGGAAATGGTTGAAGCGGCTGAAAATGTTCTGACCGCGCTGGGGTTTACAGGATTCCGGGTGCGGCATTATTCCGAAACGGCAAAAATCGAGCTCAGGCCAAAGGAATTTTCTCGCATGGTGGCGCCGGAGCGAAGGTTGGTGGTCATCGGGGAGTTACGCAGGATCGGTTACGCCTATGTCACCATGGACCTGGAAGGATACGCTTCCGGACGCCTCAACCGTTCTATCGGCAGATAAAAACAGCCTATGTATAACCTGTTGATCTCAAAAAAAAACAAGGAGAAACCATGAGCGAAATCCGGATGACAACGGAAATGCGGACCGATTTCGACAGTGAAATCAGCGGTATTCCAGCAGAACGATGGGGTGAGGCGGTTTTTAAAATCGGCGATGAGGAGATTGTGCTGGAGGTAAGCGTGGAAAAAGACGTCATCGTTGCCGTCATGGCCGGCGACGAGGCGGCCTGGAAGGGCACCCTGGAGGGGTTTAAGAAGCTTTTGAAAGGGGAGATCAAAGCCAGATAGCCGGACATTCCTTTTTTTCCTTCTTTTTTTGCGCCCTCTTTTTTTTGCGATTATCTTCCTCTTACATTCAATTTATTCGCCGGGAAATGAATTCTCCCGGCTTTTTACCCAATCAGGTCAAAGTCGGGCAAACGGGTATGCCTTTAAAAGATTTCCGGGAAGAACACGACAGCCTTGGTCCTGTAGCGGTCCCGACCACTGCATGGCACGGTGCCCAGACACAGCGCGCCGCAGAGCATTTTACTATCGGCGGCGGCCGGCTTCCCGATGATTTTATTGCCTCCATTGCGCGGATCAAGAAGCATGCTGCATCGGTGAACATGGAACTCGGGCTTATCAGCGCTGATGATGCCGCCGCCATTGGCAGCGCCGCCGAAGCCGTGATTGCAGGAGAACTATCGGATGCCTTTATCCTCGATATTTTCCAGAGCGGATCCGGTACCAACACCCACATGAATGTCAACGAAGTCATTGCCACCCGGGCTAATGAGATGCTTACCGGCGAAAAACACACCCGCTCGCCCGTTCATCCCAATGATCATGTCAACCGGTGCCAGTCCAGCAACGATGTTTTTCCCAGCGCAATCCGCATCACCGCGTCGCTGCGGATCGTCAGCAGGCTTTTGCCGTCTCTTGACGATCTCCGGCAATCGCTTTTATGGAAAGCCTCCGAATTTTCCAGTATACAAAAAATAGGGCGGACGCATCTTCAGGATGCGGTCGTCATGACCCTTGGGGACGAATTTTCGGGCTATGCGCGGCAGGCCGAGTTATCCATAAAACGGCTGGAGGGCATCCAAAAGCGGCTGCTGGAGCTTCCCCTAGGCGGCACTGCCGTCGGCAACGGCGTTAATGCCCATGCGGATTTCGCGCCCCGGGTCATTGAAAGGCTTGCCGAAGATACGGGGCTTGCCTTCCGGGAAGCGGCCGATCACTTCGAGGCCCAGGCGTGCAGGGATACGGAAGTCGAGACCATGGGGGTCATGAAGACGATCGCGGTGAGTCTGTCCAAGATTGCAAACGACATCCGATGGCTTGCCTCCGGCCCCCGCTGCGGCATCGGCGAGATCAACCTTCCGCCCGTTGTTCCCGGTTCCTCCATCATGCCCGGCAAAGTCAACCCGGTCATATGCGAAGCGGTGATTCAGGCAGCGGCCCAGGTTGCGGGAAACGACGCGGCGGTAACACACGGCGGAGCGGGCGGGTATTTCGAAATCAATCTCATGCAGCCCCTGATCGCGGCCAACCTGCTTTCCTCCATCGGCTATCTCTCTGAAAGCGCATCACTATTATCGAGAAGATGCGTTCAAGGCATTACGGCAAACCGGAAAACCTGCATCGGCAATGTTGAAAAAAGCCTGGCGCTCGCAACGGGGCTGGTGCCGCATATCGGCTATGACCGGGCGGCTGGCATCGCGCACAAGGCCTACGAGTTGGATATCAGCATAGAGGAGGCGGCCCTCCGGGAAAAGGTCATGGACCCGGAAGCATTGAAAAAAGCGCTCTACGGCAATAAGTCCGGGTAAATCCGGAAGTTGATATGCCAAAGCGTCTTCACGGCCGGGAGGCAGACTGACCGGCCGGCTCAAAGAACACTGCAAAAAAAGGACAAGACCTATGACAGAAACGCAATCGCAACATCCGGACAGCATAATTAATACAGGGCTTCGGGGCGTCAAGGTGGCCTCGACCCGCATCAGTCATGTGGCGGGAAGCGAGGGAAAGCTGATTTACAGAGGCTATCTCATCGATGATCTGGCTGAAAACGCCACGTTCGAAGAAGTGTGCTACCTGATGCTCTATGAGAAGCTTCCGTCGGTAAGGGAACTCGGGGCGTTTTCAGAGGAGCTTGCCAGGCGGCGGGCAATCGACCCGGAAATGATCGCCGCGCTGAAAACAAGGCCTTCTTCTTCTGCGCCCATGGATATCCTGCAGGCCGGTGTTGCCCTGCTGGCCAACCACCATACGCATCCGGGCCTTCTGACCCGGGGCAATGAACTCGATATCGGCATGACGCTTATCGCCCGGATGCCCACTCTGATGGCGGCTTTTGACCGGATCCGCAACGGGAAAGAACCCATAGCGCTGGATCCGGATCTGGGGCATGCGGCCAATTTCCTGTATATGCTGACCGGGACGGCACCGGACCCGGAGATCGCCCGGATTATGGATATCTGCCTGGTGCTGCATGCGGAGCATTCCCTGAATGCCTCGACCTTCACCGCCCGGCAGATCGCATCGAGCCGGGCGCATATGTTCGCATCCGTCTCCGGGGCCGTGGGTTCCCTTTCCGGGGATCTGCACGGCGGGGCCAATGCCCGGGTCATGGAAATGCTCCTGGAAATAGGGGAACCCGGAGCTGTCGACGACTACATCCGTAAAAAATTCGAATCCGGCGATAAAATCATGGGAATGGGGCATTCCGTGTACCGGACCAAGGACCCGCGGGCCCGTATTCTTCAACCCATGGTGCGGAAAATGGGGGAGCGGACCGGAGAACCCAAGTGGTACGAGATCGCATCCTCCCTGGAAACCAAAGCGCTTGAAGCATTTTCGGAAAAGGGCAAGGTTGATATTCATGCCAATGTCGATTTTTATTCCGGGGCGCTTTATTATCAAATGGGGATTCCTGTCGACATGTTCACCCCGGTGTTCGCAATTTCAAGGATTTCCGGATGGGTGGCCCACGTGATCGAGGAACAGTTTGCCGAGGCGGCGCCCAAGGCCATGCTCTACCGGCCGTCCGCGGATTACGTGGGCGAGTACTGCGGGCCGGAAGAATGCTCCTTTGTTCCCGTGGATAAACGATGACGACTTTGTAAAACGTTCATATCTGCGTCTGCGCGCAATGCCGAAGAATTTCACGTACACCAGGTGCCCTGCATTCTTCGACATTGCGCAAACCTTGATCTTGAACTTTTTATAAACGCATCGGGGCGCGACTTTTTGCAAGTGCGTCAACGCTGAACTGATATAGATCGAAAAGGACAATACCCATGCCGCTATCCCTGGATTCCTTTGGCGTCAGGTCCGAGCTTGAAACGGAAGACGGAAGGTTTTCCTGCTACCTGCTGCCCAGGCTGGCCCGCCGCCTGGACATCGACCTGGCCGGCCTGCCCGTCACCGTGCGAATCCTGCTGGAAAACCAGCTTAGAAACGAGGATGGCCGGCTCGTCACAAAGGCGCATATCGAATCGCTTGCCCGTTGGCGTCCCGATGCGAAAACGAAGGCGGACGTGGCATTTCTGCCGGGACGCGTGCTCATGCAGGACTTTACCGGGGTTCCCTCGGTGGTCGATCTTGCGGCCATGCGTGATGCCATGGCGGATCTGGGCGGCGATCCCGACCGGATCAACCCTCAGATTCCCGTGGAACTGGTCATCGACCATTCCGTCCAGGTCGATCGGTTTGGGACGGCCGGATCCTTTTCTTTCAACGAGGAAATGGAGTTTGCGCGAAACCGTGAGCGCTACGCGTTTTTGAAATGGGGCCGGGAAAACCTGGAAAATTTCAAGGTGGTTCCTCCCGCGACCGGCATCTGTCACCAGGTGAACCTGGAATACCTTGCCCGGGTCGTGGACCATGCGGAAAAAGGGGGCGAACGGCAGCTTTTTCCGGACACCCTGCTGGGGCTCGATTCCCATACCACCATGGTCAACGCACTGGGCGTGCTGGGCTGGGGGGTTGGCGGAATCGAGGCGGAGGCTGTTATGCTGGGGCAGCCATACTACCTGCTGACGCCCGAGGTGATCGGCTTCGAGCTGGCCGGCCGGCTGCCGGATACGGCCACCGCCACGGACCTGGTGCTCACGATTACCCAGATGATGCGCGAAAAAGGCGTAGTGGGCAAATTCATCGAATTTTTCGGCAAAGGACTTTCGTCTTTGGATGTGCCCGACCGGGCCACCATCGCCAATATGACGCCAGAGTTCGGGGCTACCGCAACCTTGTTTCCCGTGGATCGCCGGAGTCTCGACTACCTGTTGCTTACCGGCCGTCCGGCTTCGCATGTGGGTCGTATCGAGGCATATCTGGACCGCCAGGGGCTCCTTTACACGCAGGAAACGCCCCCGCCGCGGTTTTCCGATACAATTCACCTGGATCTTTCAACGGTGGAATGTTCCGTGGCAGGCCCCTTGCGCCCCCACGAACGGGTCGCCCTTTCCCGTCTCAAGGCCGATTTCACAGAAAACTACGAGCATATTTTCGATCATCCCCATTCGTCCGGATCTCGCGTGGAAAGCTGGGAGCACGAGGGGGGCGCGGTGGCCGATACCGTGGGGCTGGCGGAGAAATTCGTTCACCGCAGGGCTTTGGCCGCCCCCGGGGTTCCGGTTAATCGCCCGTATGAGAGTTTTTACCTGGAGCACGGCTCCGTGGTGATCGCTGCCATAACAAGCTGCACGAATACCTCGAATCCCGGGGTGATGCTGGGTGCGGGTCTTCTTGCGAAAAATGCCGTGGACCGGGGGATCGGATCCAGGCCGTGGGTCAAGACCAGCCTGACGCCGGGCTCCAAGGTGGTCGTCGACTATTTGAATGCCGCCAATCTTACGGCCTACCTGGAAGCCCTTGGGTTTCATCTGGTTGCATACGGATGCACCACCTGCATCGGCAACAGCGGCCCCCTCTACGATGACGTGGCCCGGAAGATCGAGGAAAACGGGCTGGTGGCGGCATCGGTACTGAGCGGCAACAGGAACTTCGAAGGCCGTATCAATCCGCTCACGCGGGCCAACTACCTGGCCTCTCCCATGCTGGTGGTCGCCTTCGCCCTGGCCGGCACGGTAAACATCAACATGGAAACCGACCCGCTTCAGCATGATCCCAACAACGAGCCGGTGTACCTTAAAGACATATGGCCAACAGGGGAGCAGATCCGGGAGGCATTGACATGCGTGGAATCCGGAATGTTCCGCAGGCAGTATGCGGCGGTGTTTGAAGGAGACGAAAGGTGGCGGAGTCTGACGACATCGTCGGAAACCCGGTGCAAGTGGGACAGGAAATCGACCTATATCCAGGCCCCGCCTTTTTTCACGGGCATGACGGCAACCTCCCCGGAAATATCCGACATCCGGGGTGCAAGGGTTCTTGCGCTCTTAGGCGATACCATCACCACGGATCATATTTCACCGGCCGGGGCCATACCAACGGAGAGTCCCGCAGGGCGTTGGCTCCTGGAAAACGGGGTGGTGGAAAAGGCATTCAACTCTTACGGATCCCGGCGGGGGAATCACGAGGTGATGGTGCGGGGGACCTTTGCCAACCTGAGGCTGTCCAACCGGCTGGCCGGCGGAAAAAAGGGTGGATGGACCCTCTACCTTCCCGATGAAACCATTATTACCATCTATGATGCCGCAGAAAAATACCGGGAAAACGGTGTCAGCCTGATTGTGATCGCCGGGAAGGCTTATGGGTCGGGAAGTTCCCGGGACTGGGCGGCAAAGGGGACTCTGCTGCTGGGCGTGCGGGCGGTGATTGCCGAGAGCTTCGAGCGGATTCACCGGAGCAACCTGGTCGCCATGGGCATTCTCCCGCTTGCGTTTTCGGACGGGGAAAACGCGGATTTTCTTGGTCTGACCGGCAGGGAGATTTTTACCATCGACCGTTTGGCTGAAACGCTTTCACCGGGGGCTGTTATCACGGTTCGGGCAGAGGGCCGGGACGGAAGCGAGAAGCATTTTTCCGTTGTCGCGCGCATCGATTCGGGCATTGAGTTGGAATATTTCCGGCATGGGGGGATTTTGCAGTATGTGATGAGAAAAATGCTGAAAGAAGGCTGATATCCGGTACCCAAATCCAAATCCAAATCGAAATCGAAAAAATAAGTGCATCAACTCTCTAATTTAACAGGAAAGTTTTTTGATCATGACATATCAAGGGCCGTGGGACGCGGACTATATCGAGGCACAATACGAACGGTGGAAGAAGGACCCGGCCGGGGTTGAAAAAGACTGGCAGGCGTTTTTCCGGGGTTTCGAGCTTGCCATGGTGTCCGGGCCGGGCACGGGCGATGTAGCACGGAAGCAGTCACGTGTGGAGGCCCTGATTTACCGGTATCGTGATATCGGGCATTTGCTTGCGTGCCTCGATCCCCTTGCCGCATGCCCGACGAGCCACCCATTGCTTGAGCCGGATGCTTTCGGGCTCGATTCGGGGGATATGGACCGGGCGTTTTATTTTCGCGGATTTCCCGCCGAAGAACGAACCATGCCCTTATCGGACATCATTGCCCGGCTGAGGCGCGTCTACTGTGGAGATGCGGGCGTGGAGTACATGCATTTGCAGGATCCGGAGGAGCGCGCCTGGCTTCGGGAACGGATGGAGGGGCAAGAGACGCCGGCGGATGCCGAAGAGAAAAAGAGAATTCTGCGGAAGCTGGTGGAGGCTTCCGCGTTCGAGGAGTATATTCACCGAAGGTACTTGGGGCAGAAGCGATTTTCCGCGGAAGGGGCGGAAACCATGATCCCCATGCTCGATTGTGCGGTCCGCCAGGCGGCCGACCATCACGGGTGCGGCCGCATCGTCATGGGAATGGCCCACCGGGGGCGGCTCAACGTCCAGGTCAACGTGCTGAATAAGCCGTATGAGGATATCTTCCGGGCGTTCGAGGACCAGCATGACCCGGAAGCCGATGTAGGCGGTGGCGATGTCAAGTACCATTCGGGGTTTGACGGGATCGTGGAAACCGGCACGGGAAAGCGGGTGTCCGTCATCATGGCGCACAATCCCAGTCACCTGGAGTCCGTTGATCCGGTTATCGCCGGTATGACGCGGGCATACCGTGAAACGGACGAAAGCGGAGGGACCCTCTCCCTGGTTCTGCACGGGGATGCGGCCTTTGCCGGCCAGGGGATCGTGGCCGAAACGCTCAATATGTCGCAGTTGGAAGGCTACGGCGTGGGCGGGACCATACACCTGGTTATCAACAACCAGATCGGGTATACCGCCCTGCCCGATGACCTGCGCTCCACGCGCTACGCCACGGATGTCGCCAAGATGCTCATGGTTCCGATATTCCACGTTCACGGGGAAAGCCCTGAGGCTGCGGTGCGGATCATGAAGCTGGCCGTGGATTATAGGATGCAGTTCGCCAAGGACGTGGTGATTGACCTGGTCTGCTACCGCCGCCACGGTCACAACGAGGGCGACGAGCCGTACTTCACCCAGCCGCTGATGTACGAGCGGATCAAGGACCGGCCCGTGGTGCATGCCCTTTACTATGACCGGCTTCGCGAAGAAGGATCGGCGAATGAAAAGGATTATGAGGCAATGCGCTCGGGCGTGGATGAATGCCTCCGGGAGGCGCACGACAAGGCGGTAAAGGAAAAACCCAAGACTGGGGTGGAAAATCAAACATCGCGGGACAAGGAGCAGGCGGAGGATGTCCCGGCATCCGGGACAGCGGTGGACAGCCGGCGGTTGCGGGATATTGCAAAAACGATCAATACGGTTCCGGAAAATTTTGTACTTCACCGGAAGCTCAAACGGCTTTTCGACGGCCGGCTGGAGGCCGTGGAAACGGGCAAGGGCATTGACTGGGCCAATGCCGAGTCCCTGGCCTTTGCTTCGATCCTGAAGGACAAAACATCGATCCGTCTTTCCGGCCAGGACAGCCGGCGCGGCACGTTCAGTCAGCGCCACGCGGTCGTCTTTGAGGCGAATACGGCGGATACATATGTTCCGGCTGATTCCGTGTCGGCCGGAAACGCCCGGTTCGCACCCATCAATAGCCTTCTGTCCGAAGCCGGTGTTCTGGGGTTCGAATACGGCTATTCCCTGGTGAACCGGAAGGCGCTGACGATCTGGGAGGCCCAGTTCGGCGATTTCGCCAACAACGCCCAAGCTGTCATCGATCTCTACGTGGCTGCCGGGGAATACCGGTGGGGGCGCAAAAGCGCCCTGGTGATGCTGCTTCCCCACGGGTATGAAGGCCAGGGGCCCGATCACTCCAGCGCACGCATCGAGCGGTTTCTACAGCTTGCCGCGGACGGAAACATTCACGTCTGCATTCCCACGACGCCTGCCCAGTATTTCCATCTGCTGCGCCTGCAGGCCGCCCGGGCAGCGACAAAACCCCTGGTGGTGATGACGCCCAAGAGCCTGCTTCGGAATCCCGCCGCCGTATCAAGGATCGAAGATTTTTCTGACGGCGCCTTCCGGGATGTGATCGATGATCCGGAGAGCCCGGGCAGCCCGGAAAAGGTTGTACTCGTTTCCGGAAAGCTCTACTACGAACTGGAACAGGCCCGGGAAGAGAGCGGCCGGGAGGGGATCGTCCTCATCCGCGTCGAGCGGCTCCACCCGTTTCCGGAAACAGCGCTGGAAACAATCAGGGATCGCTATGATGCCTGCGACAACTGGGCCTGGGCACAGGAAGAACCGGAAAACATGGGTGTCTGGCGATATATGGATCCGTTGTTCCATAAGGCTTTCGGCCGTCGCCTGGAATATATCGGCCGGCCTGCCGCCGCCAGTCCGGCCACGGGGTATCACCGCGTGTTTCAGGATGAGCAGACGGCGCTGGTCAGCAGAATCATGGAATAACCGGATAGCGGAAAACGATCTTTTTCCGCAGGGAGGTCTGATGAAAGTCGATATCAAGGTGCCCGAGGTGGGCGAGTCCGTCCGGGAGGCGATTTTAGCCGAATGGCTGAAATCGGACGGGGATGGTGTGGAAAAAGATGAACCCGTGTTTGTCATCGAAACGGATAAGGTGACCCTGGAGGTGCCTTCGCCGGAAAGCGGAATACTTGAAATTCTGATCCGGGAAGGCGAAACCGTTGCGGTAGGCACGGCAGTGGGCAAAATCGATACGGAGGCGGCGGATCAGCCAAAAGGAAAAAAGGAGACTAAAGGGCCTGCGGCGGAAAAACGCCCGGAAGTAAAAAAGGAGGCACCCGAAGATGCCGCCGAAGATTCAGCCGTAGACACCAACGGAGATGCCCGGCAGGCCGATGCCCGGGAATCGGATCTCCCCCCTTCCGTCCGGCGGCTGGCGGCGGAACATGATGTCGATTGGTCGCAGGTGCCGGTAAGCGGAAAAGATGGCCGGATTACCAAGGAAGACGTCATGGGCTATATTCAATCAGAAAAGAAGGCCGGTGCTGAAGATGAAGGCGAAGAAGCAAAGACTTCCGAAGCCAAGTCTTCGCCCCGGGCCGCCGGGGAAGCGGGCGGCCGGGAGGAGACCACGCGAAAACCCATGTCTCCCATCCGGAAAACCATCGCCCGGCATCTGCTGGCGGCAAAGCAGAACACGGCGATGCTCACCACCTTCAACGAGATCGACATGAGCCGGGTCAAGGAGATCAGGGAGCGCTTCAAGGATGCCTTTTACGAAAAGCACGGCGTTCGTTTAGGCTTCATGTCTTTTTTCGTGAAGGCGTCGGTTGCGGCATTGCAGGCGTTTCCGGCGGTCAACGCCAAAATCGACAAAGACGATATCGTCTATCACCACTACCATCACATCGGCATCGCCATCGGCTC
>SL_3KL_010_SEDDRAFT_10005061_pt1 | contig 11873 bp, 9 predicted proteins | sample SodLakKL_010_SED_2_FD_10381 | JGI IMG/M metagenome (IMG submission 10381)
CCAGGAGCTCCCGGACCATCCGCTGGATGGAGCGTCGACCCAGGCGCCCGCCCCGAGCNTTCACCAGGAGGGGGCCACCTTCGCCTGATACCCCGGTCTCGGCCCGACGAGGCAGATACCTCCGNACGGCGACGGCGGCCGCCCGGGTCAGGGGTACGATCCGCTCCTTCCTTCCCTTCCCCAGGACCTTCACCTGATCCCCCACCAGGTCCAGGTGGGGCAGATCCAGGGTGTGGAGCTCCCCCAGCCGGAGACCGCTCCCGTAGAGGAGCTCCAGGGCAGCCAGGAGGCGGGTCCCCTGAAGGGTGTTCTCGCCAGCCCGGGTCTCGGCCAGATCGAAGAGGGCCTTCACCCCCTGGGCCCGGATGTAGACCGGGAGGTTGTGCTCCTTCCGAGGCGCCCGGATGGACCGGGCCGGGTTCCCCTCCAGGATCTCCTCCCGGTGAAGATACCGGAAGAACCCTCGGGCGGCGGCCAGCTTCCGGGCCAGGGTGGAACGGGCCAGATCCCGGCGACGCCCCCACCCCAGGAAGCTCCGGAGGGTGAGGCGGTCCACGTGGGACCAGGCCCAGTCGGGGGTGCCGTAGTAGCTGGTGAGGAACTCCTCCAGGTCGGCCAGGTCCCGGCGATAGGCCGCCACCGTGTGGGGCGAGAGCTGACGCTCGTCGGCCAGGTGGCGAAGGTAGTCCCGGACCTCCAGGGTGGCGGGGGCGGACACGATGACGCCCTAGCCTGGGGAGGTCGGTGACGAATGAGTGACCGGCTCCATCCCCGCTCCGGCCATCCATTCCAGAAACTCACGGGTGGCCCGCTCTCCCAGCATGGCCCGCTTCTCCCGCTTGTCTCGGATCCGCGTCTCCAGCGGATCCACCAGCCCCCAGTTGGAGTTCATGGGCTGAAAATGCTCCGGGTCGGCCTCCCGGAGATACCGGTAGAGAGCCCCCAGCATGGTGGTGGGCGGCGGCAGGATGGGCTCCTCCCCCCGGATCACCCGATCCAGGTTGATCCCGGCCAGGATCCCAGACGACGCCGATTCGGTGTAGCCTTCCACCCCGGTGAGCTGCCCGGCAAAGATGAGGTCCGGGCGATGGGGGAGTGCCCCGTGGGGGCTGAGCCGGCTGGGGAAGTTCAGGTACGCGTTCCGGTGGATGGAGCCAAAGCGGAGGAATTCGGCCTCCTCCAACCCGGGGATCATGCGAAAGACCCGCTTCTGCTCACCGAGCTTCAGGCGGGTCTGGAACCCGACCAGGTTCCACATCTGCCCGGCCCGGTCCTCCCGTCGAAGCTGGACCACGGCATGGGGCCGCTCCCCGGTCCGGGGATCCGTGAGTCCCACCGGTTTCATGGGACCGAAGCGGAGGGTTTCCGGACCCCGCTCCACCATGACCTCAATGGGCAGACACCCTTCAAAGTAGGGGACGCCCTCCCACTCGGGGCTCTGATGGACATCGGCATCGGAGACGGCGTCGATGAACGCCTGGTACTCGGCCTCCGTCATGGGACAGTTCAGGTAGTCGGCATCCTGGCTCCAACGNCCCTGGGCGAAAACCACGTCGTCGTCCAGGGAATCCCGGTCCACGATGGGGGCGATGGCATCGAAGAAGGCCAACCCCTCGTCTCCCAGCTCCCGGCGGATGGCCACCGAGAGAGCGTCGGAGGTGAGGGGGCCGGTGGCGATGATGGCCGGGCCCTGGGGGAGAGCTGTCGCCTCCTTCCGGACCAGTTGGATGTTCGGATGGGCCTCCACGGCCTCCGTCATGGCCTGGCCGAAGAGTGTTCGGTCCACCGCCAGGGCGGCTCCGGCCGGAACCCGGGCCCGGCGAGCCGCCTGGAGGAGGACCGAGCCCAGGAACTGCATCTCCTGCTTCAGGGCCCCGTGGGCGTTGGCCGGGTCCTCACTCTTGAAGGAGTTGGTGCAGACCAGCTCTCCCAACCGATCCGTCTGGTGGGCCGGTGTGGCCTGGACCGGTCGCATCTCCACCAGGCGGACGGGATGGCCCCGCTTGGCCAGTTGGAGGGCCGCCTCGCACCCGGCCAACCCGCCGCCGACCACGGTGACCGGAGCATCCCCACTCCCGTCCGGGGTGTTTNNTCCCCCATCCAGGGTAGATGGCGACACGGCCCCCTGGGCCCGGGTCGTGTCAGTCACCAGAGCTCTTTCCCTTGGCCGAGGCGGCCTTCCCGCCCCCCTTGGTCCCGCCTGTCTTCTTGCCACTCGCCTTCTTGGTCCCTCCCTTCTTTCCACTCTTCTTCTTTCCGCTCCCCTTCTTCCGCCCCCGTCGACTCCGGGGGCGCTTCCCGGACCGCTCCAGGAGCTCGATGGCGCTCTCCAGGTCCAGGGCGTCGGGGTCGTCACCCTTCTTCAGGCTGGCGTTCAGGTCGCCGTCGGTCACATAGGGGCCGTACCGGCCGTCCCGGAGTTCCACGGTCCGCCCGGTGTCCGGGTGCTTCCCGAACTCCTTGATGACGGCAGGTCCAGGTTTCTGCTTCAGGAGTTCCAGCGCCTCCTCCAGGGTGACCTGGAAGATCTTCTGGAAGGAGCCCAGGTTCCGGTACTCTCGCTCCCGGTTCACGTAGGGGCCGTAGCGACCCAGACCGGCCACCACCGGCTTGCCTGTGTCCGGATCCTTCCCCAGCTCCCGGGGCAGGGAGAGGAGCTTCAGGGCCAGCTCCAGCTCCACCTCCTCGGGCTTGACGCCTTTGGGAAGGGAGGCCCGGGGCGGCTTGGAACCCTCTTCCTTCTCGCCCAATTGGACGTAGGGGCCATAGGGGCCGCTCTTCAGATAGACGGGCTTGCCTGAATCGGGATCGCTGCCCAGTTCCTGGTCGTCAGCCAGCTCACCGGGCCCGTCCATGGAGCGGGTGCTCTTGCACTCGGGGTAGGCGGAACAGCCCAGGAAGCGCCCGAACTTGTTCCACTTCACCAGCATGGGGCTCCCGCACTTCTCGCAGGTCTCCCCCTCGGCGGCCAGGATCTCCCGGACGATCTCGTCGGACTCGGCCTTCCCTTTCTGGAGCCGGTCCTGGAAGGGGGGATAGAACTCCTTCAGGAGCTCTCGCCAGTTCACTTCTCCCTCCTCCACCTTGTCGAGCTCCCCCTCCATCCGGGAGGTGAACGCCACGTCGAAGAGGTTGGGGAAGACCCGGATCAGGAGCTTGGAGACGGTGTCGCCCAGGGCCGTGGGGACGAATCGCCGTTCCTCCATCTCCACGTAGTCCCGGTCCAGGATCTTGGAGATGATGTCGGCGTAGGTGGAGGGCCGGCCGATCCCCAGCTTCTCCAGCTCTTTCACCAGCGATGCCTCGGAGAAGCGAGCCGGGGGCTGGGTGAAGTGCTGTTTGGGCTCCAGCTCCTTCAGCTCGGCCTCCTCTCCCTCGTTCAGCTCCGGAAGGGGGTCCAGGTCGTCCAGGCGCCGGTGGTCTCCGGCTTCCGTGGCCTCCCGGTACAGACGGGTGAAGCCGTCGAACTTCACCACCGAGCCGGTAGCCCGGAAGGTGAAGGTCCGGCCGTCGTTGCCCGGAAGCTGGAAGTCCACCGTGGTGGTATCGTAGACGGTGGGCGACATCTGACTGGCCACGAAGCGGAGCCAGATGACCTCGTAGAGGCGAGCCTGGTCCCGCTCCAGATACTTCTTGGCCTCATCAGGGTGGAGGTGGGGGTCGGTGGGCCGGATGGCTTCGTGGGCCTCCTGGGCCCCCTTGGACTTCTTCCCACCCCAGAGGCGCGGGCCCGACGGGGTGTAGCGCTCCCCGAACTCCCGCTTCACCCAGCTCTGGGCTCCGGCGGCGGCCTGACCCGAAACCCGGGTGGAGTCCGTCCGCATGTAGGTGATGAGCCCCACCGTGCCCCGGGAGCCGATCTCCTGACCCTCGTAGAGGCGTTGGGCGTTGGACATGGTGCGCCGGGCCGAGAAGCGGAGGCGCTTGGCCGCCTCCTGCTGGAGGGTGGAGGTGGTGAAAGGAGCCGGTGGGTTCTTCCGCCGCTCCCGTCGCCTTACCGAGGTGGCCTGGAAGGGGACGTCCTCCACCGACGCCAGAACGCCCTTGGTGGTGGCCTCGTCCGGGAGTTTGAAGGACTCGCCCTCGATCTTGTGGAGCTTGGCTTCGAAGGGCTGGTCGTCTCGGAGGAGGTGGGCGGTGATGGACCAGTACTCCTCGGGCTCGAAGCGGGAGATCTCGTCTTCCCGCTCACAGATGAGTCGAAGGGCCACGGTCTGGACCCGGCCCGCCGAGAGCCCGGGGCGGATGGGTTTCCAGAGGAAGGGCGAGACCTGGTAGCCCACCAGGCGATCCAGGATCCGGCGGGCCTGCTGGGCCTCCACCTTCTTCATGTCCAGATCACCGGGTGTCTCCAACGCCGCCTTGACGGCCCGCTTCGTGATCTCCCGGAATTCCACCCGCTGGAACCGCTCCGGTGACTTCTCCAGCCCCAACTGCTCGGCCACGTGATAGGCGATGGCCTCTCCCTCCCGGTCCGGGTCGGTGGCCAGGATGACCGAGTCCACATCCTTCGCCTTCTTCTTCAGCTCAGTGAGGACCTTCCCCTTCCCCCGGATGGTGACGTACTTGGGCTCGAAATCGCCCTCCACGTCCACCCCCAGGTCCTTCTTGGGCAGATCGCGGACGTGACCCACCGAGGCCGCCACCTTGAAGCGGGGACCCAGGTATCTGCCGATGGTCCGGGCCTTGGCCGGCGACTCCACGATGACCAGGTGACGTCCGTTCGATCCGTTTGCCTTCGCCATAACGTTCCGTGTTCTCTGCTGTGTTCAGGTGGTCTCGGACTCTGCCAGGAGTCGAGACCGGAGTTCCCGGGCCAGGGAGTCCGGGGATCGATCGTCGGCCCGGAGTTGCCAGTGGGCCTTCCTGTAGAAGGGTTCCCTGCGGGCCAGGAGTTCCCTGGCCGCCTCCAGTGGATCCTCAACCTCCAGAAGGGGCCGGCGGGTCCAACTGGCCTCAGCCCGGGCCACCGCCGTCTCCGCCGATACCACGAGCCAGATGGCCAGGGTCCCCGCCCCCAGCTCCGACATCCGGTCCGGAAAGCAGGGCCAACCCCCGCCGGAAGCGATAACCGCCTGCTCCTCCCGAAGGAGACGGCAGGCGGTGCGATGCTCCAACTCCCGGAAGCGGGTTTCCCCGTCCTCGTCAAAGATCCGGGCGACCTTCCGACCGGTCTCCCGCTCGATCTCCCGGTCCATGTCCAGGAAGCGCCATCCCAGGAGCCGGGCCAACCGGCGACCTACGGCACTCTTCCCACTGCCCATGAATCCAACCAGTAGGATCCGCTCCAGATCGCTGGATCCGGGACGAAGGCGGAAGGGGCGCAGCCCTGGCTGACGGGCCGGTGGAGGGGTCGAACTCAGCGCTCCCCCCAGCCGCGTTCGGAAAGGTACGACAGGTAGCCATCGAAGTTCCGGCGGATCTCCGCCACCGAGTCGCCGCCGAACTTCTCCAGGAAGGCGTCGGCCAGGACCAGCGCCACCATGGCCTCCCCCACCACGGCGGCAGCGGGAACGGCGCAGACGTCGCTCCGCTCGGTGGCCGCCTCCCGGGTGCTCCCGTCCCGGAGGTCCACCGAGGGTAGACGCCGTTTCAGAAGGGTGGAGATGGGCTTCATGGCCCCCCGAATGACCAGGGGTTCGCCGGTGGTGACCCCCCCTTCCAGTCCGCCGGCACCATTGGAGGAACGGACGAACCCACCGGCCCGGGTCTCCTCGTCGTCCCGGACGATGGGGTCGTGGACCTGGGATCCCTCCCGCCGAGCACCTTCGAAGCCCAGTCCGATCTCCACCCCCTTGATGGCCTGGATGGACATGAGGGCAGCGGCGAACCGCCCGTCCAGCTTCCGGTCCCAGGCGATGTGGCTGCCCAGCCCCACCGGGATCCCGGTGGCCACTACCTCGAAGACCCCGCCCAGGGTGTCACCATCCTCCCGGGCCTGGTCGATGGCCGCAATCATCTCCTGGGCGGCCTCCGAATCCAGGGTCCGGACCGGCGAGGCGTCGGTGACCTGGTTCAGATCCTCAGGGAGGGTCTCAGGGGACCGGGCCTTCACCTGGCCTATGGAACGGACGAAGCTCCCCACCTGGATCCCGAACTGAGCCAGAAGCCGCTTGGCTACGGCACCGCAGGCGACCCGGGCCGCCGTCTCCCGTGCGCTGGCCCGCTCCAGGATGTCCCGGGTGTCTCGGCGGGCATACTTGAGGACGCCGACCAGGTCGGCGTGGCCCGGACGGGGCAGATACATGGGCCGGAGGGCCTTGGGGTTCTCGTCCTCCGCCGGCGGGAGATGGCTCATGGCCGTGGTCCAGTTCTCCCAGTCCCGATTCCAGATGATCATACTCAGAGGGGAGCCCAGGGTCTCGCCCAGCCGGACGCCGCTCAGGAGCTCGGCCCGGTCCGACTCGATCTGCATGCGCCGGCCGCGGCCGTACCCTCCCTGCCGCCGGGCCAGCTCCGGGTCCACATCCCGCTCCATCTGGAGGGAGAGGCCTGCCGGAAGACCTTCCATGAGGGCCGTCAGGCCCTTCCCATGGGACTCACCGGCAGTGTGGAAGCTCAGGACGCGCAGATAGGACATGGCCGACCCCTCGACGGATCAGGTTGTGGTGGAGGGGTGAAACCTGACGCCCGGTCCGGAGCATGTCCAGACCGGGCGTCCGTTGTCATGACGGTCATCTGCCGAAACACACGCGCCGGAAAGGGTGGAGGCGGGCCTCCGTGAGCACGCCGGCGTCCGTGGCAGACGACCGAGGGCGGCAGACGACCGGGGCGTGGGTGGCGGTTGGCCGGGACGTCAGCGGCGGGTGATCTGGGGGGTCACCAGGATGATGAGATCCTGCTGGGTCCGGGATTCCGAGGTGTACCGGAAGGCCCGGCCCAGGTAGGGGATGCTCTGGAGGATGGGGATCCCCACCCGGGTCTCATCCACCTCGGTGACGGTCAGGCCACCGATGACCACCGTCTCCCCGTCTTCCACCAGGACCTGGGTCTGGGCTTCCTGGGTGTTGAAGCGGTAGCCCAGCTCGATTCCCACCTCCTCGACGCCGGAGCGTTCGGCCCGGAGATCCATGAAGATGAGATCGCCGGCGGTGACCGTGGGGGTCACCTCCAGGATGATCCCCGTCTCCACGAACTCGATCTGGGGAGCGCCGATGAAGAGCCCGCCATCGTCCTGCTGCTGCTGCTGGACCCCCCGGACCGGCGTCCGCTCACCCACCTGGATCCGAGCGGGACGGTTGTCCAGGACCTTCACCTGTGGGGCGGCCTGGATGTCGGAGAGCTGGACCGACTCCAGGGCTTCCACGAAGGAGAGGAGGGTCATCCGCCCCATGACGATGGAGGTGAGGAACTGGAGGCTGGGCTGGGCCACCCGCTCCCGGGCATTACCCAGGGCGGCGATGGAGTTGCCTCGAAGGGAGACCACATTGGTACCCTCGTCCACCACCTCATCGATGTTCCCATCTCCGTCCAGGTCGATCCCTCCCGGGGTCAGGAGGTTGAGCTGGTTCCCCTGGGTGTCCTTCAGATCGTAGACCACACCGAACTCGGCCAGATCCGTCCGGTTCACGAAGATGATCTTGGCGGCGATGGAGATCTCCGGCGTCTCCAGGTCCAGCCCCTCCAGAAGCTCTTCCACGGCCTCCAGAACCCCAGGCACGTCAGTGACCACCAGGGAGTTGGTGGAGGCGTTCACCGAGAGGCGGCCTCGGCTGCTCAGAAGGCTCTCGATGGAGCCCTGCAGGTCCGAGGCGCTCCCGTAGTTCACCCGGAAGGGCCGGGTGACGAGCTGCTCCACCTCCGTCCGTTCCGTCAGGTCCTGGAGGCGGTCCACCCGGATGATCCCTGAATCGTACTCCCGGGCCGCCAGACCGTGGGACTCCAGGATGGTCTGAAGCGCCACGTCCCAGGGCTGGTCCCGGATGTCGGCACTCACTGCTCCGGTCACCCCGGAGCCTGGCACGATGGAACGGCCTGAGAACTCGGCGAAGGTGAAAAGGACGTCCCGCATGGGGGTGTCGGTGAAGGAGACGGTGATCCTCCGAGAGAACTCGTCGGAGGCGATCCCGCTCCAGCCGGCCGGGCGCCTGCGAGCCTCGGCCGGGGCCGCTCGCTCCGCCAGAGCTCCCCCATTCCCCGCCGTGGGAGAGGTCACCTGAGTGGGCGCCTGGGAGGGGGATGATGCCTCCACCGACCAGGGCTGGAAGGTGTCCGTGCGGGTGTCCAGGGTGACCCGGACGAATCCGTCGCCATGGATCACGCTATGACCCACCGGTTCCTCCAGCTCCAGGACCACCCGCACGACTTCGGCGTCGTACTGGGAGGCCCGAACGCTCCGGACCCCGCCTCGATCCACGGCCGGGAAGCCGTCGCCGTCGCCGGTGAAGCGGGCGCCCATGAGGTCCACCACCAGCCGGTGGGGTCCTTCCATGGTGAAGTCCCGGGTTTCCACGGCACCTTCCACCCCGATGAGCAACTCGGTCCGCTCAGGTGCGGGAAGGAGCTGGATCCCGGTGACGACCCCCGACACCTCCGGTGAGGGGGCTCCGGGCAATGGAGACGCCACGGCCACCAAGAGGGCCAGCGCCAAGGCCTGTGAGGCGATGAAACGTAACATCAGTTTCCTCCATTCCCGTTCAAGTCCAGTACATCGCCGGCACGATTGCCGGAGTACCATCCCTCACCACCGCCGGTATCAGTCCCCATCTTCCTCGCCATCCTCTTCCTCATCTCCGTCGCCGTCCCCGTCGTCATCATCATCATCCGGATCAGGCGGCGGTGGGTCCGTACCCGGGTCTCCGGCCGCTTCCGGCGCCGTCCGTTGTAGCCGCATGGTGACCCGTTCCCGGAGGCCGAATTCCTCTACCTCCACATCCATCTCCCGGGGCCGGATCTCCAGGACCCGGATATTCCCCAGGGTCTGGCCTACCCGAAGCCGCTGGGTGGCGGCCCCTGGCTCCGTGGTACCAGCCACGCCCACCAGGGCCACCGAACCGCCAGGCTCGGAGGAGACGATGACCCCCAGGAGGCGAAGCTCCTCGAATCGGGGCCCGGCGTCACTCACCCCGGTGAGGGGGCGAAACGGATTCCGGCGGACGTGAGAGGGATAGTTGAACACCTCCCGCTCGAAGACGAGTTGAACCGTGTCCGGATCCTCAGGAAGGGGAGCCTGGGGGTCGGGCGCGTCCTGTCGGGCGTCCAATCCCAGGGGAACGAGCACCAGGAGAGCGAGGAGAGGGAGGATCCGGATGATCATTGGTCGTCCTCCTGGTCCTGGCTGTCACTCATGTCGTGACCGCCGTCGCCTTCCTGTTCCTCCAGGCCACCGTCGCCGTTGTCCAACTCCAGCTCCAACTCGGACTCATCCAGCTCCAGGTCGAACTGGGACACCCCATTGGGGATCACGTACGTCTCAATCCGGAAGCGGGCGACCACCGGGTTCTCCACCTCGGCACGAGGATTGGGGCCGGTGTGCTGCTCCACCTCCACGTCCATGGGCGTGATGATCCGGGGCAGAGAGGCAACCGCCGTCAGGAAGCGGCCGATGTCGTGGTACTCGCCCACCGCCGCCAACTCGTAGCTCTGGCGATCATAGAACTCGCCGGGGGCGCTGGGTTCAGGGCGGAGGGACCCCAGGTCGATTCGGCTCCTGCGCGCTTCGGTGGCGATGGAGTTGAGTAGGGCCGGAACCTCTTCAGTCTCGGGGATGAGCTCCTCCAGCCGCTGGACGTGCCGCTGGTAGATGGCCAGCCGCTCCTCCAGCTCGACTCCGCCCCGGGCCGCCACGACCTGAGCCCGCCGGTTCTGGTCCTCCACCTGCTCCAGGCGAGCCTGCAACCCCTCGATCTCCATGACCCGGGGGTTATACCAGTAGTCGTAGAAGGCCCACATCCCGGCCAGAGCCAGGAAGCCCACGAGGAGGGCAATCTGCTTGTGGCGTTCCTGCGGAAGAAGGGCCATGACTCAGTTCTCCTCCCTGGCCGACACCGTGACTGAGCCGCCGAAGAGTGACTCGGTCTGGATCAGATCGCTGGGTGGTTCCCGGTACTCGGCCTCCAGGGCGAAGTCGTAGACCATCCGCTGAGCGCCTCCACCTACGGAAACCACCACCTGGTCCGAACTGATGAGGCGGGTGCCCCGGATGAAGACCGACGCTTCCACCGCCTCCATGAAGGAGGTGAGAGCAAAGTAGGTCCCAGCCCGGCCCTCGATGCGGAAGGCCAGGGGGTCGCCAGGCGACACCTGCTGGATCCGGGTGAGCCAGGTGTAGTCGGGAAGGGCCCGAGCCACCTCGTCCATGATGTGGGGCCAGACGTAGCGGGCCCCGTCGATCTGCTGGATGATGTCCACCCGTCGAGCAATGGAATCGCCCTGGGCCCGGAGACGCTCGGAACGCTCGATGACGTCAGCCAACCGAGCCGAGTCCCGAACGGNGGCCTCGATCTGGACCTCCAGNTCCTCGGCCTCTCCGGCCACNGANGCGAAGAGCCAGCCCAAGGTGATGAGGGCCACGATCACGAGCCCGCCGGCCACCAGGACCCATCGGTCCCCCGGGAGTCCGCCCACACTGGGCATGGAGAAAGAACGGCGCTTCCGCTTCCGGCTGCGCTTCTTCTTCCCACCACCAGGGATGAGGTTGACCTCGATCAAACCGGCCTCCAGGGAACAATCATGGCTTCCGGAGCGCGAGCCCCAGTGGGAGTTGAAGCATAGGAGCCGTCTCGTCCAGGTTCAGCCCTGTAGCCGCATCTGGACGTACCGGGATCCGTTGGAAGGGATTGGCCACCTCGGTCTCGATCCCCATCCGGCGGCCCAGGGTCTCAGCCAATCCGGGGATCCGGGCACCGCCCCCGCTCAGGAAGATCCGCCCCAGGCTCTCCCCCGCGTCCCGGGTCATGAGGAATGCCGCCGCCCGCTCCACACCGACGGCGACCTCCTCCACGCCCCGCTCAACGAAGATCTGGAGATCGTCCATGGGATTTCTTCCCTGGACCACCTCTTCCGCCTCCTCAGCAGTGAGCCCCCGCTCCCGCTGCAGATCCTCTCGAATTCGCCGGGAGCCGAAGGGGATGTCCCGGGTCAGGATGGGAACCCCATCCACCAGGAGGTTCACGTTGGTCATTTCGTGGCCCACATTCACCAGAGCTACCACGCCCTGGGACACCTCTGGATGATTGAACTCGAAGGCATTGTGGAGAGCGAAGGCATCCACGTCCAGAACCCTGGGGGTCACCCCGGCGTCGGAGAGGAGGGCCAGCTTGTCCTGGACCAGGTCCCGCTTGGCCGCCACCAGAAGGACATCCATCTTGGGGTCGGTTCCCTCTGGATCCAGAATCTGAAAATCCAGCTCCACACTCTGGATGTCAAAGGGGACGTGGCGCTCGGCCTCGAAGGGGAGGACCTGGCGGGCATCGTCCTCCTCCATCCGGTCCATGGAGATCTTCTTGATGATGACGTCGTGGCCTCCGATGGCTGTGACGACCCCGTTCCCCTTGACCTGTGCCTCTTCCATGAGGGCCCGGACCGTCTCGGCCACGAGCCCGGGATCCATGACCTCACCTTCCACGATGGCGTCGGGAAGGAGGGGACGGACGGCCACACGGGTCACCTCGGGCTGGTCGCCGGAATGATCCACCTGAACCAGCTTCACGAAGCCGCTCCCGATGTCCAGGCCAACCGAGCTTTTGCTGCGGCCGAATAGGGCCATGGTATGTTCTCCGGGGGCAGAAACAGATTTTTCCTATCCGACCGACTTCACCTTACCACGTTCTTCGAAGGACTGTCAAGCAATTTGCGCCAAATGTTTCCCTGACTCACGGCTCCGGACCCTCCTCCCCATTCAACGTCCTCAGAACGCTGAGGCAGAGAGGTCT
>SL_3KL_010_SEDDRAFT_10005062_pt1 | contig 11872 bp, 11 predicted proteins | sample SodLakKL_010_SED_2_FD_10381 | JGI IMG/M metagenome (IMG submission 10381)
CCTGAAATGAAATCTAAAGCTGAACTGTCAACCTTTATAAGCCTCAGAAGCATAGTTTCAAACATTGAACGTATAGCAGATAATGCAACAAATATTGCAGAAGCAGCTATCTTTGCTATTGAAGGAAGAGATGTGAGGCATAAGAAGATTAATACGATTGAGAGAAGGTAATAGGTTTTTAAGGTATGGAGCATAGGGCATAGGGCAGAGAGAACTTAGTGAACTAAGAGAACTGAGAGAAATGTAATCGGTAATCAGTGATCAGTATTCGGTAATATTCGTAATTCGTTAATTCGTGAAAAATTCGTTATTCGATACAATAATAGATTCGTTACGCAATACAAAACAACCTTAGTAATGAAAGGATACAAAATACTTGTAGTTGATGATGAGCAGGATTTGTGCGAGATTTTGAAGTTCAATCTCGAGAATGAAGGATTTGCCGTAGATGTTGCTTATTCGGCCGAGGAAGCTATAAACCTCAAGCTTAATAAGTACGACCTTTTATTACTTGATGTTATGATGGGCAAGATGTCAGGTTTCAGATTGGCAGAAAAGATCAGAAAAGAAAGAAAGCTTTCAGTTCCCATTATCTTTCTTACCGCCAAGGACACCGACAATGATGCATTAACAGGTTTTAGCCTTGGTGCCGATGATTATATTTCAAAACCGTTTTCTGTAAGGCAAGTGATAGCAAGAGTCAAAGCGGTTTTAAACAGAACCAAATCAACAGGCAGAACTGAGGAAAATATCGTAATTGAGAAAATGCTGATAGATGTAAACAGTAAACAGGTAATAATCGGGAATAAGCAGGTTAACCTTACCAAAAAAGAATTTGAAATATTATTACTTCTTGTGGAGAGCCAGGAAAGGGTTTTTTCACGTGAGGAGATAATGGATTATGTTTGGAAAGATGATGTAATTGTTGGCGACAGAACTGTAGATGTTAATATTACACGCATACGAAAGAAACTTGGAAGTTACGGACAGGCCCTGGTAAACAGGTCTGGGTACGGGTATTGTTTCGATTCGCATAAAATAATTTAAAATTTAAATCATACTATGATAGGAAAGACAACTTACAGGCGAAAATTATTTATATACTTTTTTGTAGTTTTTATTGTGTTTACAGCTGCTATAGCGGCTTTTCAATACAACCGCGAAAAACAGTACAAGGCACAAGAGCTTGAGAGTATATTAAACAGTTATACTGATATTGTGTACAGTTTTATTATGCACCACAACATTTATAATGATACGCAATTTTCAAAGCTCGACTCTATAGTTAAGATACTTCCCCGAAGTGATATTCGCCTTACTGTTATCGATTACAATGGAGAGGTCTTGTATGACAGTTTTTATCAAAATTATTGGGAAATGGATAACCACCAGTGCAGACCGGAAGTACAAGAGGCTCTTTTTCAAGAAAAAGGTGCAAATATTAGATTGTCGGAATCAACAAACCAGGACTTTTATTACTATGCTAAGCTTTATGATAAAATTTTTGTCAGAGCAGCAGTGGTCTATAGTATTAGTGTCAGAGAATTTTTGCAGGCAGAAATCGTATTTATATATTTTATTGTTTTTGTTTTTCTGATAACTACAGGTGTTTTGCTTTATGTTTCTGATAAAGTAGGTAAGTCGATATTAAAATTGAAGGATTTTGCTGTAAAGGCAGGCAGAAACGAAATGATTGATAAACAGGTAAAATTTCCGGAAAATGAACTGGGAACAATAGGCAATCAGATTATCAACATTTATAATAATCTGAAAAGGACTAACAAAGAACTGAGTAACGAAAAGGAAAAGCTCATACACCATTTGCAAATGGTACAGGAAGGTATAGCTATCTTCTCAAAAAATGATGAAAAGATACTTGCTAACAATCACTTCATTCAGTATTTGAACCTAATATCAGACATACCTGCAATCAATGCTGACCATTTTCTGGCAGTGAAAGAGTTTAAGCCTATAAAAGATTTTATTAAAACACATACAAAAGAAACAGAAATCTCTTATGCTAAAACTCCGCCCGCAAAAAAGCTGTCATTAGAAAAGAATAAAAGATATTTTGAAATACAATGTATTATTTTCCAGGATAAGAGTTATGAAGTTTCAATTAATGATGTTACCAGGGCAGAAAAGAGAAAGATCTTAAAACAACAAATGACATCAAATATAGCCCATGAACTTAGAACGCCCGTAAGTTCAATAAAAGGTTATCTCGAAACATTGTTGGGAAACCAGGAAGTTGCTCCTGAAAAGCAAAAGTATTTTATAGAAAAGGCAGCCATTCAAACCGAAAGGCTTTCAGAATTGATACATGATATTTCTATGCTGACAAAGATTGAGGAGTCTGCCGATTTGTTTGAGATCGAAAAAGTAAACATACATTCTGTAATCAATGACGTTATAGAAAACCTGCAATCAAGCATTGAAACTGCGAATGCTACGGTTGAATTCAATGTTAAAAAAGAGACTAAGGTTAATGGGAATAAAGCCCTTATTTATTCAATATTCCAGAATCTTATGGAAAATTCCCTGAAATATGCCGGTGAAAAGCCAACAATATCTATTGATGAATATTTGGTAGATGACAACTACGTTTATTTTTCATTTTCCGATAACGGTGTAGGTATTGCAGAAGAGCATCAGTCACGTGTGTTTGAGAGGTTTTACAGGGTTGACAAAGGCAGGGCACGTACCAATGGAGGCACAGGATTAGGTTTGGCAATTGTCAAAAATGCTGTACAGTTTCACAAAGGAAACATTTCCGCTAAAACACGTAAAGGGGGAGGAGCGGAGTTTTTGTTTTCATTTAAACGTTAACTGTTTTCAACGAAATCCTTAAATAAAAGTTTTCCTTTTATCATCCAGGAAACTCCGAAAGCGATCAACCCTATCCATTCAATCCAAAATATAGCATTATATGGGGTCAGTGCGCTTTCTATTGATGGAATGGTGCGAATAAGCGCAATAGAAGCAACCGTAAGCATTAATATTATACCGCAAGCCCTGAATATTTTATTTCTTAATATTTTTCGCTTTCGTTTATGTTTTTCTCCCTTGGTGAAAAGAAAAAATGATATATATGCAAGAGTTGTAAATAATAATACTGCAGAGCCATAATGAATATATACCCTTATGTTGCAGTGGTCCAAATAATAAACAGTGCATGCAGGGTCCTGATTTTGTGTAGTGGGAAAAAGGGCAGCGCAAATTACAAAAATACCCGCCAGCGTTGTTGCAATGTTATCTTTAGGCGTATATCCACGGTAGGAAATCAGAAAAATCGCTATGGCAAATAATACCCCAACATACACATCGCGCATTGTTGTATAGTAGTAATGGCTTATAGATTCCTGAATATTAGTACATCCACCGACAATATACACACCCAACACCAGTATTACAGGCAAAGAAACACCAAGTATCCCTACAATCTTTCGTAATGCAAGAAATGAAATAATAAGAGGGTAGGGGCTCTTTTTCTGTTTAAATATATTATTTAGCCATTGCATAATTTTGCATTTTATTTAAAATAAAAAGGTAACATGTCAGGTGCTGATCGCAGCGTCATTATAGACTCCAAGCGTCATTATAGACTCCAATCATACCTGCCGCTTTCCATTTTCTAAATGTATATAAACTCTTATGCTTTCAAATTTTGCAAATTTGTTGTGAAAGATACAAATTTTTGTTCAGGACTGGAAGGCCTTTATTACTTGGGGTTCTATTTGTTGACTAAACCTTTTTCAAGAGAAGGCTTTTTTAAAATATCTTTATCTGTAGTTTACCCATCAGGCAGCAACATTTCAACGATTATAATGTCCAGCAACTAATTCTCATACATTATGTGTTTAGACTAAATAAGTGGCAGAGCAAATGATGTGTCTATATGTTAATGTTTGTGCCTTTATTCAATGAGTTGAATCTCTCAACTTCTTTCTCTAAAAAATAACTGATTATTGTTCTGATGGCTACAATGCTTGCTAGTATTGCTATCTCTTCAAAAGTAGGATGTATTACAGTAGCAATTATATCTGCCGCAATTAAAAACTCCAGTGCAAGCAACAAATATGATGCAAACAGATGCCTGATAGATTCGCGTTCGCGGTAAACAGACTTCTTTTTAAGCCTGCTAAACTCCAGCTGTAATAGCCTAAGCACTGTTAATATTACACCCCATGCAATTATTACCACGCCAATGCTGCCTATAGTAATATAGAGGATTTCATAAAATTCGGATAATCTAAGTTCCATAGTACTGTTTTTTTTGTTGTGGGTGATTGGAAGTTTTAATCACCTTTATTGTCATATCTTCAATGGTTTCAGTTTCAATAAAAACTAGATGGCCGAAGGTGGATTTGGCTGGTTAAACGGCCAACGGCTTTCTCACTCGCTCCGTCATCATAAACATCTGCTGTATCAATAAAATTTATACCATTATCTGCCGCCATGTTCAATATATTTTCAGCATTCTTATGATCGAAACTTTTGCCCCATCCTCCTCCGACTTGCCAGGTACCCAATGCTATCTCAGAAATTTTGTATCCTGTTTTTCCTAGTAAACGCTTTTCCATATTTTTTGGTTTAATTGGTTGATAAAATATTCATTATTAAAGAAAACAAATAATAGCCGTTCAATTTGGCTAAGATACTCTTTGAATACTATCCAAAACCTGTTAGATTCAATCAGTAAAAAAAGCTGGCCTTTCTTCAATTATATTTCCTTTAAAGATAACTTTGTAAATACATTAAACCCTAATATAATTGTTTTAGGCATTTTTCACATCTCTTGAAAGTTCAGTAGGAGGGTAGTTAAAAATAGAAACACCATATTTGCCGAGTAATTCTGAATATGTTGTTTTAGAAAGTCCAGCTAATTCTGCCGCTTGTCCTAAAGAAAGTTTACCTTTTTCATAAAACGTTGAAGCAACTATCATTGTTATATCTTTATCATCAAGGTTAACGGTGTCTGGTATTTTTAAGTTTACTGTTCTCATACACACAAAGATAATAATAAAATATCTAAAAATCTAAAATGAATTATAAATGAATTTAAAAAATCACAAATGACAAATTACTGCCGAGCGCAGCGAGACTAAGTTTATCCCGATTATTCGGAAAACACCAATTAAATAATAAATATGTGAGTAAATAAATTCCAATTTTACAAATACTAAATTCAGAACTCCTTACTTGTAGCAAAATGAAATGTCGCATATCTAACATAATAAATTCCAAAATTCAACCGAGTGAAACGAGCTCGTGAACACCGAATATATTATTGATTATGTGAACAAATATCAAAAAACAACCGAACGTGCCGACCAACGGGAGACCACGACCGAAGGGAGTAACATTGTGAGCTCGTGAACACCATTGAAATAATATTTATGTGAACAAATAATATTCAATTTTCAAAATCTCAATGACCAAAACAAATCAGGACAGNTAGTTTGTTATTTGTTAAATTGAATTTTGGAATTTATTTGTTATTTATAATCACTACTGTCCAGCGCTACAAAAGATTATGCGGGCTGTAAAACTTGGAATAACTTGCATTCTTGCCATTAAATGATTTATTTCTTATTTACTTTAATATCTTTATAAAATCAATTTGTCGGCCATATCTATCAAATGCTATTAAATAAACTAATTCGTTTTTCTGCATGCGTCCTTTAAGGGTTTGACCGGGCTCAAGTATTGTAGTTAAAAATGGAACATATTTGTCGAAAGCATCAATCTCCTTAACTTCTCTTCCATAATATAGATTTACCTGTATGTCATCCTTGTGTTTATTTTGAAATTCAAAATTGTGATTGGCTTTTTTTCTATATTCCCTTTTCATGTTATTTAGCAATAGATAGTCAACGCTATTTAGTAAATTGTGTTCAAAAAAACTGCTGTTCACTAAAAGCAATTCTTCACTAAAAGCATTCCTATAGTCATTTAAATATGCCTGGGAAATAGTCATAGGGTCAATATCATAGTTCTCTTTAAATAAAGCAGCCATCCACTTTTTCCCGCTGCGGTCAGGAGTTTCCATAATGTGGCTTCCGCCGGCTAAAACTAAAACTTTTGCATTATTATCTATTACAAAAGTTTTATTGTATAGATTTTCAGCTTGGCCAGGTTCACGGTCTTTTTCATTGTCTACATTTTCATACGAAACAAAAATATAACCTAATTCTTTTGCCTTTCTGATTAGGTTTGCAAAATTCTGTTCTTGTATATAGTAGCCGCATTCAGCCAAAATGTAGCCATTCTCTGAATTCAATATGCTATCGCCCTTTGGATTACTTAGAGCTTCTAAGGCCAAATATGAATATCCAATGTTTTTTAAATCAGCAAGCAATGATTTCACAAATTTCCTGTGCCGCCTTACCTGATGGTCTTCGTTAATCATTATTATTTGATGTTCTTCTGCTTTACTTAATATTTCATTGTAAACCGCCCCTTCTATTTTTGAGTTTTTTTCAATAATTTCAATTATGTATTCTTGTAGATTTCGTGTTTCATACTCCTTTATCAGTTTATCATAAGCCTTAAAGTCACCTAAAAATGAAGCGAGGGTTCTTTCCATTTGTGGCTTAATATTTACTTCAAACTCTTTAGTATTCGAAACCGGATAATTAATTATTGCATTGTATCCTTTTAAAGCAGGTTTTAATTGCCATAAATCCATTAAGCTGGGAATATCATCTAAATAATTATCCCCAACTTTTAATGAACCCATAATCTCTAATAATTCCTTCCTTACGGTGGAAATATTTTTAACTTGTTCGACTATACCAATAAAATAGTAAATGTGTCCATCTATAACCGTATCTAAAACAAGTACATTATCGTTTTCAATAAATGAATGCAATTCATCATCACTGCTATGAACTATCACGATTAAATCGTAACCGAATTCTTGTTTTACTTCACCGTATGCAAGAATATTGTTGAATTGGTCAGATGATTTTTCTTTCAAGACCTGCTTGTCAGAACTAAAATCAAAATCTGTCGATGTTTTGAAATGAACCCTAAGGCTATCGTTTATGAAATGAAGGTTATTTTCATAGAGATAAATGTTATACTCAAAAAATTCATTTGTTTGAGCGTTAATGTTAACAAATGACCCCAGGATTAATATGACTGTAAAAACTATACTTTTGGTTCGGTTATTTTTCATAATTCAAATATTTTGTACATAGACGGTTTCCTAAGCTTGCACCCAAAGGCAGTTCGTCTAAAAATCCGGTTTTTGCGATATTTTATTACAAGTTAATATTGATATTCTGATATTTACAATTTGAATAATTCCATTTTTTATAGTTTTTAGACAGTCTGACGGTTCTGATGTATGTAAAGCAGGCAATCTGCGGGCTACTCACTTGTCCGCCGACATAAAAAGCCTATGCGGGCTGTAAAACTTGGAACAACTTGCATTCTTGCCTGTTTTATATATGCTGTTGCCAAGCGTAATTTTTAAAAAAGGGAGATGGAAATCTGTTTTCAGCTCCCTTTTTTATGATTACCTTCGGTAGTAAATTTAACAGTTCTTACTATGCTTTTGGAGGAGTACCTTCCCAATTAGAAACAACAGCATCAATCTGCACCAAGGCATCCATAGGAATACCTGAAACGCCAATTATTGTTCTTGCAGGTAGATCGCTTTTAAAGAATGTTGTATAAACTCCGTTTACAGTATCAATATCCTCGATATTTTTAAGCTGGATATTTATTTTGACTGCGTCATCTATAACATGGTCGACACTTTCCACAATTGCCTTGATGTTTTTTAGACATTGTTCGGCCTGCTCTTTCACACCACCAGCTACAATTTTACCAGTTTTTGGGTCTAAAGGTAATTGACCTGAAATATGATTGTAATGAGAAAATGCTACAGTATGTGAATATGGAACTTTTGGTGCATTTTCAGTATTGTTTGCTTCTATGACAAGTAAGCTGGCGTCTTCAGGAAGTTGTGGAGGTGTACCATCTCCGTGTGAAACAACTGTATCAATTTGTACTAACGCATTCATAGGTAAAGCTGAAACGTTAACTATTGTTCGTGCAGGCACATAGCTTGGGAAAAATTTTGCACAAACTTCGTTTACAGCTTCAATATCCGAGATGTTTTTAAGGAATATAGTTGTTTTAACTACATCATCCATAACATGACCGATACTTTCTAAAATTTCTTTAATGTTGTTTAAGCACTGTACTGTCTGGACTTTTACACCACCGGCTACCATTTTGCCGGATTTAGGATCTATAGGTAATTGAGCTGAAATATTATTGTAATGAGAAAAAGCTACCGTTTGTGTAGATAGAGCACTTTTTGGTGCTTTTTCAGTGTTTCTGGCAACTTTTATTAGATTGCAAGGATATTGAGGAGCCGTACCCTCACCGTTTGAAATTAGTGCTTCCATTTGCACCAAAGCATCGTTCATAGGCAAAGCCGCAACTGCACATATTGTCCGTGTAGGAAGATAGCTTTGAAAGAATGATGTGTAAACTTCGTTTACAGCGTCAATATCAGAGATGTTCTTAAGGAATATCGTGATTTTAATTACATCGTCCATAACATGGCCGATGCTTTCTACAATGGCTTTAATGTTGTTTAAGCACTGCGCAGCCTGTTCTTTTACACCACCAGATACAATTTTGCCAGATTTAGGATCTATAGGTAATTGAGCTGAAATGTTGTTGTAATGAGAAAAAGCTACCGTTTGTGTAGATAGAGCACTTTTTGGTGCATTTTCCGTGTTTCTTGAATTTTTAATGATTTTGTTGCTCATAATTGATTTCTCCTTTTTGTTTATATTAATGACATTTTTAATTATTATGCTTGGTAACGTCCATATGTATGTACAGCAGCGACTGCGGGCTTCAAAACTATCCACCGAGACGAAAGTTTATGCGTGGCAGATAGGTTAAATTAAACACATAGACCTGCATTGCATGTATACGATGAAGCTGTAATTCTATTTGTCAATGTTGTTTGGTGGCGCATAAAAATCGTTTAAAGAATTGGTATATATCGCGTAATCGATTTTGTGGTTCCTTTGAAAAACTCTCGGATTGATAGCTCCAACAGGAACTAACATTAGTTGAGATTTTCCCTCTATCGTATTTCTTTCAACATTTACTCCTTCTCTATTGTCAAATAAAAAATTGAAGTAGTATAAATATGGGAAAATCCAATCTGCGTATCGTTTTTTTGAAATTTTGGATGATTGAATTTCAAGTTCATCAAAATTAGATGATATCGCCTGCTGTAGTTCAACTGCATTAAGTGGCATATCATTTATTGAAGGCATTACGTCCCATTGAGGGTCAATGAATACCCATTTATTTAGGTCATTCAAAAATACTTCAGACACAACATGCCCTGCCCCGGATTTTCTTGTTTCAACATCTTCTGTCATCAGCCCCAAGGTTCTCGTTTTAAGTCCTATGGCATTTAAGCAAGCAGAAGCAACAACACCATATTCAACGCAACGAAAATTCTTCCCTTCTTTAGCCTCCTCAAGAATGGATATTGCATCTTTCTTTCGAGGTTCATTGTTTCCGTCATGTTGCCACTGCTTATACACCCAATGCAGTATGCTTTGGACTTTTTCCGCATCTGTTTTTGCGTCTTTGACCAGACTGTCAATGGGATAATTTGAACGAAGCAAATTCAGGTATTCATTATTATTGTTTTGTTCATACCAAAATTCCAAGTCGTTGTTTTTTGAAATAGTATCAAACTGTAAAGTTGTAAAATCTGAATTGCAACTCCCCAAAAGGGTCAAAATAGTAATCGATAAGATGGTTACTTGTTTCATTGTAGTGTTTTTCATTGTATTATCGTTTGTTATTATGGCTTACGTTTGATGGTATGGTGTCGTGTGGGATTACGGGCGATTTCTTATCAGTTTACACCGACTTTTTTTACGAGCTACAAGCGCTCGAAAACCTCTGAAACCCGCATGCACTATACCATGTGTTGCCAACTGGGCTTTATCTAAATAGGTTTAAATAATTATCAAATACATATACCCTACTTCTTTGTCCACCAGTATTTTCTTTCAATACATTAAGTTTCTCTAAATCTGCAATCAATTTGTAAGATGATGGCATTGAAATCGAAGCAACCTCACTTACCTTATCCGCAGTAATCATTGGACGTTTATACAGATAGTCGATAACTTTCTTGGCCTTTAATGCTCTACTACCTAATGATTGAATGTCAATATCAATTTGCTTTCCAGTTTTGACTAATCCGAAATTCTCCAGGTTGTTTTTTTTCTCCTCGTACACCTTGAAGTAATACTCGATGAGTTTCTCTTATAAGTTGTGATGAAAAGGGTAGTTTATCGAGGTGCTCGATAGCCCATTCCATAGCTTTTATGTAATTCTGAACTTCCTCCCAATCATCTCTTTTGTCTAATGGCAAATCCTCTTTCTCTAAAAGGGCTTCGTCTATATTTGTCTGTGTTCCTTCAATTTTACTACTTTGAGTTGCTTCCTTTAACACATGCATACTGATAAACAACTCTATATTGGGAATATATTTTGAATACATGTCCAATCGCCCTAATTCTCTATCTGCTTGGCTTAACAATTGCAATACTTCCATGTTATCAATTTGCAACTGTCTATTGATAAACTCAGGTTGAAAGCTTTTATAATAGCCCTGACTAATATATTGTCCAGATTTATACTGTTTCATTGTAAAATTTTAAACAAAGATAATTCTTATTTAAATATTTATCAATTTTCTTAAATATAAGCAGCAATTCAGGAAAAATATTTTATAACGCAGTGGCTAAAACTACTCGTGCGGTTATGCTATTGGCTTTATTTTAAATGTCTTAAGAAGACGCCTGATAAAATATTTTTACTGAATTGCTGCTCTTTTAAAATTTATTTGCATTTTTGAAGTTTTTAAACAAAAATAAAAATATTTTTTTTGATATGCATTTTTACTCATAAGTAATTCTTTTGTATTAAATGCGTCAAACATCTCGGCGAGATTTATAGTTGCAAATCTGAAGCATTTACTGTTAAACGGTTATATAGGTATTCTAACAGTAATGGCCAGGATTATTCAACAAGATGAAGGCTTTCATGTAGGCTAAAAGGGTATGCATTATTTTTTAAACCGGCCTTTATCGTAAAACCATTTTTTCTTTTTTTAAAGGTTGGTAATTTTTGTTAAATAACAGTAAAAGTCTCATATTTCAGAAGAAAAAATTCTACTTGGCTTTACTTTTAATATCTGTTTCAGTAATTTTGTAATAGCTGTAACACAAAAAGCTAATGGCTTTAGTATTATCTAAAAGCAGCGGTTAATTGGTTATAAGTAAATTTGTAAATTCAAATTAAGTCTAAAACTTAGTAAAATGACCGTAATTGGAGAAATTCTAAAAAGAATAGTGGAAATTGCTGACAAGGTATTTGCTTACCCTGATCCTGCAGAAGCTCAGAAGGATACACTGAGACAATTGTTGGAAAAGGCTGACAATACTGCATTTGGGAAATTTTATCAGTTTAAAAACATACTTTCACTAGAGGGTGATTTGCGCAATGCTTTTGCCCAAGAAGTGCCATTTCATAGCTATGACAGCATGTACGACAAGTGGTGGAGTAAAGTGTTAGACGGAGGGGAAGATATTACCTGGCCGGGCAAAGTAAAGTATTTTGCCGTATCCAGCGGAACTACCAGCAAAAAGAAACATATTCCCGTTACAGACGATATGCTAAAGTCTATTCGCAGAGGTGGTATGCAGCAAATTAAAGGAGTGGCTGATCTTGACCTTCCTGCTGATTTTTTTAAAAAAGAGATATTGCTTTTTGGTAGTAGCACCAATTTGAAAAAAGTGAATGA